>Ga0070698_100006282_pt1 | contig 12909 bp, 10 predicted proteins | sample KBSK1502metaG_FD_65477 | JGI IMG/M metagenome (GOLD analysis project Ga0070698, IMG submission 65477) | Corn, switchgrass and miscanthus rhizosphere microbial communities from Kellogg Biological Station, Michigan, USA - KBS K1-50-2 metaG | ecosystem: Host-associated > Plants > Roots >... | reverse complement strand
CTCCCGTTTCGCTCGTTCGATCGCAGCCTCGAGCTCCTTCGGACGCTGTGAACCGATCATGAGGCGCGAGCCGTCGTTCGTCTCCACGAGCACTCCCTCGTCGCCGCTCACGTTGAACGCCCAGCCGCGGAAGCCGAGCCGCACGCCATAGCCGCCGTAGTCGAGGAGCGGGCTGTACTTCGTCGCCTCTGCCTTCCGAACCTCCGAGATCCGGATCCGTCGCTTCGGCCACAGGAAGTGGAAGGCGACCGTGATCACATCGCGGTCCACGTCGACGACGAGACGCGCCAGCGCGAAGAGCAATGCGATCGCGGCGATGACCCCGGGGCCAAGCAGCAGCGCCGGTAACAGAAGCGCGGGCTGGCGCACGGCCACGTCGATCGCGACGATGACCGCGGGGATCGCCAACGCCATCAGCAGAACGAGCAGCCATGGTTGGCGAAACTGCTGCTCCTCGTGGTAGTAGGTCACTCGCCCTTCCAGACCGGCTTTCGCTTTTCCATGAACGCCTGCACGCCCTCGCGGAAATCGCGGCTCATGTAGCAGAGCAGAATGAGGTCGGCGCTCTCCTCCGGAAGCATGCGGTCGCGAATCCGTCGTAGCGCCTCCTTCGTTGCCTGAAGCGTGAGCGGCGCATGCGATGCGATCGTGCGCGCGAGCTCTTCCACTCGCGGCACCAGAGAGTCCTCGTCCTTCGTGACCTCGTGGTAAAGACCGATGCGAAGCGCCTCCTCCGCGTCGACGAGACGCGCGGTGAACACGATCTCCTTCACGCGCGCGACGCCGACGAGCGATGACAAGCGCACGAGATTGGCCATCGAGAAGCAGTTGCCGAGGGTGCGCGCGACCGGCACCCCAAAGCGCGCCGACGGGGAGGCGATGCGCAGGTCGCACGCCGCCGCGATCGCGGCACCGCCGCCGACGACAGGGCCACGAAGCGCCGCGATCGTCGGCACGCGCACTCGCTCCAGCGCGGACATCCATGCGTCCATGCGCGACTCGTACTCCAATGCGTCGCTTTCCCGCGTGAAGTCGCTGAACTGCGAGATGTCGGTGCCTGAGATGAACGCGCCGCCTGCGCCGGTCAGGACAAGCGCCCGCACACCACGGTCTGCATCGACCTCGCGAGCGACCTCGGCCATCCGTTCGTACATCGCGAACGTCATCGCATTGCGGGCCTCGGGCCGATTGAACGTGAGCCACACAACGTCCCCGCGGCGCTCGACAAGGACGTCGCTCATGTCGCCGCCACGGTCCCGCGTGCGACGTACGCGCGCACTTCCTCATCGGAGTGCCCGATCTCGCGCAGCACCTCGGCCGAGTGCTCGCCCAGAAGGGGGCCGGCGCGCGCGATGCGCGCGGGCGACGAGCGCAGCCGCAGCGGCGTGCCGAGTGCGCGGACGGACCCGAGACGCGGATGCGGCAGATCCACGAAGAAGCCACGCTCGCTCAGATGCGGGTCGGCGAACACCTGCCCGTAGTCCTGGATCTCGCCGCACGGAACGCCCGCTTCTCGCAGCACCGCGAGCCAGTGCGCCGCGGGCCGCGTGGCGGTGACCTCTTCGATGAGCGGGATGAGCTCGGACGTGTTCTTGCGGCGCAGGGTCCCGTCCGCGAAGCGCGGGTCGCGTTCGAGTCGCTCAAGACCGACCGCCGCGCAGAACGCCCGCCAGGTCGGAACGGTCGTCGCGCCGAGCACGAAATGCGCGTCGGCGGCGCGTACCGCCTGGTACGGACCGACCAGCTTGTGGGCCGAACCGGCGGCATGCGGGATCTCCCCGGTAGTGAAGAACTGGCCCGCCTCCCAGACCGCGAGGGAGACCGACGACTCGTACATCGAGATGTCGACCAGTTGTCCGCGGCCGTCGCGCTGGCGGACGCTAAGCGCCGCGAGGATGCCGATCGTCGCGTACAGGCCGGCCGCGAGGTCGGAGATCGACACGCCAACTTTCACAGGCGTGCCGCCCTCCTCGCCGGTGACGCTCATGAGACCGCTCATCGCCTGGACGATGATGTCGAGCGCCGGCCGCTCGGCGTATGGGCCATCGAGACCCCAGCCCGTCACGGCCGCGTAGACGAGCCTGGGATTCGCGTCCAGAAGGCCCTGGGGCTCGAGACCGAGGTCGCGCATCGTGCCCGGCCGGAGGTTCTCGACGACGACGTCGGCGCGCTCCGTCAGGCGACGGAAGATGTCGATGCCGGCTTCCTGTTTGAGATCGAGCGCGACGCTTCGCTTGCCGCGATTGAGCCGTACGAAGTTGCCGCTCTCGCCGTCGACGATCGGCTCGAGCCGGCGCGACAGATCGCCGCCGCGCGGGTCCTCGATCTTGACAACGTCGGCACCCAGATCCGCGAGCTGCATCCCACAGAACGGACCCGCCATGTAATTGCCGACCTCGAGCACACGGATCCCATCAAGTGGCGGCTGTGGCATTCGCGAAGTTTACGGAGGGACGCTGCGGCGCCAATGGCACACCAGACGTCGTGGCCTCCCTCTCGCGAAAGCGCACTAGAACGTCGCGGCATTCCTCGAGCGAGCGCCTGCGCCCAGCCGGCGGGCCGGCCTACGGCTCGGCGTTCGCCTTCGCCGGCTGCTTGCCGTTTCGCTTCGCGACGGCGCAGTAGCCAGCAGCGAGCGAGAGGGATGCCGCGACGTCACGGTGCGATGGGCGCCCCCTCAGCACGCTCCCCATCGTTCCGCGACTTTGCCGCCACTAAGTCTCCAGACTCCCGAGGCCCCACCGCGCGATCCGATGATCCATACGTCTTGATCGACCACGAACACGCTCGTTAGTGAGCAGGTCGTTCCGATGTTGATGCGGTTCACGACCGTCGGCTTCGCCGGGATCGGACTACCCGGGACGACCAGCGCTCCGTCGACTGTGAGCACGACGCCGTCGTCGCCGACGATCCACGCCGTGGGTCCGACCATGACGATGGACCGCAGGGAGGCGTCGACGCCGGAATCGATCTTCGACCACGTGAGCCCGGAGAGCGCGAGGATCGTTCCGCCGTCTCCGACCGCGACCACGGTCTGCGCGCTCGGCCCGGCGACGCCGCGCAGCGTGACATCCACACCGGTCTTGACCGGGCGCCACCCAGCGACCTCGAGGCGGTAGCTGATCCCCTGGCTCCCGACCATCCACCCGGATTGAAGACCGAAGACGACCACCGCATTCAGGTCCTCTTCGAGGCCAAGCGCATATGGCTGCCAGGTCCCTCCGCTGAGCAGCATGACCGCCCCGTGCGTGCCGACTGCCATCGCACCCTCCGGCATCGCGGCAATGCCACGCAGATCCTCGAGCGTCACGTCGAACGACTGGATCTGGCGCGCGCGGTCGTCGAGGATGAGCACCGCACCGACCGGACCGACCGCGTACAACGTCCCCGCGTCGCACGACGTTTGTGTGAGCGTGCGCAAGGTGCCGTCGACCTGGGTCCAGTCCTTTCCGTTGTAGCGGACGAGGCCGCCGCCGTTCGATACGACCCAGAGCCCTTGCTCCGTGGCACAGCCGCTCGAGAGCGATTGCCGGAAGACGGCCGGGTCGGTCGTCGGCTGCGGTGTCGGGGTCGGGATCGTCGGCGCTGGCGTCGGGCGCGGCGTGGGAGACGGCCGCGCGATGGTGCCGACCGCGAGGCCTCCGCCGATGGCCGCGACAACGAGCAAGACCGCGATGATCCCCGCGTAGCTGAGCGGCAAGGCGCTGCTCGCGCGCGGCCCCTCCGGAGTGCGCGGCCCATCGGGCGCCTGGGGCCCGATGAACTCGCTCACATCGCCTCGAGGCGACGGATGCGCTCCGCGATCGGCGGGTGCGTATCGAAGAGCCCGTCCATCGCGCGCGGCGCGTCCTTCAGCGGATTCGCGAAGTACAACGACGCGGTCGCTTTGTTCGCCACCTCGAGCGCCTCTTTGTCGGCGGCGATCTTGCGCAGCGCGCTCGCCAGGCCGGGCGGGTATCGCGTGAGCAGGGCGCCCGACGCGTCGGCGAGGTATTCGCGCTGCCTGGAAACGGCGAACTGGATAAGCATTGCGATGATCGGTGTGAGGATCGCGAGCGCGATCGCGATGATCAGGATGATCCCGCCGCCGCCTCGATCGCGACCACGTCGGCCGCCGCCAAACGCGAAGGAACGGAACATCCAGTCCGAGAGCAGCGCGATCGTTCCTACGAGCACGGTCACGAGGAGCATCACCCGAATGTCGTGATTGCCGACGTGCGAGAGCTCGTGAGCGATCACGCCTTCCTGCTCCGTGCGATCGAGCTTGTCGATCAACCCGCGCGTCACCGCGATCGATGCGTGCTTTGGGTCGCGGCCCGTGGCGAACGCGTTCGGCGCAGTGTCATCGATCAAATAGATACGCGGTGGAGGGATGCCCAGTCCGATCGAAAGGGTCTCGACAATGTTCCGCAGCTGTGTCTCCTCCCCCGCGGCGAGCTCGCGCGCCTGGCTCTGTGCGAGGACGAGCTTGTCCCCGGCGAAGTACGACGCGGTGGCCGAGACGCCGGAGAGACCGAGTGCGGCAGGCACCATCGCAACGCCGCCACCCGGCGCGAAAACCTCGCCCACGACGTAGCCGAGAGCGATGAGGAGACCGGTGAACACCGTGATGAGCGCGACGGTGCGCCAGCGGTTCGCGGCGACGGCGTCGTAGATGTTGAGCCGGGACTGCGGAGCGGCCACTCGAGCTAGCTGAACGACACCTTCGGCGCTTCGCGCTGGGCCGGGTCGGTCATCTCGAAGTACTGCTCGGCGGTGAAGCCGAACATCCCGGCGAGGATGTTGGTCGGCACCGTCTGGATGGCGGTGTTGTAGTCGCGGACGTTGCCGTTGTAGAAGCGGCGTGCGAAGGCGATCTTGTCCTCGGTGTCCCTCAGGTTCTCGGAGAGATCCTTGAACTCCTGTACCGCCTGCAGCTGCGGGTACGCCTCAGCGACCGCGCGCAGATTCAACAGGGCACCACCGAGAGCGGTCTCCGCCTGTGCTCGCTGCTCTGGCGAGCCGGACTGCGCCGCGGCCATCGCGGCGGACCGTGCCTGCGTTACGGCCTCGAAGGTCTGCCGCTCGTGCGCGGCGTATCCCTTGACGGTCTCGATCAGGTTGGGGATGAGGTCCCAGCGTCGCTTCAGCTGGACGTCGATGTCCGCCCACGCTTCACGCACTCGCTGGCGCATCGTGACCAGGCGGTTGTAGAGGCCGATGACGAATAGGACGATGACCGCGATGACGACGAGCGGGATCAAGATCTCCAAGATGTTCTCCCCTTCCGAGCTACGGCATGCTCAATCATGACATCAGCGGCGCAAGCGCCTCTTCCAGCTGCCGTTGACGCTCCATTCCGGCGCGAAGGCGAGCATGCACGTCCGGCCGCGGCCGGAACGTGCGTCCGATCGGCGAGCGCACAGCCGTGAGGTCGGGCACCGCGCCGATCCGCTCGAGCGCGGCGATCGCGGCGCCCCGCGCTGAACCTTCCCCGGCTCCGCTCATGAGCAATGGACGATCGATCGCGTCGGCGAAGAGCTGCATGAGCCATGGGAATACCAGCAGCGTGCCGCCGGTCGCGATGACGCGTTCGATCCCCGGCAGTGCGCGGCTCGTCACCTCCCACAGGCGCGCCACCCGATAGGCGACGCCCTCGACCATCGCGCGCGCGACGTCGTCGGCCGTCGTTCCGAGTCCGATCCCGGCTACCGCCGCGCGTGCCGCGTCATTCCATGTCGGGCTTCGATCGCCGGCGATGAGCGGGAGCGCGATCAGCGGCCCGTCGGCCGGCGCGCGGCGCAGCGCGCGCGGGACATCGACGTCGGGGAACACATCGGCGATCCAGCGGAGCACGTTGCCGCCGTTCGATAGCGCGCCACCCGCGACGACTCTCGACGCGTCGAGGTGGTACGTCCATCCGCCGGTGATCGTTGGAGGCTCGTCGGTCGCGTACACGACACGCATCGCGCCGGATGTTCCGAGGAAGAGCGACGCGGTGTCGCGACCGACCGCCCCCGCGCCCACGTTCGAGCAGGCCCCGTCGCCGACCGCGGGCACCCACTTCGCGTTCGCCAGGGCGGGCCAACGTCGCGTGAATGCCGGCAGCATCGGGGTGAGCGGAGCGTCGTCGATAGGTGAGAGCGTCTCCTCGCCGACGACGAGGTGAGCCAGCAGCGGCCGATCCCAGCGACGCGCGCGCTGGTCGTAGAGCCCGGTGGCGGAGGCCATCCCGTGTCCGGCCTGTCGCGCGCCGAGGACGCGCAGATACAGGTACTCGCCGAGCGACATCCACCACTTCGTGCGTGCGTACGCATCCGCGTCGTGCTCGCGCAGCCACCGCAGCTTCGCCGGAAGGTACGACGCGTGGAGTACGCACCCGGTACGCGCGTGCGTGGCGATCGGATCGACCTCGCGGCGCAGCGTCGCCGCAGCGCTCCGTGCCCGCGTGTCGGCCCAGGTGAGCACGCGTGTGGTCGGGCGGCCGTCCGCACCGACACCGACGAGGCTGTGCCAGAACGTCGACGTGGCGACGGCGGCGATCTCGCCAGCGCGGCGACCCGCGCTCGCCAGGATGGTGTCGATCGCGCGGAATGCCGCGCCAATGCGCTCGTCCGCGTCGACCGTGGCCTCGCCGTCGGCGGACGTGCGCACCGGCCGGTCGGCGTGCGCGATCAGCGGAGTGATCGGCCGTCCGCGTACGTCGAAGAGAAAGACGCGCAGGCCCGACGTGCCGATGTCGAGTGCGAGCACAAGCGGCGCGCGCGCCTCGCGCAGTGGGATCGCGAGCGGCTCGCGCAGCACGGCGCGAGTATGCGCGCGGTTAAGCCGTCGCCGTGCGGATGATCGGCGGGCGCGTGACACGCGGAAGACGGAGTCGGACGAGCGAGCCGAGTGTCGAAGGACTCTCGATGTCGAGCGATCCTCCGTTCGCCTCCATGAGGAGGCGCGCGAGCTCGAGACCGAGAAAGCGGTCCGCCACCGCGACTGCGCGCGGGTCGTCGGCGCGTCCAGGGTCGTCGAAGAGGGCGCGATCGTCCACGCGAAGCGGCACGCGAGAACGATCGCTCACGTCGACCCAGGCGGACTGCGCATCGACCCGGACGGCGACGTTCACGTACTCGGTCGAGTGCTGGAGTGCGCTGCGAATGACGCTCTCGATCGCCTGTCGCAACCGATCGACATCGGCATCGACGAGGGGCGACTCGGCACCGAGGGTGATGATCACGCGTTGCTTATCAGCGATCGCACGCACCGCTTCGCGGACGATCTCGTTGAGATCGGACTGCTTCCGGGTCAGCAGCAGCCGTTCGCTCTGCAGTCGTCCGAGCGAAACGAAGTCGCGCGCGAGGAACTGCAGCTCCTGCGCGCGCCGCTGCAGCTCCTGCACGGTGCTGTGCTCCTCGGACTGTGCGGGCGTGCCGCGGTCGAGCTTCTTGGCGAGCGCGGCGATCGCTTCCACCGGCCGCGGCAGCTCGTAATCAAGGACGCGGAGGAAGTCCTCACGCTGGCGGTCGATCCTGGCGAGGCGCGCGGTACTGGTCCGCTGCCGATCGAGCAGCACCGCAATGGCGATGAAGATGACCAAACGCGTAAAGGCGTTCCAGACGGATGCTGGCAGGGACACGAAGCCGCGGTTCACCGAGTCGGCGAAAAGCCACGCGAGCGCTCCCGCGATCGCGACGATCACACCCGGACCGCGACCGACGTACCAAGCCGTCAGGACAACTGGGATCAGATAGAAGAGCGAGAAGCCGATCTCGGGACCGGTGAGGAGATCGACGAGGCAGATCGAGGCGATCGCGACCAGGGATAGCGCCGACAACGAGATCTTGCGGCCCACGGTCAGGCGATCAGAGCGCGCACCGCCGCGGCGATGTCGCGTGCGCCGATCCCGGCGGCCCCGATGAGCTCCGCGGGCTTGCCCGACGTCGGCATGTCGCGTACGGCGAGGTGTCGTAGAGCGATGTCCTTCACGCCAAGTGCGACAAGACCCGAGACGACTGCGTCGCCAAGACCGCCCTCCGGCCAGTGGTCCTCGACGATGACGAGCCTCCCGCCGGTCTCGGTCACCGCCTTCGCGATGCCGCGCGCATCGAGCGGCTTCACGGAGTACGCGTCGATGAGCCGGATCTTGATGCCGCCCTTGGCCAGCTCGTCCGCGGCCTTGATGCTCTCGTGCACGGTGATGCCGGCGGCGACGACCGTGACGCGATCGTCGGCGTCGCCCCCGCGCACGACGCGGCTGCCGCCGATCGGGAACTCATCCTCGGGTCGATAGAGGACCGGGGTGTTCGCGCGCGTCGTCCGGATGTACGAGATCCCCTGCAGATCGGCCATCGCCGCGACGAGCTTCGCGGTCTGATTCCCGTCGCACGGATACAGCACGGTGCTGCCATGCACGGCGCGCATCATCGCGAGATCCTCGAGCGCCATCTGCGAGGGACCGTCCTCGCCGATCGACACACCGGCGTGCGAACCTGAGAGTCGGATGCTCGCGCGCGAGATCGCGGCCATTCGGATGAAGTCATAGGCGCGCGTGAGGAAGGCCGCGAACGTCGACGCGAACGGCACGAAGCCGACGACCTGCATGCCGACCGCGACCGCCACCATGCGCTGCTCGGCGATGTACATCTCGAAGAATCGATCGGCGGCTGTCTTCTTGAAATCCTCGGCGTGCGTCGAGTTGCTCACCTCAGCGTCCAGCGCGACAACGTCCGCGCGCGCTGCGCCGAGCGCGGCGATCGCCTCGCCGTAGGCCTTTCGTGTCGCGACGGCGTCTGTATAGCGCTTCAGATCCGGGGCCTTCGGCGCCGGAAGCGGTGCGGGCCGCCATGCCGGTGGGCTCGGTACCTCGAACACACGCGACGGCTCGTCGCCGATCTCCGCCAGTGCCTGTTTCGCCTGCTCCGCGTCGAGGGCCTTGCCGTGCCAGCCGGGTTTGTCCTCGAGGAACGAGACGCCCTTGCCCTTCACCGTGCGCGCGACGATCGCCGTCGGACGCGACGCAGTCCGCGCGCGACCGAGCGCCTCGTCGACCTGCGCGAGATCGTGGCCGTCGATCACGATCGCGTCCCATCCGAATGCCCGGACACGCGCGGCGTACGCCTCTGTATCCCACTCGAGTTCGGTCGGGCCGCGCTGCCCGAGTCGGTTGATGTCGAGGATCGCGGTGACGTTCTCGAGGCCCTCGTGTCCGGCGAGGTCGAACCCCTCCCAGATCGAGCCTTCGGCCGACTCACTATCGCCGACAAGGACCCAGACATGGAACGGCGCCTTCAACAGACGCTTGCCCGCGAGCGCGACGCCGACGGCGATCGGCAGTCCCTGCCCGAGCGAACCGGTCGCGACGTCGACCCAGGGAAGGATCGGCGTGGGATGGCCCTCGAGACGCGAGCCGAACTTCCGGAATGTGAGGAGCTCCGCATCGTCGATCGCGCCGGCCGCGCGGAACATCGCGTAGACGAGCGGCGATGCGTGTCCCTTGGAAAAGATGAGGTGATCGTTCGCGAGTGAGTCCGGTCGCTCGAAGTCGTACCGAAGATGGCCCGCCTGCAGCACCGCCATGAGGTCGGCGGCGGACAGCGATGATGTCGGGTGCCCGGATCCGGCAGCCGTCGAACATCGGATGCTGTCGGCGCGCAGCTGACGAGCCAGCGAACGGTATAGATCGAGGCGCGTCGCAGCCGCGCTCACGGTCGCCACGACCCCCACGGTACCGCAGGAACACCCTGCGGACCGAATATCCTCGGTCGCACCACGGGGGTGTCGCATGGAGATCGGGCTCTACGGCCTGGGCCGCATGGGCGGCAACATGGTCACGCGGCTGGTCCGCGGCGGGCACAGGGTCGTCGCGGGAAATCGCAGCCCGGGCCCGGTCGACGAGGCGAAGGCAGAGGGCGCGGCCGGCGCCTACTCGATCGAGGAGATGGCGAAGCAACTGAAGCCGCCACGCGTCCTCTGGTCGATGGTGCCCTCGGGCGAGGTCACCGACCACACGCTCGACGAGTTCGCGAAATACGCGACGAAGGGCGACATCCTGGTCGACGGCGGCAATTCGTACTTCCGCGACTCGATGCGCCGAGCCGAGAAGTACAAGGGGCTCGGCCTTGACTATCTCGACATCGGCGTCTCGGGTGGCATCTGGGGGCTCGAGGTCGGCTACTGCATGATGGTCGGGGGCGAGGCGCGTGCGGTGGCCATCGTGAAACCCGTGCTCGACACGCTCGCGCCACCGAACGGATGGGCGCACTTCGGCAAGAGCGGCGCGGGCCACTTCATCAAGATGGTCCACAACGGGATCGAGTACGGGATGATGCAGGCCTACGGCGAGGGCTTCGAACTGATCCACGCGAGCGAATTCAAGATCGACATGAAGCGCGTCGCGAGCGTGTGGATGCAAGGAAGTGTCGTTCGCTCGTGGCTGCTGGAGCTCGCCGAGCGGGCCTTCGAGCAGGAAGGTCCCGACCTGGCCAACATCAAAGGGTGGGTCGCGGATTCCGGCGAGGGACGCTGGACGATCCAAGAAGCGATCGCGCATGACGTGCCTGCAACGGTGCTTGCGCACTCGCTCTTCGCGCGATTCACCTCACGACAGGACGACTCGTATGCGATGAAAGTCGCAGCCGCGCTGCGGAATCAATTCGGCGGTCATGCAGTCAAGAAGTGAGACCGCCGGCGCGATGTTGCGGACTGCGGCGTGGCTTGACGGCGCGGTCCCCCTCTCGCTCGCGGCTGGCTACGCCGGCCCGCTGTTCACGTTGCGCGCGCTGCTCGGGCCGGCTGGGCGCAGATGCTCGCTCGAGGAGGCCGCGCCGTCCACGCCACGCCTCACTCCGCCACCTCGTGCCGGCTAAGAGAAAGTGACCATCACGGTCGCGAACCCATTACGCGAAGGCTTGCGACTCGCGCGCACTCCCGAGCCCGCATGTCTGGTGATCTTCGGTGCATCGGGCGATCTGACGGCACGCAAACTCATGCCCGCTTTGTACAACCTCGCATTGCAGCATCTGCTGCCGGCGTCGTTCGCTGTCATCGGCTCGGCACGCCGTGCGATGACCGCGGACGCGTTCCGCAAGGAGCTGCACGATGCGGTCGCGGAGTTCAGCCGCACTAGGCCGATCAACGAAGAGGTCTGGGCAACGTTCGCGCGCTCCATCGATTACGTCGCCACGCCCGACGATTCCAGCTACGACGAACTGCGCGACGCGCTCGCCCGCATCGACGGCGAGATCGGCGCGAACGGGAACCGTCTCTTCTATCTCGCGACGCCACCGGCGGCGTACGAGCCCATCATCCGCGCGATCGGCGCGCACGGCCTGCGAGGCGACCGTGGATGGTCGCGGGTCGTGGTGGAGAAGCCATACGGCCGCGACCTGAAGAGCGCGATGGAGCTCACGAGCGTCGTCCAGGAGGTGTTCCGCGAGGACGAGGTCTTCCGCATCGATCACTACCTCGGTAAGGAGACGGTGCAGAACATCCTCGTGCTCCGCTTCGCGAACAGCATCTTCGAGCCGATCTGGACGCGCCAGTACGTGGACCACGTCCAGATCACCGCCGCGGAGTCGCTCGGGATCGAGGAGCGCGCCGGCTACTACGACAGCGCGGGCGCGATGCGCGACATCGTGCAGAACCACCTGCTTCAGCTCCTCGCGCTCGTCGGAATGGAGCCGCCGGCCGCCTTCGACGACCGGTCCGTGCGCGACGAGAAGGTGAAGGTCCTCCGCGCGCTGCGGCAGATCGCGCCGGACGACGTTGGACAGCTGACCGCCCGCGGTCAGTACGGTCCGGGCTTCATCGAGGGCGAACGCGTGGTCGGCTACCGCGAGGAGCACGGGGTCGCGCCCGACTCGCAGACCGAGACCTATGTGGCGATGAAGTGCTTCATCGACAACTGGCGCTGGGAGGGGACGCCCTTCTACATCCGGACCGGGAAGCGACTGCCGAAGCGCTCCACCGAGATCGCGATCCGCTTCCGGGTCGCGCCACATCGCATCTTCACGCGTGAGGCCTCCGAGGGAGTCGATGCGAACGAGCTGGTGATCCGCATCCAGCCCGACGAGGGCATCTCGCTCACGTTCGGCGCGAAGGTGCCGGTCCAGGGCCTTCGCATCCGCACGGTGAACATGGACTTCGGCTACGGCGAATCGTTCATGGTCGACGCACCCGACTCGTACGAGACCCTCATCCTCGATGCGCTCCGCGGCGACGCGACGCTCTTCACGCGCCGCGACGAGGTGGAGCAGCAATGGGCCTTCGTCGACCCGATCCTCGAGGGCTGGCATGCCGGCCGGCAGGAGCTCGCGATATACCCCGCCGGCGCATGGGGACCCGAACAGGCGGACGCGCTCATCGAACGCGATGGACGCAGCTGGCGGCGCCCGTGATCGACGAAGTGTTCTGGGGCGCGCAGGCGACGACTATCGATGCCCTCGAGCGCGAGCTCGCGCGTTTACGTCGCGCCGCGGTCGCCCACGCCAGGGAGCAAGGCCAGACGCTGGCCCGCGCGTCTGTGCTCAACCTCGTCGTGTACTCCGAGCGCGAAGTGCATGCGCGCCGTGCTGCGCGAACCGTCGCGGATCTCGCGCTTCGGCATCCCTCACGCGCCATCGTTCTTCTCGGCGATCGCGACCGCGACGGCATCGTCGCGTCGGTCCAGCTCCACTGTCACGTGCCGCAGTCCGACGGCGCGCAGCCGGTCTTGTACGAGCAGATCCTCGCGCGCGTGCGCGGCGACTTCGATGAACGGGTTGCGAGCGTCGTCATCCCCTTGCTGGTACCCGACCTGCCCGTGTTCCTCTGGTGGACCGGCACGCCACCAAGCGATGCCCGGCATCTCGACGATCTCGTCACGCTGGCCGACCGCTTCATCATCGACTCCGCCGACTTCGCCCGCCCCGACCAGACTCTCCCCCAAGTCGCGCGGCTCGC
>Ga0070698_100006280_pt1 | contig 12911 bp, 17 predicted proteins | sample KBSK1502metaG_FD_65477 | JGI IMG/M metagenome (GOLD analysis project Ga0070698, IMG submission 65477) | Corn, switchgrass and miscanthus rhizosphere microbial communities from Kellogg Biological Station, Michigan, USA - KBS K1-50-2 metaG | ecosystem: Host-associated > Plants > Roots >... | reverse complement strand
TTCCAGTTAAAATCGAAATTCGTCTCGATCGACCCGCGGGCGAGTAACGCCTCCGGCAAGTTAGGCTCAATTGAGAGCGCCCGCGTCACTGCGTCACGCGCACTCGACAAATGCGCGTCGAAAGTCTTTTGTCCGCCCTCGGTCGCAAACGCGGCAAGCCAGACATTCGTCCCCGCGACTCCGGCCCACGCCAGCGCGAACCCGGGGTCCAACTCCGTCGCGTGTTGGTAGGCAGCTAAAGCTTCGCGCGCACTTTTTTCCGAATGGCGATTTTCATAAAAGCGGCCCTGCAGATACAATTGATGCGCGTCGACATTTTTCGTCCCGCCTTTTTCCGCCGCCTGCACCTCCGCTTGAATTTTCTCTTTCACCGTCGAACCCGCATCCGCTCCGCCGAATCGACTGCGTAATTGTTCGACGATCGTCTGCGCGAGTTCGGTTTGCACCGCGAACACGTCCTTCAAATCACGGGTATAATTTTCCGACCAGAGTTCCTCGCCGGTGTCAGCTCGAGTGAGCCGGGCCGCGATCCGTACCGAGTCGCCGGCTTTGCGAACGCTCCCCTCGACTAAATGCGCCACGCCGAGCTTCTGACCAATTTCCTGGGCCGTAGCGTTCTTGCCTTTGAATGAAAACGCCGAGGTGCGCGCGGCCACGTGCATCCCCGGAATTTTTTGCAGCACGGTCAAGAGCTCTTCGCTCACGCCGTCGGAGAAATATTCGCTCCCTTTGTCGTCGCTCAGGTTAACGAATGGCAGGACGGCGACAGATTTCAGATCGGGCGCATTCGTCGGAGCGACCGGCGCTGGCTGAGCGGCAGTTGACTGCTGGTGCTTGCTCGGGCGCTCTGACCACCACCACCCGGCAACGATGAACGCGATCATCACGAGAACAGCCGCTGCGATGAGGACGGGCGATTTCTTTGGAGTTCGCTGTGAAGGAGGCGCAGTTCTCGCGCCCGATTCCCACGGCAGCACGATTCGGAACAGATCCATTGGCAATTTGATGTTCTTCAAGTCCGCCGACCCAAATTTTTCAAACCTGGCCTCGAGTGCGTTACGAATCTGCCGTTCCACATCCATCGAGACGCAAATCCCGCCTGCGCCTGCCAATTGTTCGATGCGCGAGGCGATGTTTACACCGTCGCCGTAAACATCGCCGTCGCGATGCATCACATCGCCGATGTGTATGCCGATTTTGAGTTCGATACGCCGGTCGGAGGTAACGTCGTGATTTCGTTTGGCCAAGGTGCGCTGGATTTCGATCGCGCACTGGGCCGCTTCCAACGCGCTCCCGAATTCGACCAGGAAAGCGTCGCCGATGGTTTTGATTTCGGTGCCGTGAAACTGCGGGAAAATTTCGCGCAACAACCGGCGATGTTCCTCTAATAGCTCAAGAGCGACTTTGTCGTCACGTTGGGCGAGCGCGCTGTAGCCCACCATGTCGGTAAACATAATAGCAGCGAGCTTGCGCTCTTCGGTCGGCGTCACCATGTCTCTTTACTGACTATCTCCATAAATGACAATGCCCCAGCAGTCTTGCTTCGTGAAACGCGGAAAGAGAATCGGGGTCAGATCTAAACATTTACGCTCCCGCTAGTGCATCCGGATTGTCCCCTTAACATAGATTGCCGCAGAGCGGCATGATTGACATTTGGTCGGACTGAAGCAGTCCCGTTATCGGTTAATTGTTAATCGTTATTGGTCGCGCTACACGCGCGTTATTCGCTAATCGTAAGCCAATCTGTGGTCTGAGTTGCGATCGTTTAGATATGAAGAAGCGCAAGCTTGGAAAGAGCGGTCCATCAGTCTTTCGCTTCAGGGGGCGGCTCTTTCGGCATCCCAACATGGCGAAGACCGGTTGCTGGACCCTGCTCAACGTCCCGAAGATGGTCAGTAAGAAACTGTCCTCGCGCGGCATGGCCAAGGTCGAAGGCACGATCAACGGTCATCCTTTCCGAGCGGCACTGGAACCCAACACGTCCGGAAGCCACTGGCTGCGTGTGAACAAGGCCATGCGCGAGGGCGCTGGTGCCGACGCGGGCGACATGGTGAAACTCGTTATCTTAGAACCAGAGCCGGAATCGGCAGTTCCCGCCGATCTCCGGGTCGCCCTTACCGATTCCCACGAGGCGAAGACGTTGTGGAAGGACCTCACGCCAACCGGTCGCCGCGATTGGATCCGCTGGATCGAATCGGCCAAGAAGCCTGAGACCCGGGCCCGCCGAATCACACGGAGCGTCGAACAGCTTTCCTCAGGAAAGCGGCGCCCCTGTTGTATGAATATCTATGAATTTATGATGCGTCGCATTCCTACTAATGTGAGCAGACCGAAGAGCCTCTAAGGAAAGCAGGCGGGGTCACATCTATACTTTTACGCTCCCGCTAGTGCATCCAGATTGTCCCCTTAATATAGATTGCCGCAGAGCGGCATGATTGACATTTGGCTACGGACGCAGCGTTGAGGTGTTGAGCGGTTGAGAGGCGGCAGCTGAAAAGCTGAAACGCTCCAAACTGACACGCTGAAATGCCACGAGTTCGGGAAGCGGAAAGATCGCAGATGGAAGATCGGAGTTAGAAGCTCGCAACGGGGCTCATTACGTGGCGGCGACCAGGGTCTCCTCACGGCGCTGATATTCGGGTCCGCATGTCTTCGACTGACATTACGTGGGCCGTTGATGCCGCCAGAATCACGAGTGTGGCATGGTGAACGTCGGCGGCTGGCATCGCCCCAAATCCCTTGTCCGGATAGTCATAGGTAGCTGTCGCGTCTGACAGAAAGACGACCCGGTAATTGCGAAACATCGCGTCGCGCGCGGTAGCGAAGCAGCAGTTTTCGGTCGTCGTCCCCGAGACGATGACGGTATCGATTCCCCACTCGCGCAGGATAATGTCCAGGTCCGTGCCAAAAAAGCCGCTGTAGCGATGCTTCTTAATAACGTGCTCGCTGGTGGCCGGCGCCAGTTCGGGATAAATCTCAACACCGGGCGTGCCGTCAACCAATGCGTCACGGTTGGCGATCGGTGGATGCATGTCATCGAACAGTCCCATATCGGATCCGTCGCTGCGGTGGACATGTGCCGTGTAAATGATTTTGATTCCAGCGCCGCGGCAGATTTTCAGCGCCTCGGAGAGTTTAGGCACGATTGCACGTGCCGCAGGCGTTTCCATCGCTGCGCCCGATGCGACAAAGTCATTTTGCATGTCGACCACAATCATGGCCGTCGCCTTTGGATCAATTGCCTCGATGCGCATCGGTTTTTATCGATCTATCAGGAAGACATGAAAGTGGGAAGGGAAAGGTCACTCCCGCTAGTGCATCAATTGAAACGTTGAGGCGTTGAGGCGTTGAGGCGTTGAGCGGTCAGGAGAGCAACTAAACGTTGTTAGTTCCGATGGTATCCAGCTTGGCCAATAACTAGACAGGATTGGCCCGATTTTCACGAGACCCGACTGGATTAGTTAAGTGCGAGCCGCACTGGCACTGTCGAGAAGTGAGCTGTTAAGAGGTAGAGGTGCGAGCGGGCAGAATGACGTGTAGGCGATGTTCTGCTTATTTGTCGCGCCCGAAAGTGATCACCCAATTTTTCTCCCAAGTCTTCCCAGCATTCCCGGAAAACGCCTGTTCGAAAACCGCGCCGTCTTTGGTGATATTCGAGTAGGTGTTGCGGACGAAAATGTCTTTTCCGTCGAGCATCTCCTGATCGAGGAACTCTCCGCGACCGTCGTTGAAGCCGCCCACCGTCGGCAGCGCACCGATAATGCCATCCCGACTGCTGGCCCAATTGAGCTGAAACGCTGAGCTAAGGGCGACGAGCTGAGAGAAGATCGAAGATGGAGATCAAAAGATCTGGTTCGGAAGGAAATTGATAGTTGATAGTTAAGGGTTGAGAGCTGAGAAAAAAGAATGGAAATAAAAAGAGCCGGATCGCAGAGCTCGAACAAAGGGCCAGGTGATTGGTTTACGGGTACAGTTTGCATTGACCCGCTGTTCGAGGCGCCTGAACCGGCACGTGTTCGTGGCGCAACTGTCACATTCGAGCCGGCTGCTCGCACCGCGTGGCACACACATCCGTTAGGCCAGACGTTGATCGTCACGTCGGGCCTTGGGTGGGCGCAGCGATGGGGCGGCCCGGTTGAGGAAATTCGACCGGGCGATGTGGTTTGGTTTGCGCCTAACGAAAAACATTGGCATGGCGCCACACCCACAACTGCAATGACTCATATCGCCATTCAAGAAGCGCTTAATGGCAAAGCGGTCGAATGGATGGAAAAGGTCAGCGACGAACAATACGGACGAGGTTGAGAAGTTGAGGGGTTGAGAGTTGAGTGGGGGAGCAGAAGAGGATCGCGACCAGAGATCACAGGTCAGCGGTCAGTGGATCGAGCAGGAACGACGACAGCTTTGACCCGCCGGTTTCTTTTTCGAGTTGATAGACGCGCGAGAATGGTTTTACAAGAATGGCGGTATGCCCGCCTTCTTTGACCGCGTTCTTCCGCTGAACCTCGTTGCCAATACTGCGGTCTTTTATGTCGCAGCGCGCTTGTATTTGCTACCGCTGCTTCCTCGCGTTCGGCCGCAACTGATTCTTGTTCCCATTCTTCTTTTGCACTCAACGCGGCACTTAGGAATGATGTTTCTAACCCGCGGTGCGACTTATCCGGGATTGCCAACACAATTCGCTTACCCGGCGGCATTCGGCGATCTGTTCACCGCGATCCTTGCATTCGCAGCAATTCCACTCGTTTTGCGCGGCTCTTCGTTGGCCAAGCCGGCGGTTTGGCTCTTCAACATCGTTGGCAGCGTCGATCTGCTTTTGGCAATCGCTTCGGCCGCTATTTATAATGCCCCAATTGCAATGGGGCCCGCCTACTGGATCCCAGCGATTTGGGTCCCCGCGTTGCTGGTGACTCACTACGTGACCTTTGTTCTTCTTCGACGACGTTGGGACTTCTGATTCGGTCCGGGCTTTCAACCGCGCTTTGCGGTTGGACGAAATCTAAACATTTGAGATTTGACCCGCGCCTGGAGTCGCGAGTTTTGCGTTTCTATTTCACCGCACGTGTCGTATAATTATTCTCCAATTCGAAATTAATTACGCGCATATGAATACAGACCGATTTTTCTCAGCGGCTCACCATTCACGATCACTCACGTCTGCTCGAACATGGATCGCAGCGACCATGATCACGACTGCGATCGTTACCTTGTTGCTCGCGGTCAAGGTCCCTGCGCGAACCAGCGCCGTTCCGACATCTGCTTTCAGCATCACACCGCTCTTGCTCCCGAACGGCACGAGCGAGCCCGAAATTTCAATCGGACTCGATGGCACGATGGGCATGGTTTCGCTGCAATGGTTGTTCGACCCATCAAACTTCGGGACCGATCTCTGGACTGGGCCGTTTGGTTCGACGCCGACTTTTCAGGGTGTAATCGACGGAGCGCTGCAGCACCCCGGCAAATCAGTTTTTGGCGCCGGTGACGCCGATGTCGACATCGGTTCGAGTGGCAGGTTGCACGCGACGACCCTCATTTTTCTTTTCAATCCAACTTTTAACAGTGCGCAGATCGGCGTCTCCGCAGTCACGTGCCCGAGTCCAGCGTCCGGTTTCTCAATCAGCCAATGTACCGAGCAAATCATCGACACGACTCGCGACGACCGACCATGGACCACGTCGGAAGGACCTCATGTTTACATTTCGTATCACGATTCGGGCAACTCCACATTGATCCATGCGCAGCGCTCCGACGACGATGGATTCACGTGGAAGAAAATCGGAGACCCCGTCGTCGGCCAGGGCCCAACAACGGGCCAATCGACCTTCAACAATATTCAGGGAAATCTCGTGGCCGATCCGCGCACACATAACGTCTATGATATCTACGCCGCGGGTAAGACCGGCGTGCTGAAGGCCCACACGTTTACGCCGAACCACATCATCGTGTCGCGCAGCAGCGACATGGGTAAGAAATGGACGGCAAATGTCGCCTTTACGGCTCCCGCCGGTACAAGCTTAGGGAACATTTTTCCTGCTCTGGCCGTCGACCCGGTGAACGGCAATCTCTACGCAGTGTGGTCTAACGGACAAACGGTCTCGTTTACCAGCTCGACGGACCAAGGGAATACCTGGTCGCCGCCGATAGTTGTCAGCAGTTCTCCCGCGAGCACGGCGCTGGAGCCGTGGATCGCGGCCTTCAATGGCACTGTCGATGTTGTCTATTATGGTACAACTGCAGCGTCGAATCTCGATACGAACGCGAGCTGGCATGTTTACTTCGCCCAGTTCAACGGCACGAGCTTCACCCAAACTCAAGTGAACTCCGCCGCGAATCACGTCGGCGTCATTTGCACCGGTGGCACGGGCTGTGGTCCGGGCACGCGCAACTTGCTCGACTTGTTCAAGGTCTCAATCGATCCGCAGAACAGCAAGGCCGCGATCATTTACACCGATGACACGCTCGCGATGTCGAACGATCCAAACAACTTCGCCTGTTCGCCGAATCAGTCGCCTCCGTGTCCGTTGCCGCAGGCTGTTTTGGCACAACAGAACTGATCGGAAGACAGAGGATAGAGGACAGAGGTCAGAGTTCACCGGTCAGAACGTCTCGTTATCAGTTATTCGTTAACTGTCGTCGAACAGAAAGAAACAAAGAAAACAAAGGTCGGCGCTGAGAGTTCGTTTGCTTCGTTGTCTTCTCTCTTCTCTTAAGATCCTTTTGAATCCTGTCTAAGGATGGTCGCGACTTTTTCGATCGTGCTCCAACTGCGCGTGGTGGCCGGCACACCCAGCAGTTTCTCGATCTTGCCGAGGTAGCCGATCGCCCTCATCTCCCGGCGATACAGACCCAGGACGAATCTGTCTTGGATCGCAATGATCTTCAGTAGCCAGTTGTTATCCGAGGGGAGACTGAGAGGAAGAGGCGGCAACGTCCGAAGTCGTTTGTGCAAGACATTCACGAAGCGCGTTATCTCTGGACCCGAGGGTTGGCGTAAGAACGGATCCTTTGATGCAAGCTTAATGATGTCGCGCGCGGGACAGATCATGATCTCGCATTTGAATGGCAGCTTCCGAGCAAGCGCAGCGCGCAGGGCCGATTCGCTGACGTTTTCGCGGACCACAAACGTGCCGACCGCGCCTATGTTGACGATATCGAACTTAGCTAGCTGCTTTGCGATCAGCGCGGGTCGGCATCGATTTGTCCCACCGACGTTGACCGCGCGAAGAAATACGACCGAAGGCATTTGGCTGTTGAGGCGTTGAGGAGTTGAGAAGTTTAGAGGTTGCGCGATCTCATTTGATGGGAAGCTGAGGTCAGATCTATACATTTAAGATTCTTACGAGCTAACGCTTCGCAAGCTATTGGTTAATTGTTAATCATTATTCGTCGGCAAGGAGCAAGGAAACGCACTTGGTTTCGAGGTTGGTCTCTTTAAATTGGGAAGATGAGTTATCCGGTGCCGGAGAATGAGGCCGCGAGATTGCGGACGCTGCGCTCGTACAAGATTCTCGACACCAAACCGGAGGAGCGTTTCGACGAGCTGACCCGGTTGGCCGCGCTCATCTGCGGTGTGCCGATCTCGTTGATCAGTTTAATCGATGCCGATCGGCAATGGTTTAAATCGCGGTTCGGGCTCGATCTTCAGGAAACTCCGCGCGCCCAAGCCTTCTGCACGCACGCGATCATGCAGCCAGAAATGTTCGTCGTTCCGGACGCAAGTCAGGACGAGCGGTTCGCGCAGAATCCGCTCGTGACCGGTGATTCACATATCCGATTTTACGCGGGAGCGCCTTTGGCTGCGCGCGACGGTCACTTGCTGGGCACGTTATGCGTGATTGATCGCGAACCGCACACGCTCACCCCATCGCAAACTGAGGCGTTGAAAATTGTTGGCCGACTGGTGATTGAAAATATCGAGTTGAGAAGCGACCTGCAGGAATTGAAAGATGCACTTGCGGCCCGTGATGCAGCGGAAGGTCCGTCCGGGGACTCGGCGGGCAGTCTGGACGAAATTATTTCCCGTCTGCAAGGAGTCGCCTCCGATTTGCAAGCCGTGCGCGAAGGAAGAAGCAGTCGTGCACAGAACTAAAGAAAACTAGGAAAGTAAGGCTAAAGCAGCCTCCTTCGCCAAGAGCTACGGCGTGCCAACGAAAAAGCATTTCGCGGAAGAAAACGCTGAACGCCAAAATCGACTGACAAGCCAGTCACGAACGCGCCGGTGTTGATCTGCGATATTTTTTTGGATGAGCAGAGCGTTCATACGCGAAGATGTCGATCCTCCGGAGCGGAGTGGGAGGAAGCGTGCGCCTTCAGGGTTACCGCCAGGAGCTGTAAATTACATCACGGCGCGCGGCGCCGCGCGGTTGCGAGATGAGCTGACGAAATTGCGCGCCGCCGGCGACAACGCGGAACGTGTCGCGGAGCTCGTACAAATTCTCGGTTCGATCAAGATTGTCGATCCGCCAGACGCGCAATCGGAGAACGTTTCGTTCGGCGCGACGGTGACTGTGAGCGACACTGAAGGCAAAGCTGAGACTTACACAGTTGTCGGCGTCGACGAGCTGGACTTCGTAGCAAACGCGGTGAGTTGGATTTCGCCGTTCGGCAAAAAACTACTCGCGTCGGAGCTCGGTGATCGCATCACTCTTGAGGACGGGCGAACAGCGAACGTCGTGAAGATCGAGTAACGATCAAAATCTTCAGGTGCGATTCGTCTGGCAGAGATCAGAGATCAGAAGTTGAGAGGTTGAGAGAAAGAACAGTTAGCCGAACCTTCGGACGGGTTTGGTCTTGCCAATGATCTCGGCCGAAAAGGAATGACGCGACGCATCCAGCTTCAAGTAAACTGATGTTGCGCGCGTCGAGTTCGGCGAATAGGGGGAGGAACCAATCCGGATGTTCGTAATAAACGGCCAACGATCCGGTCATCCGCGCCTCGACGAGTGAAACCTACCAATTGTGTATGGCTGATCGATGTAGTGGGCGATCTTAACCAAAACGAGCAACAACGGATATGCGATGCACGTCAACCCCTTTAGCATGACCATTGGCATCGGCGTTTTATTGAATGTTAGCCGTTGGTCGATCGCCTTCCCGCGCGCATGACGCATCGCTTTTTTCATTGAGTCATTGGCTATCCGGCGGCTTTGGGACCGGACTGACTAAGTTCTCGCTCTATGTCATCGCGCGCTGCGCCGAACTCTTTTGCTGCTCCGCCCCTCCCTCGGGCGAGTTCGCGAAGCTTCTTCGCTCCGAACAGGAGCAAGACGATGACGAGGACTGTAATCACGTCCGGCCCCGTAAAATTGAGGACATTGGCAATCGTCGTGGACATCATTTGCATTGGCAGGGCTTTATCCCTTCATACCGATCTGGCGAATTTATATTCCCAAAAGCTGCTGTAGGCCCTGGTAGAACAGCGGCCAGCCCCGCCACGATTTGTATTCGCGATGAGGAAACCATCGCCGCGTGGAATAAAATTAAGCCGAGCCGGGTTCTAGTACTGGAAGGGAATACTCAGCAATGTACTTAACGATTAGTCAGATATTGTATCCGAATCGCCGGGCGTTTTTTGAAAAACTGGCACAGAGTTTACCAACGCAGCCAGCAGTCAAGATTGGACCGGCGCCTCTCCCAAGTGGAGAGCGCAGGCCAGGATTGCGGAATATGCGAAGAGCAGTGCCGACTGAGAGGCTGAGTACGGCACAACGGAGCATGGCGACGAGCCGATAATTTACCGTTAACGTTTCGTTAATTGTCCCGAAGCGCGCCGAGTTTCAAGTGTCGCGGACAAGACACGAGATGATCGTTCACCATGCCGGTCGCTTGCATCAGCGCGTAGCAGATGGTTGAGCCGACGAATTTGAATCCGCGCTTAACCAGATCATGGCTCATGGCGTCAGATTCCGTTGTGCGCGCCGGTACCTGAGCCATTCTTCGCCAACGATTCTGCTTCGGCTTGCCGCCGACAAAACTCCACAGGTAAGCGTCAAAACTGCCGAACTCTTTCCGGACCGCGAGAAACTCTTTCGCATTCTGGATCGTCGCCGCAATCTTCAACCGGTTCCGCACGATCCCGGCGTCGCCGAGCAGCCGTTTCACATCTCGCGCGCCATAGCGGACGATCTTTTCCGCACGAAATCCGTTGAACGCCTTGCGATAGTTTTCGCGCTTCTTGAGAATCGTTGTCCAGCTCAGCCCTGCCTGTGCGCCCTCGAGGATCAGAAACTCAAACAGCTTTCGATCGTCGTGAACCGGCACGCCCCATTCCTTATCGTGATAGGTGATGTTTGGTTCAGTAGTCGCCCAGGGACAACGCGGCATTGCGAAGAAGGTTGAGGAGTTGAGAGGTTGAGTAGTTGAGAAGCGAAACTCAAGCAAACGTCGAACGGTCCGAGCCGGACTGGCAATGACGGTCCCACGCCCAGCCTCGAATTCAAGAACATAGCAGCTATTTAATGCTGCTCGTTGACCAGCACCATGCCGAACCGCGCTTTGCCTTGCATCATGCGACCGTCAGCATCGGCAGCCTGTTCGAGAGGCATTGTCTCGATCATCGGCCGGATATTTTCGAGGACGCTGAAGGTATTTCAGGCTGCATGTGAGTTCGTTAGCAAAGGCGCCGTCGCTGCCTCAGATGCGAGTGCAGCTCGCACCAAAGGAGCGACGTGCGTCCCGAGGAGCTCGATTGCGCGCATCAGTTTCGCGTGCGGCAACGCCGCGACACTCATCTGGAACGTGAGACGGGAAATGCCGCCTAACGACTCGTTTACACGCAGGATTTTTTCCGCGACGGTTTCCGGATCGCCGACGAGGAGCGCTCCGGTCGGCCCGAGCTGGGCGTCGAAGTGCGCGCGAGTCATAGGTGGCCATCCGCGCTCCCTGCCGATCTCAGTAAAGCTTTTCGCATAGCCGGGAAAAAAGTCGTCTGCCGCTCTGGATGAACTTTCAGCGACGTAGCCTAACGAATGAATGCCAACCTTGAGCTGATCTGAAGAGTGTCCAGCGCGTAAGCCCGCCGCGCGGTAGCGGTCGATCAACGGACGAAAACGGTGCGGTTCGCCGCCAATGATCGCGACCATTAGCGGGAGCCCGAGCATGCCGGCGCGAACGAAAGAGCTCGGAGTGCCTCCGACGCCGAGCCAAACCGGCAGTGGGTTCTGGAGTGGCCGCGGGTAGACTCCCTGTCCCGTGAGTGCCGCGCGGTGTTTGCCAGACCAGTGAACGTGCGTGTTCTCGCGAATGTTGAGAAGCAAATCGAGCTTTTCGGCAAAGAGCGAATCGTAGTCCTCGAGTTCCAGCCCGAAGAGGGGAAACGCTTCGATGAATGAGCCGCGCCCGGCGACGATCTCCACCCTTCCGTTCGAAATTAGATCAAGCGTCGCGAACTCCTGGAACACGCGCACCGGGTCGGCTGCGCTCAGAACCGTGACTGCGCTCGTTAGGCGGATACGACGGGTTCGGGCCGCGGCGGCGGCGAGAATCACGGTTGGTGCGGAATCGAGGAACTCGCGCCGGTGGTGTTCGCCGATGCCAAATACCTCGAGGCCGACTTCGTCAGCGAGCGTGATTGCTTCGAGTAACTCGCGGAGATGTCGTGCGGGATCGACCGTCCGGCCGGCCGCGTCAACGGTTGCCGCTACGAAACTATCTACGCCGATCTCCATTTGTTGGTGATTCCTGTTCAAGCTGCAACGCGCTGTTGCCAAAGACCGGTGAAAGCGGAGCGGACGCTCAGGAAAACAACGAACCACAGCACCGTGACGACGAGGGCCAGAGGCAGACCGCTCAGAGCCATCAATACGTGAAAGAGCAGAATGTTGACGATGACCGGAGCGAGCAGGGTCAAGGCGAGTGGAATATACCGGTTCGTCAGGAGCAGGATTGCGGCGACGATTTGGATGAGAAATACGACGACCAGATAGTTTGAGACAAAGAGCGCCCCGACAAATTGACCGGCAGTTCCGGAAGGAAGAGACGCTGGGATGAAGTGAAGGAAGCCGTTCAGTCCGAAGGTGAGAAAGATCAGGCCGAGGAGGAAGCGGGCGATGACAATCGTAATTTTCATGTTAAGTTTGTTTACTTGACTTAAAGTATATTGACATCAATATAATCGTCGTCAAGCAAAAATTAATGAAACGAAAACGGAAACGCAAAAGTAAAAGGCAGGACTCTGCCGGCGTGCATGTCTGGCTCGTTCTCATGAAAGCCTTTCAAGCGCTGATCCCGCACGCGGCCGGGAGCATCAAGCGGACAGAACTGGGCGACTCCGATTTCCGCGTCCTGGAAGTTCTCCTCCATAAAGGCCCGCTTCCCGTGAACACCATCGGCCCGAAGGTCTGGCTCACTCCGGGATCCATCAGTGTGGCGGTCGATCGGCTGGTTAAAAAAGGACTCGTCTCGCGCAAAAATCACCCGGAGGACCGCCGAGTGCGCCGGGTTGAACTGACACCCAAGGGACGAGCGCTGATCACCCGGGGTTTTGGCGAGCACGCAGCGGCGATGGAAGATGTGGCGGAGGTCCTTTCAAAAAATGAGCGGCTGACATTGTTGCGGTTGTTGAAGAAATTGGGGAAACACGCTGCCGAAACTGGCAAGTAAACGGATCCCGCTGTTGGCTACGGTTTTGAAACGCGCGACTCGGCGCCGCGGTCAACTGACGCGACGTCGCGCTACCGCAACCCAGCGAGTGTCAATGCAGAGCATCAGCGTTTCGGAACGCCGTGTTGTTCTTCGAAGCACGATTCGAAGCTCTTCAGATCTACCGGAACCCGGGGCTGCGCGCCTTCCGGAGCCGGCCGGAGATATTGCACAGGCCAGGCAATGAGTTGGTCCAGTTCACGGGCCGCTCGCAATGGCCAATACGGGTCGCGCAGAAACTCGCGGGCCATGATCACTGCATCCGCCTGTTC
>Ga0070698_100006279_pt1 | contig 12913 bp, 6 predicted proteins | sample KBSK1502metaG_FD_65477 | JGI IMG/M metagenome (GOLD analysis project Ga0070698, IMG submission 65477) | Corn, switchgrass and miscanthus rhizosphere microbial communities from Kellogg Biological Station, Michigan, USA - KBS K1-50-2 metaG | ecosystem: Host-associated > Plants > Roots >... | reverse complement strand
GTCAGCGACCTCGGGCAGGTAGTCGCGAGTCAGCCAGAACCGATCAGGGTCACTGGTGTCGAACGCGAACACCACCTCGAACGTGAACACCACCACGCGGCGAGCGACGCGCCGCATCTCGCGCAGGCCGGCAATCGGGTCCTGCCAGTGTTGAACGGTGCAAACAGCCATCGCGGCGTCGAAGGACTGGTCCTCGAACGGAAGGCTCTCCGCGGTGGCAGCCACGCACGGCGCTGCGCCTGCGGGACGCTGCGCCCGCATGACCGCCGACGGCTCCACCGCGGTGACGCCACGGTCGGAGGGCTCGTAGGAGCCGGTGCCAGCCCCGACATTCAGCACGGTCCGCGCATCGCCGAGCGCAGCCCAGACCCGCGCGGCGATCCGCGGCTCGGTGCGCCGCGTCACGGTGTAGGTGGCTCCGATGGTGTCGTACAACTGCGCGCTGGACATTGACACCGCCTTTCTGGTGGGCGTATCCGAGACGGTGCGCTTACGGACATATCTGGCAACCTGGAGCTGTCAGCGTAACTGCCGCTGGAACCAGCCGATCCTGTAGACCGCGAAGGCGGCCCGCAGGGCGCCCCGACCTTCGGCGTACTGCGGCCGCACAGGCTGGGCGCGCTGTCATAGCCGCGTGGCGTGCATGGGTTACCGGCGACGAGAGCTGTTCAGCATGCCGCGCTAGTTGACAAGCTGCCCGGGGAACCCGGTAGTCACGGGCTGGCCGTGGCGCCAGGTGATGACGCCGTTCACGATCACCAGGTCCACTCCGGTGGCCTTCTCCTGCGGAGCGCCGTAGGTGGCGCGGGAGGTTGTTCCGCGGGGGCCGATCACGCAGACGTCGGCAGCCATGCCGGGCGCGAGACGCCCGCGTTTACGCAGACCGTAGGCGTCAGCGGCGTTCACCGACAGGTGCCGGGCAAGTTGCTGATACCCGGTGCCGGATCCGTTCGCGAGGTACTGTTCCGCGAGGCGGGGGAAGGTGCCGTATCCGCGGGGATGGGGATGCTGGCCTTGGTAGATGCCGTCCGAACCAGCGCAATGCCGGTCGTCGGACATGAGCCACGCCATATGGCCGTAGCTGAGGGCAGGCCGGTAGAGGTGCGCGCCCACGTTGAGTTCTGCGGAGATCAGAAGGTCGAGAACCCACTCCGCTGCCGGCTGAGAACTCGCCGCGGCCGCCTGGGTCACCGATTGCCCGGCGAACTCCGCAGCGCGGGCGGGCAGGCAGGCCAGATAGAGATCCTGCAGGAAGTCGTCGGTGAACTTCTCCCCCGCCAGAAGCGCTGCCCTCTTCCGGGGATTGGTCAGCGCCGCGAGCGTGTGCCTTGGACCTTCAGCCTGCAGGTCAGCGGGGAGCAGGAGCGCCGCCAAGATCGTGCTGGACTTGCGGTAGGGGTACATGTCGAAGGTAACCGCCACGCCCGCGGCCTCAGCCGACTTGAACGCCCCCCGGATGTCGGCTGGCGCGCCCCACAGATGACTGGCATGCACCCGGATGCCCGCGTCCCGCCCGACGGCCGCCAGCTCATCCAGGCCCGCCCTGACCTCAGGACCGTAGGCACGAAGATGCGAAACGTACGGGCGGCCCGCCGCGGCCAGCGGCCGGGCGGCATCAGCGACCTCGTCGATGCCGCCGAACCGGCTTGGCAGGTAGTCCAGTCCGCTGGACAGGCCGACCGCTCCATCGCTGAGCGCATTCTCCACCTCCCGGAGCGCGGCCGCCCGCTCGTCGGGCCCCAGAGGGCCAGGCGCCAGGCCGACGACGTTGTGCCGGATCGTGCCCTGCGAGGCCAGGACAGCCACGTTCTGCGTCAGCCTCCCCGACACCGCGTCCCGGTAGCCTGCCACGCTAAGGTCGCGCGCCGGTTCGAGCGCACCGTTGACCGGCGCGAAGTACCGGTTCAGGTACCTCGCGGTGCTCGCGGTCGCGCCGATCCACGATTCCCCGTCCTGGCCGACGACAAGAGTCGTCACCCCCTGGGCGAGCGCGCCGTCAACGCGGCCCGTGGCCAGCAGCGGTCCCTCGGCGTGGACGTGGGCGTCGACAAAACCCGGGCAGACCACGCTGCCCGAGGCCAGGTCGATGACCTCGCAATCAGCCGGGGGCGCGTCGTTGCCGCCTACGGAAGCAATCAGCTGCCCTTCGATCAGCACGTCGGCGGGCCGTATCGTGGTGGCGATCCCGTCGGCGACCAGACCACCGCGCAGCAGCATCCGTGCGGTCACAAGTTTGATCTCCCACCCGTCGCTGTCCGCCAGGCGCCGGTCAGCGTCTCGCCGGGCTGCCCGGTCAGCCGAGGCGGGCGGCGAGCCCCGCCTTGACTCCGGGCCATTCGTCTTTCAGCACGCTGTACACGACAGAATCGCGGAAGGTCCCATCCTCACGCTTGATGTGCCGCCTGATGACGCCCTCTCGCTGGGCGCCGAGCTTGACGATGGCGGCCTGCGAGCGCGTGTTCAACGTGTCGGTCTGGATCTTTACCCGGCCGTAACCACAGTCCTCGAAACAGTGCGTCATCATCAGCAGTTTGGACTCGGCGTTGACCTGAGTGCCCCACCAGCGTGAGCCGTACAGCGTCGAGCCGAGATGGATGCTCTCGTTGCGCAGGTCGGCCTCCGACAGCGAGGACGTGCCCACCAGCGTCCCCGCTGGCCCCAAGTCGCCGCCGGGCACCAGGCGGATCGCGTAGGCGGTGCGCCCACCACCCTTGCCATCTGCTTCCCCCTGCGACGCCAAGAATACCGAACGAGCCATGTCGCGGGCGTCGTCCAACGACTCCGGGCGACGATGCATGACGTAGCCGTGCGCATAAACCGCCGGGTCGCTGAGAATCGGGTACATCTCGTCGAGGTCCGCCTCGCTCAGCAGATCGAGCCGAACCCAGCGCCCGGCGAGAGACCCGACCGTGGGGAGAGTCGTGGACCGCACGGGTCCCAGCGTAACGATGCAGACATCCCGCCTTCACCGAGCCGATGCTGCCTGCAGCCGCCGGGCCGGCTCGGCCAATCGCCACGAGGTGATGCCGAGCAGGTCGGCAAGCATGCTCATCCTCGTGGCGCCAACGGAAGCGGCCTCTCCGGTACTGCAGTAACGCAGATCGCGGCAGCGCAGCGCGACGTTGAGATTGGTGTTGCCGCGGATCACCCGTTCCCATGCGCCGGCCTGGCCCACGATCTGCCAGGCTGCGCCGGTTCGAGCGCCGTCGCCGGGCTGGTTGCTGCTGGCCAGCGCGACGGTCCGTGCGGCCAGGTCAACCCGCCAGCGCGCCGAGCTGCCGGCATCGGCCGAAGTGGCGATGACCAGGAAGGACTCACCCGCACACGATTCCCAGCGGCTGACAAATCGATCACTAATCCGGAATAGCCCAGCCTGGAGAAGGTCGCCGATCAGCAGGAACGCGCGCGGCATCTCCCGGGTAGCACCATCGTCGGCGGCCGGCGGGCCGGCCGCCGACGTTCCGGGGCCGGGGGCCCGGAAGTCCGGGGGCGTGTCCACGACACCCCACGTGTCATCGACCCGGATGTAGCCGAGTTTGCCCGCCAGTTCGTTGACTCTGGCCGCCACCCCAGGTTCGATCAGGTTCGCCGGGACGGACCATCCCCGGCCTACCGAGTCGGCGTTGATCCTCGAGGTGTGCCAGATCTTGTAGTCAGCGCGGCCGGCCCGCTCCCGCTCCGGCGTGAAGCACCGGCCAGAGATTCCTGGCTGTGATCCCGCGCCGAGGAATCCGAATATCACTTCCGCAACCGTCTCGGGATCGGCGACCAGATCCTCGTATCGCACCCGGTGGCAGCGGCCCGGGAACCGTTCCTCTACGGCGTGGATCGCGGCGGCATGGTCGGCCCAGAGCCGGGCCAGGGCGAGCACCGTATTTCCCGGGGACTCGGCCGCGTAACGGTCGAACCCGAAGCCTTTCAGGCCCCAGGGACACGCCTCGATCCCGGAGGCGATCACGTCCATCGGATGCCGGTACAGGCAGAGGAACTTCGCTCCTGGGAACAGCCGCAGCAGCAGGTCCGCGTGCTCTGCCGCACCCAGGCTCTTGTCGCAGTACCGCTTCTTGCCCCGGCCCGCCAGGTACGGCCCGACCATCATGTCCAGGGTCCGCCGGATCCCGGCGATCGCCGGGCCCGGGATCATCGGCGGTTCATCGTGGGCCTCCACCGGAATCGGCGCGCCCGCCAGCAGCGACCACACGCTGGCCAGATGCGCACACATCGCCGCCATGTTGGTTTCCGGCGGGCAGGCGAGATCCGGATGGGCATCGAGCAGGAACCGCAGCAACGTGGAGCCCGACCGGCCACAGCAGAGCACGAACACCGGATCGTTACAGGCCCGTCCCCGGTCGGAGGCCCCGTTCATATGCGCCTCGGCCATCGCTGACCGGGATGCCGCGCTCGCGGGATCTATAAGCACACTTGTGAGGGCACGTGTCACGCCAATCGAACGTGCCGCCGACTCCTGCATGTGATTGCCAGCCTTTCTGGTCCGGCCTCAGCCGTTACCTGAGCTTTCGGGAGAGCTCTGCCTGCCACCCGGGCACCGGCAGGACATGCCGGCTGGTGCCCGGGCGCGTCCTTCAGCCTTAGCTGCCGCCGCCGAAACCGCTGCCGCCGGCGAAACCGCTGCTGGGGGCGCTGACGACACCCACTGGATCGCCGACCGTGCTCGGGTCGCTGGTGGTGAAGCCGTCAGAACTCGCGACAGTAATGGGAGCGGGCGCCGGGGCTGGCGCGACGTCCGCCGGGGCCGGGGCCGGGGCCGGGGCCGGGGCCGGGGCGAGGTCGGCGGGGGTTTGGGCTGGCGCGACGTCCGCCGGGGCCGGGGCCGGGGCGACTGGCCCGACGTCCGCCGGGGCCGGCGCGGGGGTGGTGGCCGGGGCCAAGGTGGGAGCCGGAGCCGGGGCCGGGGCCACCCCGCCGCCCGCCGGGCTGCCGTTCGCGTCGTTGGCGATCGGCGTACCTGTCTGCGGGTCGACGTTGTTCATGGCCACGGCGGTCGTGCCGGCCGGGGAATTATCCGAGGTCGGCATCGCCGGAACCGCATGGATCGCTGGGAGGCCAGAATTCGGCAACGTGAGCGTGCCCGGGCTGTCCAGGGTCGTCGAGCCACCATTGGGCAGAGGGACCTGCGTGCCGAGCGGTACAAGGATTTCGTTTCCCTGGCCGAACGTCGGCGGCGCGAGGGGGTTGGTGCTGGTCCCCAGAGGGAAGGTCTGCGGAGTGCCATCCGGGAGGATGACCGTGAGAGAGTCGGGAGTCAGCGACGGCGCTGCGGCCTGATTCTGCGCCAGCTGAACCGGAAGCTGACTGGCGTCACTCGTGACCGGGTTGCCGTTCGCGTCGAAGCCGTTCGCTGCCAGCTGGGTGCCGGTGGACGACGCAGAGGCCAGCTGAGTGGATGGGTTCTGATCCAGATTCATCGCCTGTGGCGGTGTCATTGGGGAAATCGTGACGCCGCCTGGGAGTGTGAAGCTCGAACCGGGCGCGTGGTCCGCCTGATTTCCGTCGGGCGTGGTGACCCTGAGGACGCCGTCTTGGGTCACGTCTATCGAGCCGCCGCTCCCTAGCGAGATGTGGGAACCGGGCGTAAGGATCGTGTCGCCGTTGCCGGGGTCTTGCAAAAGCACCGGAGGCACCGTGGGTACGACGATCTGGTTGCCGGAGCCATCGGGCAGGGTGTATGTGTTCCCGGGAGCGAGTTCATACAGGTCGCCTCCAGGTGGCGTGATCTGGAGGTAATTGTCGTTGGTCACTTGTACCCGGGTGCCGTCGGAGAGCGTCATGTCGGTGCCCGGGTCGAGGGGCTTGATAGTGGGGCTCCCGAAGATGCTTGGCTGCACCATCAGGATGGAGCCCTGCGGTTGAGCGACCGTATTCTGCGCCGCCGTCTGGGCCAGCATGAGGGCGCCCGGCTGAGGCGCGTCGCTCGTCACGTTATCGAGCGACGCCAACCTGACGGCATCGCTGGGGCTTGCGTTTGGGTCCGTCGGGGGTGCGGTAGATGGGGCCGTGGCCGGGAGATTCGGTATCGGTGCGGGCGAGGTTACCGAAGGCGACCCGGTCTGGCCGAGATTCTGGATCAGGCCCTGCAACACCGGATCAGCAAGCGTGACGTTCTGGTCGGCCGGCGGGAAGGTTGGCTGAGTCGGCTGGGCGGGGCCAGCCGAAGGCAGTGACAGGGGCAGGCTGCCGCCGATTCCCGAACCAGGGAAGGCCAGGTTCACGCTCCCATTGGGCGTGACAGTCCCATTGTCGGCGACAGTCACTCCGCCCAAGGCGCTGGCAATCTGCACCGGGGGCTTGGCCGCTGGGGCTGGGGCCGGGGTCATAACCGGGGCCGGACGCAGGGTCGCAACCGGGGCCGGGGCCGGGGCCGGAGCCGGGGTCACCACCGGGGCCGGGGCCGGAGCCGGGGTCACCACCGGGGCCGGGGCCGGAGCCGGAGTCACCACCGGGGCCGGGGCCGGACTTACCACTGGGGCTGGGCTCGGGGCGGTTGCGGGGGCCGGGACCGCTTGCTGTGACGGGGTCTGCATCGGCCCACCGGGGTTTACGGAGGTAGTGCCCGACGTCGCGGCGGCCGACGGCGTGCCGCCACCTGATGCCTGAGAAGCGGTTATCAGGCCGAAGGGCGTGACGTAAAACCCGGCGGGCAGCGTCATCATGGCGCCGTCGGACGTGATGATCAAGCTACCGGCGGGCACCGTGTGGACGTTGGTGGCCGATAGGGCCAGAGTCGCAAAGGTGCCGTCGGGCTCAAGCAAGAGGCCGGGGCCCGGCGATACCGAATCTGCTGAGTTCGAGGGCGCGACAGTCCCGCCCGCCTGCTGCATGCTCACTGAACCGCCGGTTGCGCCGTTCCCGGTCTGCCCTGCCGTGGGCTGGAGCGGCGAGTGACGCATATGTTGCGACCGGTGCTGCTCTGTGGCTTGGTCCCGGTCGGTGCGCTGGTGCTGGGTGCGCTGGTGCTGGGTGCCCTGGTGCTGGGTGCCCTGGTGCTGGGTGCCCTGATGCTCGGTGCCCTGGTGGCTGAAGGTGATCAGCGGTGAGCCCGGCTTTATGGCGATCGACGAGGGCGAGGCGAATGCCGACGTGGCCGGGATGGCCAGCGTCGCACCGGCCAGGCCGGCGATGACGATCTTCGCACCCAGCCCACCCGGCATCGTGGGCAGGTCACCTACCGTCCACCGGTCCTTTGTCCACGGGTCCTTGCGATGCTGCGCGATGTACCGCCCTCTCGTGCCCGCAGCCTTTTTCTTGTTGCTCATGATCGGCCTCTCCTCGTCACCGGCAATGGCCAGGGTGCACGGCCCCGTGAAACACGATGGCCGAAGGAATGCCCCCGGTGGATGCAAATGATGCCATTTCTGCATCGCTGGCCCAAATGATCGGTAGCGGAGCGTAAGTCCAGCGAAAGGGGCCGCTCCGCCGACTGTCCGGCTGCGTCAGCAGCGGACGCCGTGAGATATTCACTCACGCCGAGGACCGTAAGTAATTGGTAAGGCCCTGCGGCCATTTCTGGCCGTCAGAGGTGAGCCGCCCCGCTCTACAATTGGGGTTCAACCATCTAGTGTTTCGATGATCATGAATCTGGCCGTCGCGCCGCTCGTCCATACATACGCGGGGAGTGACCTAGTGCGCATCAAGGTGTTGGGCCCGGTCGAGGTGGTCAACGATGGCAAGACAATCCACCTGGTGGAGCGTCAGCGGACCCTTCTGGCCGCCCTGGCGCTTGAGTACGGCAGGGTCGTATCCGTGGACCAGCTCATCGGTATCCTCTGGGACGGGGCGCCCCCAGCGACCGCCCGCACCAAGCTTCAGGCCCACGTTTCTGCCTTGCGCCAGGCCATGGGCCAGCCCGTGCGGGACGAGTGCGGACCGCTGCTGACCACCGGATCCGGGTACATGCTGTCGGGGGACGGCGCCGAAATCGACCTCGCCGAGTTCGACTCCACCATGAAACGGGCCAGATTCACCCACGAGTCCGGCCACCCGGTCGTCGGGTCCGAACTGTTCGCGAGCGCGCTGGCGCTCTGGCGCGGCCCGCCGTTCGCGGATGTCGCATCGCCTATGATCAGGGCCGCCGCGGCGCCGCTGGAGGAACGCCGCGTGCTAGCCGTCGAGGCCAAGGCCGAAGCGGACCTGTCCCTCGGCCGTTGCGGCGCCGTGGCGGCTGAGTTGCCGACGTGGCTCTTCCGGTTGCCCATGCGTGAGCGGCTGCGCGGGCTGCTGATGATCGCGCTGTACAGGCTTGGCTGCCGAGCGGAAGCGCTGAAGCTTTACCGGGAGGGGCGGCAGATCATGATCAGTCAGCTCGGCCTGGAGCCAGGCGCGCAGCTACAGGCCCTTCACAAGCACATCCTGGCCGACGCGGGTGCCGTAAGACCGATTGCGGTCCCTCGCCGGCCGGTCGGGGTGTCCGCCAGCTGACCCAGCCGGAAAGGATGAGACCGCTGCGGGCAGCCGTTAGGAAAAATTATCCATAACGATAGAACTGAGCTGGTCACGCCTGGACGGGTGGCTTGGCCGGCTACGGCATGTCCCGTTTATCCGCACGACTAAGAGCGCCCAGCAATAGGACTGCCGGGCTCGCGGCGCCCAGACGACGACCGGCGGCGTTCTCACTCGCCCGCATAGCTCCGCTATGCGGGCTCGCTCGGCCTGGCCGGATCGCCGCCTGGATCGCCGCTCCCTGATCCAGCGCCCTATTGCCGGGCGCTCTAATCTGGAAAGTATTCCGCGATCGGTCCGGGCCATGGAGGCGGGTGACGGGTGGCGATTCGTGTCGTGCTCGCAGAGGACAACTACCTGCTCAGGGAGGGCACCGCGGCCCTGCTCGCCGCGGTACCCGAGGTGGATCTGCTGGCGAGCGCGGACGATCTCGACAGCCTGCTCGCCGCGGTGCGCGAATTCAGGCCAGACGTCGTGATCACGGACATCCGGATGCCGCCGGATCATGCTGTCGAGGGCCTGAACGCCGCGCAGCAGATCCGCGCCGATTATCCCGGCACCGGGATCATCCTGCTCACCCAGTTCGCCGAGCCCGAGTACGCGTACCAGCTCCTGCGGCGCGGCGCTACCGGAGTCGGCTACCTGCTCAAGGACCACATCGCGGACATCGACGAGCTCACAAGAGCACTCAGCCAGGTGGCGGCGGGCGGAACAGCGCTTGATCCCCAGCTCGTCGAAGCCCTGGTCATCCGCCGCGAACGCCAGGGCGACACGTCGGTTGGGGCGCTAAGCCCGCGCGAGCGGCAGGTCCTCGAGCAGATGGCGCAGGGAAAAAGCAACACTGCGATCGGGCGTGCCCTTTTCCTGACCGAGCGGGCGGTGCAGAAGCACATCAACTCCGTGTTCCACAAACTAGGGCTGAGCGAGAGCCCGGAACTGGACAGCCGCGTCGCCGCGGTCCTGCGCTTCCTCGATGCCCGCGGCACAAGTCATCCCTCTGTGTAATCGCGGCTGACCCGGTTAGGGAGCGCCCGGAAATAGGACTGCCGGGCTCGCGCCGCTCCCTGATCCAGCGCCCTATTGCCGGGCGGCCTAGGCCGTCATAGACAGCATGGCGCGCTCGTCGATCGGCTCGGCGGGCACCCAGCCCGAGACGGTCGTTCCCTCGCCCGGCTGCGACCGGAACTCCAGGGTCCCACCCACGGCCGCCACCCGGTCGTCCATGCCTTGCAACCCGAAGCCGCGCGCTGTCTCCGGGTCGATGCCGGGACCGGTGTCGACCACAGTGAACCGCAGCCCGCCGGCGTCCCTCGCCAGGGAAAGCCTGATCTGTGCGTCAGGCGCGTGTTTGCGCGCGTTCTGCAGCGCCTCAAGGCAGGCAAAGCAGACAGCCGCCTCGACGTCAACAGCGAAACGCGCATGCTTGGTGCCGTCACCGAATTCCAGGCTAATCTCGCCGGGCATGGCGTTAACGTGCGCCTGGAAAGCGGCACACAAGCCCTCCTCCATGAGCTTCGGCGGATAAAGCCCGCGGGCGATCTCGGACAGGCTCGCGCTCGCGTCGTCAATGCGAGCCGCGATTCCCTGCAGGACGGCGGTCAGGTCCGCGGCCGCGCCCGAAGCCGCGCCCGAAGAAATGCGGTGCTCCGCGAGGCCGAGCGACATGCGAATGGCGACCAGATGGGGTTGCGCGCCGTCATGGAGATTTCGTTCTAGCGCCTGCCGTTCCTGCGCCTGGGCGGCGGCGATGCGCCGGCGTGAGGCCGAGATGGTGGCCGTCTGCTCACTGATGACAGCCAGCCGCCGTTCGAGCTCGAAAGCGAGCCGCGCATTACGCAGGACAAGACCCGCTCCATCAGCGAGATCGGCGAGCAGGCGCCGCTGAACGGGGGCAAGCCCGCCCGCCGGAGGCTCGACGCGAATCTCCCCGAGCGTGACCCCGCGGTGGACAACCGGGACCGAGAGAAGTGCAGTGCCCGGCCGGATGGCCGCTGGGCCAGGCCGCACGGCCGCGGTGCCAGGCGCCGCGGTGCCAGCATGCCCTGCGTGCCACCTTCTGATCTCCAGCCGGCCGTCCGGGCGGATCAGCCGGACCTCACATGAGCGCGCGCCAAGACCATCGCCGACGATGCGGGCGAGGGACGGCAGGATCGCCACACCGGAGTGCGTGGCCTGGGAAAGCGCCGACAATCGGGCCAGCACGTGGTACGGGGCAGGACGCTCCCCGTAGGCGAGCCGGTCGGCCAGGCGCGACAGCATCGTGCGGGCGGGCGTCAGGGCGAGCGCGACGGCGGCGGTCGCCGCGATCTGGACCAGCGGGTTCTGCCGCATCGGCAAGCCGAGCAGCACGTCTGCGCCGATCACCAGCGCCACATAAAGGACTCCGATGAGCAGCGCGAGCAAGCCATAGACCAGGGCGCGGTTGAACAGCCGCTCGACGTCCCACAGGCGGAAACGGAGTACGCCCAGGATGAGCGCGCACGGGATGACGGCGAACACGGCGCGGAAGATCCAGAACGCCAGGGCCTGCGGGTCGACCGTGAACCCCGGCACGTGCGCCACGCGGATGACCAGGCCCCCAGCACTCAGCAATACCGCGGCGCCGAACGCGAGGACCAGCGCCCTCAGCAGAACCGCGGACTGCTGACGCGCCTCGGCGGTGGCCGCGTTGACGTAACGCCGCCACTGCGCCGTGATGCCGACGATCGGTGTCAGCAGGCCGAAGAAGACGACGAAGCTGATGGTGTGCGGGTACTGCGCCGTGGACTCGCTCAGCAGGGCGACAGCCCCGGCCAGACCGGCGAAGGCGAGGGCGCCCCCCGCCCAGCGCGACCGTCCGCCGTTATCCAGGCGGCCAGCGGGGAACAGCAACAGGGCGAAGACGTAGGCGACGCCTCCCACGCCGTGCAGGAGCAGCGAGTGCCACCAGCCGATGCCGATGCCGGCCATGCGCTGGACAGCATCTATGGCGGAGTGTGCCTGAAGATTGAAGGCGCCGGCCGAGCCCACCATCCCGACCGCAAGCAGTCGCACGGTCCAGTTACGGCGGGCCAGCCAGAGCAGTGCCACTGCGATGGCGATATTCATGGCGCTGAAGGCGTAATCAAGCACGACTTCGCCGGTGGGGTAACTCTTGGGCAGCCCCGCCATCACGCCTGCCGCCACATTGGCGAGCCATGACGGATGGCCGCCCTGGGCCAGCCGTTCCACCGCGTGGCGAACCGCCTGGATGTTGGCGGCCATCCCGATCACAAACCCAAGCGCGAGCCAGGCCGTCGCCACGGCCAAGTACATAGCGAAGGCCACCCAAAACACGCCGTCGCCGCGCGACCGTCCACCGGGCCGGCGGGCCAGGTCCTGTGCATTGTCCGCGGCGGTGCCTTGGCCGGCCTCCGGCCCGGCCTTAACCTCACGGCTGAACGCCTGCGCCGCGCCATCAGCACCGCTCCTGCCCGCTACCGCGCCATCATCCTCGCTCCAGTCAACTTCGCTCGCATGGCCGATGCCCGGCGAGCCGTTAAGGGCTGAATGTTGCACCAGGTGGTTCACCGGGGGCACGCGCAGCGGGAAGGTGGCCTGCAGCCAGAGGCTGCCGTGGATCTCCGTCGCTGTTGCCATGCCGCCGTGCGCGCCTGCGTGGTCGCCCATCTCGTCGAGCAGCGCACGTTCGTCATCGCGCATCTGGCCGGAACGTGACTCGTCGATAATGGTGAGAACCAGATTGCGCCCGGTGTCGGCGAGACGGATCCGCAGCGGTACCGCGTCGTCGCGTGCGGCGAGAGCACGTAGAGCCACCGCGGCGCAGAAGTACATGGGCGACTCGAGTTCCATGGGGTACCGGCCAAGCCCGTGTGCCGCGATCCGTGTCGTGCGCGGCAGGGTCGCGGCTAGGCTCTCGACGGCCGTTGCTAATCCGTGATCGGACAGGGCGGGCGGATAGATGCCGTGCACTACCGAACGAAATCGCGTGATCAGCACATTGGTCTCGGCCCGCGCCGCACCGATGACGGCGCGCGCCTGGCTGGTGATCTTCTGCAGCGCCTTCTCGTCCCCGGCGGCATCGTGGACTCTGGCCTGCAGCGCGGCAACTACCTCGCGGACAGCGTTGAGCGTGCCCTGCACGCTCCCGGCAAGCTCGTAAACGAGGCGACGCCGCGCGATGTCGCGCGCCACGACCAGGCGCCGCCGCGACCGATGCAGCTCGTCGGCTTGCTGGGAGACGGTGCGCAGGCGTTCGGAGAGCTCGGCGGTGAGCAAGGTGTTCCGCAGCAGGAAGCCAGCTGAATTGGCCAGGTCCGTCACGAGCCGGACGTCCGGCGGGGTGGGACGGCGGCCGGGCGGGAGCGCGACGCTGAGGGCGCCGAGCGTCTCACCGCCGTCGCGCACCGCGGCGAACACGTCTATGTCGCCGCGCCCGCCGAACTCCATCGGCCCGGTGAGCGTATGGCGCCCGAGC
>Ga0070698_100006278_pt1 | contig 12916 bp, 14 predicted proteins | sample KBSK1502metaG_FD_65477 | JGI IMG/M metagenome (GOLD analysis project Ga0070698, IMG submission 65477) | Corn, switchgrass and miscanthus rhizosphere microbial communities from Kellogg Biological Station, Michigan, USA - KBS K1-50-2 metaG | ecosystem: Host-associated > Plants > Roots >... | reverse complement strand
GAAAAGACACGCATTCGTCGGCATGGTTTCTTCGGCCCGATGTCCACACCGCGGACAAGTGATAATCGACTGCAAGATCGGTCCGCTCGCCATATGTCAGCCTTCTTTCGGCACCGGCCGCTCGCCATTCTCAACAGCCTCTTCGTCTTTGATTGCCTCTTTTAAAATCTTTATTTGTTCTGGATTGAGATAATCGCGCGCGACATCTGTCAGCCTCGGTGGTTTCTCGCCTTGGGGCGCACTCTGGCCAGTCAAATCTTTGCGCAATAAATCTGAGAAAGCGCGTTGCATTCCTTCGGCTTTGTCTTTCGGCAGCCCAGTTTTTGCTTGGACCCAGCGAACCAACCTCGCCGCGATTACATCCGCTTCCTCTTCACTGAGCCGATCCACATCCGCGGCGTGATACCAGCCTTTTCCGGACAGAAAGTCTTTCACCGCTTCGTCACGAGACGTTCCTTGCATCTCTGTTGCGCGGTCTTCCTTCAGTTCTGCTGTAACATGACTTCGCGCTTCAGCGTTTGAGTCGTGTTTCCACACGACGGCAATGATGGTGCCAGCGCGATTTAGCCAAGCCTCGAGCACGCCAGGCTGTTTCTCCAAGTCTAAAAGAATCGGCTTCGAAGCGCCGCCGCAACCGATTTGCGGCGCGGCCGGACAGACCAATGGAGCCTTGAATACGCTGACCCTATCTGCGGTGAGGGCCGTCGAGTTTTGAGCGCCGCTGGCAAACGGCGAGTAAAGTAATCCCGCCGCTAAGGCAATAGTGATATGTGTTTTCATATTTTTCTTTTCTGGTTAACGATTCAGCAAAATTTCTATTTGTTAGGCAACTCTGCGCGATACCCGGTGGAGTTGATTGCCGCGACCAGTTGTTCAGAATTCGTCTTCGCCGGTTCGTAATCCACCGTTGCGGTTTTGGTCGCGGCACTGACGTAAATTGCTTTGACGCCGTCGATTCGCCTGAGCGCATGGCGCACGGGAATTTCGCAGGCCACGCAGCTCAGTCCATCAACCGAAACGACGACGCGACTCAGCCCGTTTGCGAGTTGTTTTCCTGCCGCAGGCGGTAAGCTTCCAAATACGTAACGGCTTATGTTCAGTCCGGCGAAGCCGATTACGAGAGCGGTGGTGATTAACAACGTTACGATGACGCTGCGTCGTCCCGCCATCGCTTTGTGCTCGCAATCGCAAACTGTTTTCTCGCGCAAATATTTTGCCCATGCCCAGATCAACACCACCATCGCAGCGATGATGAAAAACCAGTGATAATGACCGATGAATACCGCGCCGCTGCCAAGCCCGATTGCGACCAGCAGCAATGGCCCGACACAACACGTCGCTGCCAGAATTGCCGACAAGATTCCCGCTTGTTTTGCTTTCATGCCCGCACGCTAGACCCTCTAGCATGGTAGAGGGTCAACAGGATTTTTTTATTCCGAAGGTGGATCGAGCTCTCCGAGCTCGATGTTAATCATGGCGCCGAAGGCGCATTATTTTTAGCATCGCCCGCGGAGCGGCCGATCCACCACATTTGAATTCATAAGCGCAAGGCGTGGCCAAACTTTTACGGCAATCGCTCGATCAGATCGCAAAATTCGCCCGCGCATTTCCGCTCGGTCGTACTCTCTTTCCGCCACTCACTGAGTGCTCGGGCGAGTGCGCGACGGTAACGGCGCAACTGCGCCAGACGCGCGTCGATCTCCGCGAAATGTTTCTCTCCAAGCTCCGCCACTTTGCGGCATGGCGCGCGTCCGCGAGCTTTCAAATCGAGGATCTGTTTTGTTTCCTCCAGTGTCAGACCAACGGCCTGCGCTTTCTTGATGAATCGGACTCGGCGGACCGCTTCGGGCGAGTAAAGCCGATAGTTCGCGGCTGAGCGTTTCGGCTTTGGCAGCAACCCAAGGCGCTCATAATAATGCAACGTCTGCACCCCGACTCCGGCCGCCCTGGCGACCGCTCCGACCTTTAGCAAATCGGTATCTCGCGGCGTCATCACGACCTTAACTCATTTGTGCTGCCAATTTCCCGGATCAGTGGAATCGTTAGGCGAAAGGCCGAGAGTGTCGCCTTTGGTGGTGACGCCGAGACCGAGGACTGTGCGATTCACGTAAGCAAAATAACTCACGACCTGATTCACCTCGAGAATCTCGCCGTCGTCGAGGCCGGCGGCGCGCATTCGCTCGATTGCGGTTTCACGGATCTCGTCCGGCGACAGCGTCAGTTGCCGCGCGTAATCCAGAATCGCTCGTTCTCTTCGATCAAAAACCTTTTCGAAAGCGCCGGTTTCCAGCCCATAACGAATCCGCTGCAGTCGGTCGTCATCCTTCAGTAATCTGCGCAACCCGGTGAAATGATGCTCCACGCAATACGTGCAGCCGTTCAGGAGACTGACGTATACACCGATAGTTTCGAGCAACCACTTTGGCAGCTTGTTCTCGCTGTGGTGCAGCACACTTTTGTACAGCGCCATGTGTCCTTCGAGCGTGTGCGGGCGCAAACTCTGAACTTGCAAAACGTTGTCCACTTTCCCGCCTGGACCGGCGACGCGTTCGTAAAGCTCCCGCAGACCTCCCGCCGCTTGTTCTTTGCTGACAATGTCGATCCAGCTCATACGCGTCCAGCTCAGCTCAATGAATCATCGTCATGCGCCATTGTGAGCTCACGCTAGAGACGAGCGTGAGACAGAATCAAATGATCGACACTGAACCAGCCTGGCCCAGAAAGAAAAAGCCAGAATACAATCACGAGATAAAGCACCTCCGGAAGGTACAAAAATTCCGAGAGCCAGCCGAGCAACGCTTGCGCTTTGATATTTTTGATCGCCGTCCTGACAATCGCGACGCTCATCACGCAGCCGAGCATCAGGCACGCAACCGGCGTGAGCGCGCCGATAATCAGCAGGAAGCCGAAGACGAACTCGACGGTTGAAACGAAAACTGCGTTGAAGTCGCGGAACGGAATTTTAGCGGCGACCAAAGTTTCACGCATTTGTTCACGCCGCTCCGGCACAAAAAGCTTCCCGCGCCCGGAAAGAAAAAACAGGAGACCGACCACAACGCGCGCCACAAAAATCCCAAGCCATTGCCAGGCGTATAATTCACTCAAGAATGTTCGGACCCAAACCATGTCGGTTATAAGATGGGCGCTAATATCGTTTATTCCTTTTAACAATCGTTTCGCAGCGGAATAATCGATCGCGCTTGCGTCTCCTAACTTGGCAGCGTGCCCCGATGAAAAAAGGTGAAGGCGTTTATAATGTAGTCGTGATCGGCGCGGGAACGGCCGGGCTGGTTACGGCGGCGGGAACGGCCGGACTCGGCGGACGGGTGGCGCTGGTCGAGCGGAACAAGATGGGAGGCGATTGCCTGAATTTCGGCTGCGTTCCGAGTAAAGCGCTCATTTCTTCAGCGCGCTTGATTCAACAAATTCGTGAATCGGAAAAGTGGGGCTTGGATCGACAATCACCACAGTTTGCTTTCGAAAGAGTCTTCAGCCGGATGCGGGTGCGGCGCGCGAAGATTGCCCCGAACGATTCTCAAGAACGCTTCGAATCGTTAGGCGTGGATGTTTTCCGTGGGGAAGCGCGGTTCGTTTCGCCGTACGAAGTTGACGTGACTGGGCAAAAACTTCACGCCAAAAATTTCGTGATCGCCACCGGCAGCCGGGCGGTCATTCCAAAAATCGAGGGAATTGACAAAGTCCCCTATTTCACGAACGAAACCATTTTCGATGAGCTCAAGGAAAAACCCGAAAGCATGATCGTGCTCGGCGGCGGACCGATTGGTTGCGAGCTTGGACAAGCCTTCGCGCGGCTAGGGGTGAGGATCGACGTCGCACAAAGCGGTGCCGAACTGCTTCCGCGAGAAGATCGCGACGTGGCGGAGTTCATGCAGGCGCGCTTCGCCGTCGAGGGAATCAACGTCCGCTTGAATGCGGTGGCAAAACGTATCTCGAAGCGCGACGGCAAAATCGTGCTCGAACTCCGCGAAGGCGAGCCGATCGCGGCCGACACGATGTTGATTGCGACCGGAAGAACGCCGAACCTACACGCACTTAACGCTGAGGCGGCTGGCGTCGATTACGACGAAGACGGAGTGAACGTGAATGCATACCTTCAGACGTCGCAGTCGCACATTTACGCGGCAGGCGACATTGCTAACCGGCTCAAGTTCACGCACACCGCCGATTTCACTGCGCGCATTGTGGTTCGTAACATTCTCATGCCGTTCCAATTTCTCCGGCAGAAGGTCGATTGGTCTGTCGTGCCCTGGTGCACTTACACCGATCCCGAGGTTGCGCACGTAGGGCTGGGCGAAAAGGAAGCGAAACAGAAAAACGTCGAGTACGATTTGTTTGTCGTGTCGCTCGAAGATGTCGATCGTGCGGTCGTGGAAAGCGAAGATGCTGGTTTCGCGAAAGTTCTAACCACAAAAGGTTCCGACAAAATTCTCGGCGCCACGATCGTCGCACCGCACGCTGGCGACTTGCTTCACGAATTCGTCCTTGCGATGAAAGCTGCCATCGGCCTCAGCACGATTGCATCGACCATTCATGCCTATCCGACATTCGCCGAGCTCGCGCGCAAGGCGGGCGACAAATACAACAAGACGCGACTAACGCCGCGCGCGAAAAGGATTTTCACCTGGCTTTACGAGCGAGCGCGCAAATGAGCAACGAGCAGCAATCCAAAACCGGAATCGGGCAATTAGCGGTGCTCATCGTAATCGTAATTGCGCTGTTTCTGGCGATGAAATTTCTGCCAGTCCGCGAATGGCTGACCGAATTTAATAACTGGGTCAGCCAAATGGGCGTAGCCGGCATTTTTATATTCATCGTCGTTTACGCAGTCGCCACCGTTTTGCTCGCGCCAGGATCAGTCCTGACTATCGGCGCCGGCTTCGCCTTCGGTTTATGGAAAGGTTTTCTCGCTGTTTCCGCCGCCGCAACCCTTGGTGCGTCTTTGGCGTTCCTTGTCGCTCGCTTCATCGCTCGGGACAAAATCGAGGCGATGGCGCAGCGAAATCAAAAGTTTCGCAAGATCGACAATGCGATCGGCAAACAAGGCGCGAAGTTGATTTTCCTGCTCCGGCTCAGCCCGGTCATTCCATTTAATCTGAGCAATTACTTCTACGGCCTAACGAGCGTGAAGTTTTGGCCTTACGTTCTCGCGAGTTGGATCGGTATGATGCCCGGCACTTTCCTTTACGTTTATATCGGCGCAGCAGGCAAAGCCGCAGTTGCGGCGGCCGCCGGTGGCGAAGCAATGAAACATGGCTGGCAATACTGGACTTTCACAGGGGTCGGCCTCGCCGCGACCATTATTGTGACAATTTGGATCACAAAAATCGCGCGCGATGCGCTCCGCGAAACCAAAGCTTTTCAGGAATAAATCGGTCTGCTAAAGCTTCGCATCACTATGATCGCAGCCAAGGGCAAGGAAACAATCGTGCGGCTGCGTTACGCTGCCGGAGCGAAAGAACGCGCGGACAAGCTTTGCTGTCCGGTCGATTACGAATCGGACTATCTCAAAGTGATTCCGCAGGAAGTGATCGAGCGCGATTACGGCTGCGGCGATCCGTCGCGCTACTTGCGTGAAGGCGAAACCGTCCTCGATCTTGGCAGTGGCACCGGGAAAATCTGTTTCATCGCCGCGCAGATTGTCGGTCCGAAAGGCAAAGTGATCGGCGTCGATATGACTGACGAAATGCTCGACGTCGCGCGGCGCAATGCGCCGACCGTAGCCGAGCGCATCGGTTACACGAACGTCGAATTTCGCAAAGGCCGTATCCAGGACCTGGCGCTCGATCTCGAATTGTTAGATCGACAATTGAAAGAGAATCCGATCACCGACGCAGCTTCGTTCCTTGCCGCTGACGAATTGGCCGAAGAATTGCGCGTCAAATATCCCTTGGTCGCGAACGATTCGATCGACGTAGTCGTTTCCAGCTGCGTGCTCAATCTGGTCGAGCCGAACTCTAAGCGACAACTGTTCGAAGAAATTTTCCGTGTCCTGAAAAAAGGCGGTCGCGCGGTCATCTCCGACATCGTTGGTGATGAAGAAGTGCCGGAGGAGATGCAGAATGACCTCGAGCTCTGGAGCGGCTGCATTTCTGGCGCGCTCACCGAAGAAGGCTTTCTCGCCGCATTTGAACGCGCCGGCTTTTATGGAATTCAAATTCTTAAGCGAGATCGCGATCCATGGCGGACAGTTCAGGGAATTGAATTTCGATCGGTGACGATCGAAGCCTTTAAAGGAAAACAGGGCGACTGTTTCGAACGCAATCAGGCGGTGATTTATCGCGGGCCTTTCAAGGAAGTGCTCGACGATGACAACCACCGGATGGAACGCGGCAGGCGTTACGCCGTTTGCGACAAGACTTACAATCTCTACAAAAAAGCGCCGTATCGTGAGTTCTTCGAGTTTGCCGACCCGATTGTCGATGTTCCGTTGAGTGAAGCGAAGCCCTTCGACTGCTCTCGCACAACGCTCCGGCATCCGAAAGAAACCAAAGGCCAGGATTACAAAGCCACCACCGAAGCAAACAGCAAATGCTGCGACGGCGGGAGCTGCTGCTGATTCCGAAAACTATTCGCGAGTAAATGATTTTCTTCCTGCTTTTCCTTGCGACCTGTTTCCTCGCCTACTCCAACGGCGCAAACGATAACTTCAAAGGCGTCGCGTCACTCTTCGGCAGCCGCACGTGCAGTTACCGCACCGCGATTTTGTGGGCAACGATCACAACCTTCGCGGGATCGATCATGTCGATCTTTCTCGCGCAAACACTGCTCAAAAAATTCAGCGGCAAAGGCATCGTGCCCGATCACTTTGCCGGCTCCGAATATTTTGTCTTCGCTGTCGCCTGCGGCGCCGGTCTCACCGTGATCGTTGCAACGCTCGCGGGTTTTCCAATTTCAACCACGCACGCATTGACCGGTGCGATCATCGGCTGCGGTTTCGTTGCCGTCGGTCCGGCAACAAACTTTTCAGCACTTGGGAAAGGGTTCGTCCTTCCGTTATTGCTTAGTCCGGTCCTTGCCATGGCAGTCGCAGGTTTGCTGTATGTGTTTTTTCATGGAGCGCGCATCGCGCTCGGCTTGAAAAAGGAGTGGTGCGTTTGCATCGGTGAAGACGAGCGCGTCATCGCCATGCCACAACCGAACTCGTTGCTCGCGCTCGGCGCTGTTTCACTTCCGTCACACTTGACCGTCGATGAGGTGGAGAACTGCCGCGAACGCTACGGCGGTAATTTCCTCGGCTTCACTTCGCAGCAAGTTGTCGATGCCGCGCATTTTCTGAGCGCGGGAACGGTGAGTTTCGCCCGTGGCTTGAACGACACACCGAAAATCGTCGCTCTTCTCCTTTTATGGAAAGCGCTCGACATCCGGTGGGGATTCGCCGCCATCGCAGTGACGATGGCGATCGGCGGATTGCTCAATGCGAAAAAAGTGGCTGAGACAATGAGCGGAAAAATTACGACCATGAACCATGGGCAGGGTTTCACTGCAAACTTGACGACTGCAATTCTCGTCGTAATCGCAAGCTTATTCGGCCTACCCGTTTCTACGACGCATGTTTCGGTCGGCTCACTTTTCGGAATCGGCTTAACGACCGGCAAAGCAAATTACCCAATGATAAGCGCGATCGTTCTTTCCTGGCTCGTGACGCTGCCTTGTGCCACCATAACCGCCGGCGCTACTTACTGGGCCCTCAAGTCCTCAATTTCATGAACCGGTTTTCCGATCGATTGGCCGCGGCCGGGGTGCAGCTTCGCCGTGCGCGCCCGGAAATCCTTCAGGTCAACGTGGGCAAGCTTTGCAATCTCACCTGCACCCATTGCCATGTGAATGCAGGTCCCAAACGCAAGGAAATCATGACGCGCGAGACGGTTGATCGAATCATCGACTGGCTGGCCGAGACCGATATTCCGATTGTCGATCTTACCGGCGGCGCGCCGGAAATGATTCCTGATTTCCGCTACTTCGTCGAACGGGTGAAAGCGCTTCGACCGTCACGGCACGTGATCGATCGATGCAATCTCACGATCTTGCTCGAGACCGGCTACGAAGATCTCGCCCAATTTCTCAAACGCAAAAAAGTCGAAATCATCGCGTCGATGCCGTGTTACACGGCCGAGAATGTGAACGCACAACGCGGTGAAGGCGTTTTCGAAGAAAGCATCACCGCTTTGCAACTACTTAACTCGTTAGGCTACGGGATCGATTCAGAGTTACCGCTGCATTTGGTTTACAATCCGGTCGGCGCATTTTTGCCGCCGCCGCAAGCGGAGTTGGAAGCCGATTTCAAACGCGAGCTCGCCGCGCATTTCGGGATCGTTTTCAACAAGCTATACACCATTACAAATTTGCCGATCGCGCGCTTTGCTTCCTATCTCCGGCACAACAACAAACTCGAGGAGTATATGGACTTGCTCATCGGCGCATTTAATCCCGCGACAATCGACGGTCTAATGTGCCGTAACACGATTAGCATCGGCTGGCGCGGTGAAGTCTACGACTGCGATTTCAATCAACAACTCGACATGCAGTGGTCCCGCCGCAATGGCGGGAGCAAGTCGCTGTTGTTGTGGGACGTTGATCCAGACGAGATCGACAATCGCGAGATCATGACCGGCGATCATTGTTTCGGCTGCACCGCCGGCGGCGGCTCCAGCTGCGGCGGCGCAATCGTGGCCTAACGAATCTTACTCGAGCGGAAATTCGACTCGTTCTTCCGGCTCGCGCGCGACCAGATTATTGCGCGCGATGATTCGCGCGCACGTATTCCACCGCAGCAGCGCATCGTCGTGGCCGGGCAGGCGAATAGCTTCAGCTTTCTCAAACCAATTCATCGCTTCGGAAAAAAGATCGTAGGCTTGGAACCGGCAATCCGGAGTGTTCTGTCGAAGTTTGGCTTTCGCGCGACGCTCCGCCACGATCCCGGTGTAATACGCGCGATCGTACTCCAATTTCATTCGAGAAAGGAGCTCTTTCGTTTGCGTATCACTGACCGCGTAGCCTTTTTCGAATCGATCCGTCAGCGCGAGCAACAGAGTAATAATCGCTTGTTGGTTTTCGGGATCGGTTTTCAGAATGTCGAGACAGATGCTCTCAGCTTCACCCGGCTCGTTCAGCAAACGATATCGCTCGGCTTTTTCCAGCGCTGCAGGAATTGCCTCTTTCGAAAGTGATTTCAGCTCCGACATTCGATTGAAAATGATTACATCGACTTTGGTCGTTGTCGATCTTGTCGACGTTTCAACCAGCGCCAAAACCATCCGAGCGGATCATAAAATCTGTCCACCACTCGTTCTTTCAACGGAATGATTCCGTTGTCGGTGATCTCAATGCTCTCGGGACAAACCTTGGTGCAGCACTTCGTAATGTTGCAGTAGCCAATTCCCTGAGTGTTTCGCAGTTCCTCCAACCGATCTTCGGTGTCGAGGGGATGCATCTCCAGCGCGGCCACGTGAATCAGAAAACGCGGCCCGATGAATTTGTTGTGCATCTGATGATCGCGCAGGACATGGCAAACGTCCTGGCAGAGAAAACATTCGATGCATTTTCGAAATTCCTGGACGCGGTCGATATCGGCTTGCTGCATCCGCCAACTACCATCGGCGGCATCCGCCGGGCGCGGCTTGAACGGTTTGATCGTTTTCTTCACCCGAAAATTCCACGACACATCGGTGATCAGATCTTTCAGGACCGGGAACGCCTTCATCGGCTCGATCGTGATCGGCTTTTCGATCGGTAATTCGCTCAAACGCGCCATGCACATCAGCTTCGGCATCCCGTTCACTTCGGCCGAGCACGAGCCGCATTTTCCAGCCTTGCAATTCCATCGGCAGGCAAGGTCGTTCGCTTGCGTTCGCTGAATCTGATGGACGGCATCGAGGACGACCATTCCTTCGGAACATTCGGTCGTGTAATCCTGAAACGCGCCGCCGCTCGCGTCACCGCGCCAGATGTTGAACTGAACCTTCATCGAGATTCGTGAATCGGCTTGTCATCCCGAGCCCAAGCGAGGGACCTCACACAGGCTCGTTGATCACTCGAGATAATTTGTCCGACGCAAAATCTTTTGCGGGCTCCCTCACTTTGTCCGAGATGACAGCGCACGGGGTTCATTTCATTTCCTCGACCACGGCCTTTAAATAGTCCGGCATTTCCGGAAGCGGTTCCAATCGAATCCGCATCAAGTTGTCTTCGGCCTTTGAAATCATCGTGTTCACTTTTTCGAAACGTTCCTCTTTGTTCGGATAATCCTCACGAAATTGCGCGCCGCGACTTTCCTTGCGCTCAATCGCCGCGCGCGTGATTGCTTCCGACGCCGTCAGCAAGTTTTTCAAATCGAGTGCGGTGTGCCAGCCGGGATTAAACTCGCGATGACCCACAACTCCCGAGCGATTTGCGCGTTCCTTCAACTTCTCCAACTGCTCGAGCGCTAACTGCATTTCCGATTCAGTCCGCACGATCCCGACATTGTCCTGCATCAACTCCTGCAAGTCTCCCTGGATTTCGTAGGGATTTTCTCCGCCGGTCCGCGAAAATGGAGTCAACGCTTCGCGCGCAACAACGTCGATCTTGTCATTGTCGATCTTACCTAGCGAGTTGTTCCCCGCGAAGCGGGCTGCAAATTCGCCGGCCCGTTTTCCGAACACGAGAAGATCGGAAAGCGAATTACCGCCGAGCCGGTTCGCGCCATTAATTCCAGCGGCACATTCACCCGCCGCAAACAGTCCCGGCACGCGCGACATTTGTGAGTCGGGATCGACATGGATTCCGCCCATGATGTAATGCGTGGTCGGTCCGACTTCCATCGGCTGTTCGGTAATGTCGATGTCCGCCAGTTGTTTGAACTGGTGATACATGCTTGGCAGCTTGCGCTTGATGTAATCCGACGCATCTGGAAGTTTTTGTTTGATCCACGCGATATCGAGATAAACGCCACCGTGCGGGCTTCCTCTGCCCTCTTTGATTTCGCGCACGATGCAGCGCGCGATGTGATCGCGCGTCAATAATTCCGGCGGCCGACGCGAGTTTTTGTCGCCCTGACAATATCGCCAGCCTTCCTCTTCATTGTCCGCGGTCTGCGATCGATAATTTTCCGGAATCTCATCGAACATGAATCGCCGGCCTTCTTTGTTCGTTAAAATTCCGCCTTCGCCGCGCACGCCTTCAGTCACAAGAATTCCCATCACACTCGGCGGCCAAACCATTCCAGTCGGATGAAACTGGATGAACTCCATGTCGATTAATTCCGCGCCGGCGTGATACGCGAGCGCATGTCCATCGCCGGTGTATTCCCAACTGTTGCTGGTAATTTTGTAAGCGCGGCCAATCCCGCCGGTGGCGAGCACAATCGCTTTTGCCCGAAAAATTTTGAAGCGACCACGCTCGCGTTCGTAGCCAAACGCGCCGACTGCGCGATTCCCATCTTTTAAGATCGACAAAATCGTATGCTCCATGTGCACGTCGATTCCGCGGTGCACGCCGTGATCCTGCAGTGTGCGAATCATTTCCAAACCGGTGCGATCTCCAACATGCGCGAGCCGCGGATATCGGTGGCCGCCGAAATTTCGTTGCAAGATGCGTCCGTCACTCGTGCGATCGAAAACTGCTCCCCAAGCTTCCAGTTCGCGCACGCGGTCCGGCGCTTCTTTCGCGTGCAACTCGGCCATCCGCCACTGATTCACATACTGACCGCCGCGCATCGTGTCGGCGAAATGCACTTTCCAATTGTCCCGCTCGTCCACGTTTGCGAGCGCCGCAGCGATTCCGCCTTCGGCCATCACCGTGTGCGCCTTGCCGAGCAGCGATTTGCAAACGAGCCCGACGCGTAGGCCGGCAGCCGAAGCTTCGATCGCCGCGCGCAATCCTGCGCCACCGGCACCGATCACGAGCACATCATGTTCATGCGTCTCGTAGTCAGCCATTCGTTAAATGATCCGGAAGTCGTGCCAAATTCCCATCGAACAAAGACGCACGTAAAGATCGGTAAAGCCGACCCAGAACAAGCTCATCCAGGCCCAAAGCATGTGGCGCTGATTCAAGCAGGTGACGCAGCGATATGTCTGAAATGAAGATGTCGATCCTGCGAGTTGATCGCGAAAACCGCCGATCAAATGCCGCAGCGAATGACAGCCAAAGGTGTAACCGCTGAGGAGAACCACATTGATCGCGAGTACGATTGTCCCGACACCGATGCCGAAAGAACTGCTGCCGGTCACCGGATTGGTGAACCGGAGCGCTTTCCAAACGTCATAGCTCAGGATCAAAATGAAAATGAGCGCGAGATATAAAAAATAGCGGTGCACATTTTGCATGATGAGCGGGAACGATCGCTCACCAAGATACGTTTTACGCGGTTCGCCGACGGTGCACGCTGGCGGATCGGCCCAGAAAGCTTTGTAATAGGCGCCGCGATAATAATAACAGGTCAGTCGAAATCCACCCGGCGCCCACAGAATGAGCAGCGCGGGCGAAAAAATTAACCAACCCGGCCACCAATTTGGTTTCGGCCCAAACCAACTGTGTGGTGAAGCACCGAAAAGTTCAGGCGAATAAAAAGGAGAGATGTAATTGCCGAAAAAATAATGGGCGCCCTGGAACGCCGCCCAAGTGGAATAAACAATGAAGGTCGACAATCCGAGAAAGACGAGCAGCGGTTGCAGCCACCAGACATCGGCCCGCATCGTTTGACCAAATCCGGGATGTGGAAGCGCCCTCACCCTACCCTCTCCCTGAGCGAGAGGAGGACGCGAAGCGCCAGGTGAGGGTACTTCAGTTGTAACTTCGCCGTTCATTTCCCGTCGGCTCCTTCAATCGGCAGTTTCGCTTTGCTCCATGCTTCCCAACTGCCCGGGACGTTCCAGAGATTTTCGAAGCCTTCCTCCTTCAAAATGCTTGCCGCGAT
>Ga0070698_100006277_pt1 | contig 12919 bp, 15 predicted proteins | sample KBSK1502metaG_FD_65477 | JGI IMG/M metagenome (GOLD analysis project Ga0070698, IMG submission 65477) | Corn, switchgrass and miscanthus rhizosphere microbial communities from Kellogg Biological Station, Michigan, USA - KBS K1-50-2 metaG | ecosystem: Host-associated > Plants > Roots >... | reverse complement strand
TTTCGTAACGAATCCACGACGAACGGATGGTGGAATGCGCCCGATGAAGGCCCGCGCCGTCGCTGCTGTGCTGTGGGTGCTCGCCGCCGCCGGCGGCTTGGTCATCGTGGCCACGGCGGTCATCGGCATCGACCCGACCGCCCGCGATGTGGTGGCGGCGGTGATCATGTTCACCCTCCTCGCCTTCGATGCCTTGGTCTGCACCACAGTCGGCGTGCTGATCGTGCTGCGACGACCCGGAAACCTGGTCGGTTGGACCCTGGCTGCGCTGGGCGTCGGATTGGTCCTGACGTTCGCGGGCTTCGGGTCAGCGGGCGTCCGCACGGAACAGTTCGGTCCCAACGACACGATCGCCGGCCTGTTCCTGTGGATCGGCGTCGTGGCATTCAACCCGACCATGGCGCTCGTGGGCCTGGTCATGCTGTTCTTCCCGGACGGCCACCTTCCGAGTCCTCGATGGAAAGGTCCGATCAGCGCCCTGGCCGTGATGATCGTCGCCGCGACCGTGGTCATCGCGATCAAGCCGGGCGAGTTCGATCCGTCGCTCCCGCCCAACCCTTTCGGCCTCGATCACCCGATCGTTGCAGCCCTTGCCCCGGTCGCCCTCGTCATCGCATCGGCGGGGTCGCTCGGCAGCATCCTGTTTGGCGCCGTTGCCGTCGGGTCGCGCTTCCTTCGTGCCCGCGGCGACACGCGGGAGCAGCTGAAGTGGTTTCTCGGCGCCGTGGCCCTCGTCGCCGTGAGCATCGTGCCCGGCATCCTGGTGACCCAGACGCCATGGTCCACGACGAGCGACGGCGGATCGCAGGAGTTCGGGCTGTTCGACATCGTGGGCTCGGCGAGCCTGGCCCTCGTGCCGATCTCCATCGGGGTGGCGGTCCTCCGCTACCGCCTCTACGACATCGATCGGCTCATCAGTCGCACGCTGAGCTGGGCGCTGGTCACGGTCGTGCTCCTCGCCGTGTTCGGGACCGGGATCCTGGCCATCCAGGGGGTCCTCAGCGGCGTCACGAACGGCGAGACCCTGGCGGTCGCCGTTTCGACCCTGGCCGCCGTCGCGCTCTTCCAGCCGGTTCGCCGCCGGATCCAAGGGGTCATCGATCGTCGCTTCGACCGGGCTCGCTACGACGCCGGCATCGTCATCGAAGGCCTGGCCGATCGGCTGCGCGACCCGTCCGAGCTATCGGCCCTCGGCATCGAGATCGTGCGGGTGGCGACAGAAACGGTCCGTCCGGCTAGCGCGGCGGTCTGGATCCGGGCTCCCGTCGAGCGGCGGACTCACGATGCGTCGTCGATCGCTCCGAGCGTGTCGCCCCGCGCCACCTGATCGCCCTCGGCCACTGGGAGCTCGGTCACGCGCCCCGCGCGAGGCGCCCCGACCACGTGCTCCATCTTCATCGCCTCCAACGTCACGATCGGGTCGTCTGTCTCCACGGTGGATCCGACGCCGACGTGGATCCTGAGGACCTGCCCCGGCATCGGGGCGGCGAGCTCGACTCGGCCGGTGCCGTGGGCCGCGGCCGCGCTGGCGGCGCGGTCGACATCGGGTGGTGGGGCGAGGCGGAACGGGATGCTGCGGCCGGCCAGGTCGAGGTGGACCGTATCGCCGACGCGCACGATCTCCGCGCGCATTCGGACGCTGCCGGGGGCGACCTGGACCGCTCGCGTCTCGTCGTCGCCGGTCAGGCGGATCGTCGGGGCGGCGTTGAGGCGGAACCCGTCACCGGCCGAACCCAGCAACACGCGAGCCGCCGCCGACCACGCTGCGTCCGGGATGCGAGCGCGCTGCCCCCAGTCGTCGGGCGGCCAGATGCGGTCGAGCGTGTCGGTGCGCGCCTGGCCATCGCGGACCACCGGCTCCCGAACGAGCCAGCGCAGGAACCGCAGGTTCGTCGTCAGGCCCAGGACGACGGTGGTATCGAGCGCCCGCGTGAGCCGTTCCAGCGCATCCGCTCGGTCGTCACCGCGCGCGATGATCTTGGCGAGCATCGGGTCGAACCGGCCACCGACCTCGTCGCCCTCGGCGACGCCGGCGTCGACCCGGATCCCGTCGCCGCTCGGCCATCGAAGGCGCTCGACGCGCCCGGTCGCGGGCAGGAAGCCATTCTCAGCGTCCTCGGCGTAGAGGCGGACCTCGATCGCATGGCCCCCCACCTGGACGTCGTCCTGGCCGAACCCGAGCGGCTCGCCCGCGGCGATCCGCAGCTGGTCGGCGACGAGGTCCCGGCCGGTGACGAGCTCCGTGACGGGATGCTCGACCTGGAGCCGCGTGTTCATCTCGAGGAACATGAACGTGCCGCGGTCATCGACGAGGAACTCGCAGGTGCCCGCGCTCACGTAGCCGACCGCACGCGCGAGGGTCAGGGCCGCTTCGCCCATCGCGTGTCGCAGACGTGGGTCGACGGCAGGGGAGGGCGCTTCTTCGAGCACCTTCTGGTGACGCCGCTGGATCGAGCAGTCGCGCTCCCCGAGGTGGACGCCGTTCCCCTGGCTGTCGAACAGGACCTGGATCTCGACGTGGCGGGCGCCTTCGACCAGTCGCTCGAGGATGAGTCGGTCGTCGTTGAAGGCGGCCTGCGCCTCGCGTCGAGCGGCGGCGAGGTCGGTCGCGAGGCGATCCGGCGTGCGCACGGTGCGCATGCCCTTGCCGCCGCCGCCGGCCGCGGGCTTGACGAGCAGCGGGTAGCCGATCCGTTCGGCCGCGGCGGTCAGGGCCTCGTCGGACTGATCGGCGTCGTCGTAGCCGGCCGGGATCGGGATGCCCAGGGTCGCTGCGAGCTTGCGGGCGGCTGCCTTGTCGCCCATGGCCCGGATCGCGGCGGGGGGCGGGCCGACCCACCGGATGCCGGCATCGATCACCCGCTGGGCGAAGTCGGCGTTCTCGGCGAGGAAGCCGAACCCCGGGTGAAGGGCGTCCGCCTCGGCCAGGCGAGCGGCGGCAACGACTGCCTCGGCATCGAGGAGGTCAAGGCCGCCGGCCGCGGAGGTGGGCGGCACGACCGCCCGGATCCCGAGCCGTTCGCACGTGCGCGTGATGCGGGCCGCGATCTCGCCGCGGTTCGCGACGAAGACCGTCCGGATCGGCCTCGGCGCCTCACTCGATGGCTCGAACACGCCAAGCGCGTCAAACGCGACACGCCAACGACCACCAACGCGTCTTGCCGGCAGTTGCCCACTGGTGATCCAGCGCTGAACGGACCGCGTCGAGGTCCCGAGCCGCCTCGCGACCTCGCTCGGGCTCAGTTCATCGGCCATCGTGGCGCGAGTGTCGCATCCGACGCCGTTGGGAGCAAGCCGAGCAAGCCAGCCCGTTCAGCCGAGCCGAGCCACCAACCGCCCTGCTTCGGCGCGAACCTCAGGGTGATGCGACGCCCAGGCCGCCCAAGCGCCGTCGATCCAGGCGCGCACGGTCTCACCGGACTCGTCCCCAGCAGCCTCGACGACGTCGATCGCGGTCATCGGCCCCATCGACACGGGAGGCTCCAGCCACGGCCAGCCAGCCGATGAGTCCGCGCAGAGCCTCCGGATCCGAACCAGTTGCTCGACCGGCCACGTACACTCGAGCGCCAGGTGCAGCGTGATTAGGTGGACCCACACGGACTGCGTGGCTTGCGGATTTGACACGCCCGGGTGCTGGACGGCGTAGGCGTCGACGGTGAGGGCACCGTGCGGCTGCGGCGAAGGCCGGCCCATCCCTCCCGACAGCATCTCGGTGTACGCAGCCCAGCACCCGGGCGACGCGAGCATGTAGCGGTGACTCGGTCCCTCGATGTCCGGGACGAGTCCGCCGCAACCGATGCACGGGACCCGGTCCGTCACCAACCGAAGATCGCGGCCATGATCGCGGTCGCCAATACCACTGCGACGGGCGCGGCAAGTTCTTGGAAGCCGATGAATCCCTCGACGCGGCGAGGAACGGTGTATGGGCCCAGATCGCGCACTGCATCGGCAAACCGATCTCGCCAGGGCCTTCGGGACTCGATGTCCATCCACGCCTGCATCCACGCCGCGGAGGTCAACTGATAGCGACGCTCCTCCTCGTCGAGTCCCTTGGTGACTGCGCGGATCGGCCCCATGTCGATGGCTCCGGTCTCGCGCGCTTGGAAGTAGGCGCGATAGCGAGTTGCCGCCGCGGTCTGAGCGTCGGTTGTCGGGACGTAGTCTTCAAGCAGCGCCTGGGCAGCTGTGAGTTTCCCCACCGTGATCATCATGCTCACCCTGAAGAGACCGTCGGCGTTGGCGTTCGCAGGATCGTCAAGCCAGGTCTGGGCCGTGGAAGGGGTCGTCGGGAGCGGATCAGGCCCTGGCCATCGAGCTCGTTGCTGCAACGCCACGTACGCCATGGCGCGCCGAATGTTCCAACCCTTGTCGTCGGTAAGGCTGACCACCACAAGGATCGCCCCTGGAACCACCGCCCAGAACGGCCACGGCACATGACCGAGGAGGCCCCACCACCAAGCGACGAAGATGATGGCCCCACCAAGCCCGAACCCTGCGAAGACCGATCGATCTGGCGGCCCAGCGTACCTAATGGCCTTGCGAGCGGGCGACCGCAGCCGCTCGAGGAGATACCTCAACCGGCCCCCTCGTCCGGGTCGGGCGCCCACGCCGGCCGACGCTTCTCGTCGAACGCGGCGAAGCCTTCGCGCGCCTCGGCGCTCACGCGCTGGCGGGCGATGACGCGAGCCGTGTGCCACTTCGACGAGCCGTGGCTGAGGCCGCGAACCTCGCGCACGATCGCCTTTGCTGCCCTTGCCGCCGTCGGGCCCGCTGCCAGGACATCGGCCACGGCGGCGTCCACTGCGGCGTCCAAGGCTGCCTCGCCCTCGACGACCTCATGGACCAGCCCGATCCGTTGCGCGCGCACGGCATCGAACCGCCGCGCCCCGGGGAACAGGGCTCGGGCATGGGTCTCGCCGATCTTCGCGATCACGAACGGGGCGATGACCGCTGGCAGGATCCCGAGGCGCGTCTCGGTGAACCCGAACCTCGTGCCGCTCTCGGCCACTACCAGGTCACCCACCGCGCACAACCCCATGCCGCCACCAAGCGCGGCGCCATGCACCCGCACGATCAGGGGCGCTGGACACGTGTCGATGGTCTCGAACATGTCCGCCATCGCCATCGCGTCCTGCTCGTTGCCTTCGACATCGAGCGCCATCGCCGCCCGCATCCAGGCGACATCGGCGCCGGCGCAGAACGACGGGCCGTCGCCGGCGAGCACGACCGCGCGCAGCGACGTGGCTTCCTCGCGGGCGAGTCCCGCGAAGACCGTCCGAAGCTCGGCGATGGCCGATGCATCGAAGGCGTTGTGGACCTCCGGCCGGGTCAGCGTCACGCGCGCGACGCTATCGCCGGGACCGCTGCGCTCGAGCCGGACGGCGGGACTCACCGTGTCATCGTAAGGGGCCGTGCGCTCGGTATCGCGGCGCGGAGGCGCACCGGCACCAGGTCCCAACGCTTTCATCGGCCGCGCGAGAGGGCTAGGCTGCAGCCATGGGTCCGTCAAATCCGTGGTCCCCGAACTGGCGTCCGGACCCGACCGGCGGTCGGTTGCTGACGATCCGGGTCGCGCGCCGCGGCGCGTCACTTGCCGCCGCGATCTACCTGCCGATCGCGGTCGTCGCGGCGCTATTGGCGGTTACGCCGGTGACGACCCTCCCGACCTCCCTGACCACGCCCATCACGATGATGGCCGTCGTGTCGGGCATCGGGGGTGTGGCGTTGCTGGGCGCCGGCCTCGCCCCGGCGGCTCTCGGCTCCAGGGTCGATGCACTCGTCGTCGGGCTCGCGCTCGCCATCGGCGCTCCAGTCGCCGCGACAGCGTCGTTCGTGATCTGGGGCTGGGTCATCGATTCCTGGCTCAGCGAACAAGCCGACATCGCGGCCCCGCTCCTTCGTGCCGGTGTGTCGGCCGCGATGCACGTCGCACCGCTGGTCGCGATCGGGGCCGCTGCCTGGGTGATCCTCGTCCGGCGGATCAGCCCGCCGCTGCCGACTCCGCCACCGTCGGCATCGACAAGACCGTAACCGCGTCGCCGACCCGGATCCGCCCCGGCCGTTCCACGTCGGCCAGCACCCCCAGGTCTGCGTGCTTGCCCTCGCGCAGCCCGCGGTACGAGATGATCGTCCGCAGCGTGTCGAGGTCGCGCTCGCCGGTGTCTGGGTCCTGGGTCGTGATCGCGCACCGCGCGTCTGGCTTGGTCACCCGCAGGATGGCCTCGCCGATGCCGATCGTGCCGCCGATCCAGGTGTCCTCTTCGTGCGCCTTCGCGCCTTCGAGGTCGATCAGCATCCGGAACCGCCGCCCATCGACCTCGTCGAGGCCGGCGTGCGCCGCCAGCTCGCGCAGTGAGCCGTCGGAGACGATGCTGGTCGGGTTGCCGGTTCGGGTACCGCCCGGCCGGTCGCAGCGGACGACCGTGATGGGCCTGCCGGCGATCGGCGACAGCGCCTCGCCCCACGGTCCGATGACCACGTGCCCGACGCCGGTCCGGCCGTGGATGGGCGTCTCGACCGCCTCGCCGAGCTTGACCTCGTCCTCGACCACCGTCCCGTCCGCGAACGTCAATCGCAGCATCGTCGCTTCAGGGTTCGTGTGGGCCGAGACCTGGACCAGCCGCCCGACGACGATCCGGTCGACGAGACGGTTCGTGTCGTCGGTCAGGAAGAAGCGGCGGTCCTCGACGACACCGCGTTCGGTGACGTCGACCTCGGTCGGGTGCTCGAGACCGAGGCTGCGGACGGGTGCGATCGAGAGGCGGGCGACGCTCGGCATACCCGGATGCTACCGGACGACGACATTCGCGATCGAAAGCTTCGCTCCCGGATCGAAACGGAAGACGTCGAATACGAGCACCGCCTCGACGAGTTCCGTGCCTTCGCGCCAGCCGTGCTCGTAGATGTTCTGGATCGGCCGCCCGCCAGCGCGGACCTCGAGACTGACCCCGCCGTCGATGATGGTCAGGTCGGCCGGCCAGTCGTTGACGAGATCGAAGTCGGCCTCCGTGAGCAGCCCGTTCGGCAACCACGCTTCGCCCAGCACGACCTCGTGCGGGCCGCTGTGGTCGATGGGGATGTCAAGGCGATCGATGTGGAGTTCCGTCGCCATCTCGAGGGCATCGGGTGCCGCGGACGGCACCGGCGTGGCGTCCGCGGTCCGGTCGAAGTAGCCTCCATCCCGGGAGATCGAGTGAGCGTCGAGGTGCGGGTCGTCGACGCAGGCCGGCTCGGTGTTGACGCCGACGCAGAACAGCGTGGTCTGCTTGATCGAGCCGTCGGCCAGGGTCACGAGCAAGTCGATCGGCGGACCGCCCGACCGGGTCTGGAGGATGGTCACGCCGTCGCGCACCTCCGGGGTGGGCTCCGGGACCACGACGATCGCCGTGATGTCCTCGCGAGTCGTGTGGAGCTGGAAGGCGGCCTTGTCGGTCATGGCGAGACACCGGACGGCGTTGAAGACCTGGCCACACGGTTGTGGTGTCGGGGCTGGTCCCTTGACCATGTTCGCCAAGGCGTCGCAACCGGCGAGGACGAACGCTGCCGCCAGTCCCGCGACGGCCACAGCGCCGCCGCCGACCCCTACCCGCCGCATCAGCGGAGGCCCACGCTCGCCAGCTCGGCCTTGGCCAGCCGGTCGTAGCGGCCGGCCGCGAAATCACCGAACGGATCGGACGTGTGCTCGAGCAGGTCGGGGTAGGGCAGTCGATTGAGGGCGCGGGTGGCGAGGGCCCGTTCCATCGCCGCGTCGGACATGTCCTTGGGGCCTCGCCGGATCGCCTGGTGGGCCGAGCGGACCTGAGCCAGGCGTTCCGCGCGCCACGGGAGGTAGCGGCTCAGCCATGGGATGACCATGACGCCGATCACGAGCAGCGCGAGCAACCGCGCGATCAGGATGAGCATCGATTCGAGCTCGCGGCCGACGTAGATGAACGGCTCGCCCGCCGAGCCGAAGGCGTTCGTCGCGATGTCATCGATGCCCGCGCCGACCAGCGGAACCCCGGTGAATGCGTCTCCGAGCGTCACGCCCGCGCCCTGGATGTTGTGGCCGCCGGTCTGGAGCACCCGGCCGGCTTCGGCGAACGACGAGATCACGCCGTGGATCTTGGCGCCGACCACGACCCACAGCGACACCCAGGCCCAGGTCGCGACGTCGGCGACCATCTCGCGAAGGCGCGCAGCCGGGAGCTCGCTCCAGAACTTCAGCATCGTGGTCTCCTCGCGTGGGCTACATCCGGAAGACGCCGAATCTCGTTTCGGGGATCGGTGCGTGGAGGGCGGCTTCGAGGCCGAGGGTCAGGACGCGCCGGGTATCGAGCGGGTCGATGACCCCGTCGTCCCACAGGCGTGCGGTCGCGAAGTAGGGCGAACCCTCGCGCTCGTAGGTGTCGAGGATCGGGGCCTCGAAGGCGTCGCGCTCGGCGTCGTCGTTGAACTCGCCACGGACCGTGGACAGGACGCGGGCCGCCTGCTGGCCGCCCATCACCGAGATCCTGGCGTTGGGCCACGTCCACAGGAAGCGTGGCTGGTAGGCGCGGCCGGCCATCGCGTAGTTGCCCGCCCCGAAGCTGCCGCCGATGAGCACCGTGAACTTGGGGACCTCAGCGTTGGCCACGGCCATCACGAGCTTCGCCCCGTCCTTGGCGATGCCGGCTTCCTCGTACTCGCGGCCGACCATGAAGCCGGTGATGTTCTGGAGGAACACCAGCGGGATGCGGCGCTGGCAGGCGAGCTCGATGAAGTGGGCGCCCTTGAGCGCCGACTGGCTGAACAGGATCCCGTCGTTGGCGATGATGCCGACTGGGTAGCCCTCGATGTGCCCGAAGCCGGTCACCAGGGTCTCGCCGTACAACGGCTTGAACTCGTGGAAGCGACTGCCGTCCACGAGCCGGGCGACGATCTCGCGGACCGGGACGGGTCGTCGTGGGTCGGCCGAGACCGCGCCGTAGAGGCCTCCCGGGTCCGCGGCGGGGGGTTCGGGCTCTCGGCGGTCCCAGGGGGGCGGTGGCGCCTTGCGACTGAGATTCGCAACGATCGATCGACCGAGGGCGAGCGCGTGCTCGTCGTCGAGCGCCTCGTGGTCGGCGACGCCCGACTTGCGCGTGTGAACCTCCGAGCCGCCCAGCTCCTCGGCCGTGACGTCCTCGCCGGTCGCGGCCTTCACGAGCGGCGGCCCGCCGAGGAAGATCGTGCCGGTGCCCTTGACGATGACGGTCTCGTCGCTCATCGCCGGGACGTAGGCGCCACCGGCCGTGCAACTTCCCATGACCAGCGCGACCTGGGGGATGGCGGCGGCCGACATGCGGGCCTGGTTGTAGAAGATGCGCCCGAAGTGGTCACGGTCCGGGAAGACCTCGGCCTGGAGCGGCAGGAAGGCGCCGCCGCTGTCGACGAGGTAGATGCACGGGAGCCGGTTCTCGAGGGCGATCTCCTGGGCGCGGAGGTGCTTCTTGACCGTCATCGGGTAATACGTGCCGCCCTTGACGGTCGCGTCGTTGGCGACGATCACGCAGGTCGTGCCTTCGACTCGGCCGATGCCGGTGACGATGCCGGCGCCTGGGGCGTCATCGTCGTACAGGCCGCTGGCGGCGAGCGGACTCAGCTCGAGGAACGGGGAGCCGGGGTCCAGGAGTCGATCGATGCGTTCGCGTACCGGGAGCTTGCCGCGCTCCTTGTGGCGCTCGATCGAGCGGTCGTCGCCGCCCGCGCCGCGTCCCGCGAGCTCCTGCTGACGCTGCCGCAGCTCGTCGACGAGCGCGGCCATCGCGTCGTGGTTCAAGCGCGTCTCGCTGGCGGCGGGGTCGAGCCGGCTGCGCAGGACGGGCATGGCGCGATGATAGGTCGCTGGGCCGGCGCGGCGGACCGCGGGAACTCGATCGTGTCGCGCATCGTCCGGCGGCCATGCCGAACCAGCTTCGAGGCCTCGCGGCCGCCGCCCTGTTCCTGGCCGTCGTGCTCGCCGATTGTCAGTCGATCCCGGCCGTGGCCTCGCTCGTGCCGGTGGCCGGTCCGCTCGCCACGGTCACGGTTCGCGGCGGCGAATGCGTGAACGGTCCGTGCGGCGGCACGACGGTCATCGAGCGTGACGGTCGAGTCCATCAGACGGCGCCCACGGCCGCCGAGCTCGGCCGGCTTCGAGACGACGTCCTGACGGCCCTCGATGCGGCGGTGAAGACCGCCGATTTCGACGTGATCCGGGCGCGGCCGTTCACCGGGGAGTGCCCGGTCGCGTTCGATGGCCAGGAGTTCATCTACGAGTTCGGGGCACCCGGTGGCAAGGAACGGATCGCGACCTGCGAGACGGAGATCGACCCGAACCACCCGTTGTTCGTCGCCATCACCGCCGCACTGGCCGCGGTGCAGCCCAGCTAGGCAAACCCCACGTACGGGTAGCGAGCGTCGGATCCGGACCCTAGGGCAGGTTCGCCCTTCTGGATCCGAGGCTGAGCAGGCTCAGTCCGGCCCCCACCACGGCCAACGTCGCACCGGCCACTAACCACGGGGTGATGTCCGGACCGCTGCAGCCCTCCCCGCAGCGCGAATCCGCCAACAGGATGATCGCCAGCCATGTGGCCGCGAATCCAAGGCACGCACCGCCGACCAGAGGGATCCGGTTCTGATCGATCACGAGCAGGACGAGGGTCACGAGCGTGACGGCCCAGGCGATCGTGCCGCCGACCAGCGAGGCGACGCCGAAGACCAGCCCGATCGTGAGGCCGAGCAGCCATCGGTTCTGGCGAGATCTTGGCTTCTTCGATCTCGTCTGTCGTGCTACTCTCACATAGCAAGTTATGAACCAACAACTCGCTACTGTCAAGGCGCACGAAACGGATGCGAGCGCTGCCACGCCCACGACCCGGCCCGGCACGAGCACCGCTGAATCGATCCGGCTGGATCTCGCCGAGGCGTGGGGCGAGATGGGTGCCGCCTGGGGCGTGACCCCGGCCATCGCGCGCGTGCAGGCGTACCTCATGGCGCGCCAGGCCCCGCTCACCGAACGCGAGGTCCGCGAGGCCCTCGGCCTGAGCCACCGGGCGGCCAGCCTGGCCCTCGCCGAGGCCGAATCCTGGGGCATCGTGGAGCGCGTCAGCGAACCCCGACGCGTAGGACGGCGCGGACCGGCGGGTGTCGCCTATCTCGCCGTCGGGGACCACTTCCAGTGGTTCGGTCGGGTCATCGCCGAACGCAAGGTCCGCGAAGGCGATCCGATCGTGCGGATCCTCGAGCAGAAGGCCCGCGAAGCCGCCGCGGCATCGGCGGCGAACCCCGCTGATGCGGAGCTGGCCGAGCTTCGCGACTGGCTTGGCTCGTTCGTCGTGTTCGTCAAGTTGTTCGATCGAGCGGTGGGGCTCATCCCGCAGCTCGAGCCGCGCGAGATGGAACGCGCGCTCCAGCTCCTCGACCGCGTCCCGGATGCCACGATCCTGCGCCTGTTCGACCTCCTCGGCGGTCTCGACGACGACGACGTCCTCGAACTGGTCGAAGCGCTCTCGCGCCTGTCGCCGACCGCGGCTCGCCGAGCGACGAAGCTCATGTCGGGGGTCATCCGCACGGTCTCCCGCTGACCATGGACGGCTCCGAATACATGGACGGCCTCCCGGGCCGAAGCCCAGGAGGCCTTGTGTTGGATGGCCCGCGTTCGCGAGCCGAGGGAGCCGTCGCGATCAGCCGCCGTTGGTGTGATCGCGCCAGCTGACCGTGCCGATCCCGCCATCGACCGCGATGGCCGGCCCGTCGCCGATCGTCGCCGTGCCGGCGGCCGATCGGGAGGTCGTGCTGTACGACGAGTGGCTGTTGAACTGGCTCGGGATCTTGAAGGAGCCAGTCCCGCGCTCCATGACCTTGGGGCCGTTCGCGGCGAGGTCGAATGAGACGAGGACGCCGCTGGCGGACGTCTCTTCGTAGGTCCCCGCGCAGTCGTCGATGACATAGGTGTAGATCTCGAGCGTCGCGGAGGCTTGTGCGGAACTCGACCCCTTGCCGACCTTCAGGGTGCCGTCGCCGGAACCGTACCGCGACTGGCCCTGGAAGCCGTAGAAGTCATCGGTGTCGTCCGCCGGGGTGCAGTCGACCAACTGGCCGCTCCATTCGGACAATTCCACGTAGGCGGACGACGAACCCGAATCCTGCCAGGCATAGAGCGAGCCAAACGCCTCGATGCCGTCTTCCTTGCCCCCCGAGCCCCAGTAGCTCTGGGCGGTGGTCGCCGACTGGCTGCTGTTGCTGACATTGGCGCCCGCGGACACCGGCGCGGCGATCGCGCCGATGAGCAGCGCCGCCATCGGCAGTACCAGTAACTTGCGCATCTCAGTCCCCTTCGAACCTTCTCGACGGGAGCGAACTCCGGTTGATGGGCCGCTCCTTCGTCTGCCCGGGAGACGCCTTGCCGGTGGGCTCGTTGCGGCGAATCGGCTGTCGGTCAGCCGACAGGCCAGAACCGGTAACAGGCATGGGGGTCGGGACGTCCCAGCTGGTTCCGTCCCTCGAGGGACACGGTCGACAGGGCGAGTAGAGTCGATGGCACAGGTCAGGTCCCTCGTCAGCGGAGGCAGGTCGTGAGCACCATCTGGACGTGGCTCAAGCGAGTCGTTGTCGTGGTCTACGCGGCGGTGGCCGGAGTGCTCGGCGCTGGCGGCCGGGTGATCGCCGATCGGCGGGACATGTACGGCGACGACGACCCCAGGAACGATCCGTATTCGACCGAGTTCGATCCGTCGAACAAGCGGCCCTAGACCGGTCCATGCCGGTCCAGAGCGCGCTCGGCGCGCTTCTTGGCCTGCACGCTTGGGCGCAATCGGGACGCGTGCGATAATCGCGACCGCGTAAGGGACTCGGCCGACTCGAGCGGGCGACGACCCCGGGGCCAGATCCGGCCGGCGAACCGAACGCACCACCTTGAGGAATCACAGCCCACCATGAC
>Ga0070698_100006276_pt1 | contig 12919 bp, 17 predicted proteins | sample KBSK1502metaG_FD_65477 | JGI IMG/M metagenome (GOLD analysis project Ga0070698, IMG submission 65477) | Corn, switchgrass and miscanthus rhizosphere microbial communities from Kellogg Biological Station, Michigan, USA - KBS K1-50-2 metaG | ecosystem: Host-associated > Plants > Roots >... | reverse complement strand
GAGCGCCCAGCGTACGAACAGCTCCGCGCCAGGACCCGTGAGATCGAGGAACTGAAGTCCCAGTTCTGAGGCCCGCGCCCGGCCGCTGGCCGGTCAGGGCGTTACGTCGTCAGGACGACCTTGCCGGGAATGTGCTGGGCCGACTTGGCCATGAAGGCCTCGCGTGCCTCCGCGAGCGGGTAGACCGCGCCGACTTGCGGCCGCACTATGCCCTCGTCGACGAGCCGGGTGATCTCCCGGAGTTGGGTGCCGTTCGCGTCGCGGACGAAGTGAACGGCGCGGATGTCGTCCCGGTCGGTTTGCGGCGGCGCCATGACGGACACCACGGCGCCACCGGGCTTGACCATGGCCGGCGACCTGGCAAGCACGTCGCCGCCGATCGCGTCGTAGACCAGGTCGACCTGGCCGGCGGCCTTCTCCCAGCCGTCCTGCTCGAGGTCGACGAATTCGTCGGCCCCGAAGTCGAGCGCGCGCTGGCGCGCGCTCGCCCGGCCGGTTCCGATGACGTGAGCGCCGGCCCAGCGGGCCAGCTGTACGCCCACCGCTCCGACCCCGCTGCCGGCACCGTGGATCACCACGGTCTGGCCGGATTCGAGGTGGCCGTGGTCGAACAGCGCCTGCCACGACGTGAGCGCGGCCTGCGGGATCGCGGCGGCCTGGACGAAATCGACCGTCGCCGGCTTGGGCGCCAGGCTGCGCGCCTCGATGGCCACGTACTCGGCGGCCCACCCGTCGCGGTACCCGTCGATGAGGCCGTAGACCTCGTCGCCCGCCGACAGGCCGGCGGTGCCGTAGCCGAGCGCGACCACGACGCCTGATCCCTCGTGGGCCGGGATAATCGGTCCTCGCTCGTGCCCGGCCCGGTCGGTCCTGAGCGGCCAGGTCAGCTCGGTCGGGGTGAAGCTGGCGGCGCGCACCTCGACGAGCGCGTCGCCGATCGCTGGCTGAGGATCCGGGGCGTCCTCGTAGACGAGGCTCTCGATGCCCTCGAAGCCCTCCGGCTTGTGGCTGCGGACAGCTCTCATGGGAGTCTCCCTTGTCGTATCGAATGATGTGAGGTGTCACCTGTATGAACCGCCGGGCGCGCGGAATGTGACCGTCCGCGCGTCAGTCGTAGGGTGGACGGCATGGCTGTATGGGTGTGTGCCACGTGCGGGAACCACTACCCTGACACCGGCTCGCCGCCGGGGAAGTGCGTCATCTGCGCCGACGAGCGGCAGTGGGTGCCGTCGTCGGGTCAGCGCTGGACGACGCTCGCGGAGCTCGCCGCGGCGGGGCACCGCGGCGACGTCCGTGAGGTCGAGCCCGGGCTGCTCGGCGTCGGCGCGGATCCGCAGGTGGCGATCGGCCAGCGCGGGCTGGTCGTGCAGACCGCCGAAGGGAACTTGCTGTGGGACCCGCCCGGATTCCTCGACGAGTCGTCGGTCCAGGCCGTCGCGGACATCGGCGGCCTGTTGGCGGTCACGGCAAGCCACCCGCACTTCTACGGGTCGATGGTCGAATGGAGTCACGCGTTCGGCGCCGACATCCTGCTGCCACGGGCGGACGCGCACTGGCTGACCCGCCCAGACCCGGCCGTGCGCACCTGGTCAGGGACGCTGGACGTACTGCCCGGCGTCACCCTCATCCAGTGCGGCGGCCACTTCCCCGGCAGCGCGGTCGTGCACTGGGCCGCCGGCGCCGACGGCGCCGGAGCCCTGTTCACCGGCGACACGATCTGCGTGACGCCGGGGGAGGAGCGGCTCACCTTCATCTGGAGCGCCCCGAACCGGCTGCCGCTCCCGGAAAAGGCGGTCCGCGCCGTGGTCGACGCGGTGCGCCGGTACCCCTTCGACCGCATCTACGGCGGCTGGTGGCAGCCCACCCTGCACGCGGGCGCGCACGACGTCCTGGAAAGATCCGCCGCCCGCTACATCGAATTCCTGCGCGGCGAAGTAGCAGTGGACTGACCATCGCCACCATCCACCCGGGATGAATGTGACATCCAGCCGCCTATTACCGGCTCGCTGTCACATTCATCCGGATCGCCCGGCCGCAATTTCAGGAGGAGCCCGTGCGGTACCGCACACTCGGCAGGACCGGCATCAAGGTCACCCCGTTCGCGCTCGGCGCGATGATGTTCGGGGCCGGCGGCAATCCCGATCACGACGACTCGATCCGCATCATCCGCAAGGCGCTGGACGCGGGGATCAACTTCGTTGACACCGCCGACGTGTACTCACGGGGCGAGTCAGAGGAGATCGTGGGGAAGGCGCTCAAGGGGCGCCGCGGCGACGTCGTCCTCGCCACCAAGGCAGGTCTCCCGATGGGGGATGACCCCAATCAGCGGGGCGCCTCCCGGCGGTGGCTCATGACGGAGGTCGAGAACTCGCTGCGCCGTCTGCAGACCGACTACATCGACCTGTACCAGGTCCACAGGCCCGACCCCGGCACCGGCATCGACGAGACCCTGTCGGCGCTGTCGGACCTGATCCACGCCGGCAAGGTCCGCGCGATCGGGAGCTCCGCGATGCCCGCTTCGGACATCGTTGAGGCGCAGTGGGCCGCCGAGCGCCGCGGCCTGGAGGCGTTCCGCACCGAGCAGCCGAGTTACTCGATCCTCAGCCGCGGCATCGAGCGCGAAGTGCTGCCCGTCGCCCAGCGTTACGGGATGGGCGTGGTGGTGTGGAGCCCGCTCGCGAAGGGAATGCTCACCGGCCGCATTCGCAAGGGCCAGCAGACCGACCTGCGTCGCGCCGCCATGTTGACCAGCTTCAGCGACGAGTCCCGGCTCGACGCCGTTGAGCAGATCGTCTCGCTCGCCGAGAAGGCAGGGCTGCCGATGACCCACCTCGCGATGGCGTTCGCGATCGCCCACCCCGGCGTGACCAGCGCGCTCATCGGCCCGCGCACGATGGAGCAGCTCGATGACCTGCTCGCGGGCATCGACGTCATGCTCACCGACGACATCTTCGACCGGATCGACGAGATCGTCCCGCCCGGCACCGATGTCGGCGCGCCCGACCAGTCCGCCTACGTGCCCCCGGCCCTCCAGCGCCCGGACCTCCGCCGCCGGCCCGCCGCCGAACGCGCTGCTGCTGACCGCGACTAGCTGCCCGGTGCCTGGGCGCCGGTCATCGTTAGCTGCGGCGGGCGAGCCAGGGTCTGGTAGACGACGCAGTAGCGCTCGGTGAGACGGATCAGCGTCTGGAGTTCCTCGGCGGTCGCCTCGGTGTCCAGGTCGAAGGTGAGGCGGATGGAGCTGAACCCGACCGGTGCCTCCTTGCTTACGGCCAGGGTGCCGCGGAAGTCCAGGTCACCCTCGGCGGTAATGGTTCCCCCGGCCAGGCTGATCTTCAGCGAGGTGGCGACGGCGCGCAGCGTGACCCCGGCGCAGGCAACGAGCGCCTGCAGCAGCATGTCACCGGAACATAGCAGCGTGCCGTCTCCGCCGGTGGCCGGGTGCAGCCCCGCCACGGCCAGCTGCCGCCCCGTGTCCACCGAGCACGCGATGGCCTGGTCGTCGAGCTGGCCATGCGCCCGCAAGGTGATCAGCGCTTCGCCCGGGTTCTGGCGATAGCTGTCCTTGAGCGGTTCCTGCACGGCGCGAAGCTCTGCGCTGTCCATGCTTGTCTCCCTTAACGGTCACGGGCGGGCGGGGAAGAGCCGCTCCTCCATGGTGAGGTGGGGGGCCCACTCAAGGCAATCGGCGCTGGCGAAGCGCAGATAGGCGTGGAGCGCGTCGCGCATCGCCTCGACAAATCCCTCGGCGCGGCGCGGCGCGAAGCCGTCCTCCCACCAGACGTTGAGCACCTCCACGCGAGCGCGGTCCCGGTCGATCCGCGGTTCGATCCGGCCGGCGAAGCGGTCGCCGAAGACGATCGGGAGCACGTAATAGCCCCACCGGCGCTTGGCCGGCGGGAAGAAGCCCTCCCAGACGTAGTCGTAGGCGAACAGGCTCGAGAGGAGGGCGGTGTCCCACAGCAGCGAGTCGAACGGGGCGATGAACGCGACGGAGGAGGCCGGCTCCGGCGGAGCCTGCAGCAGCTCGACCTCCTCGGCGAGGACAAAGCGCTTGCCGCGCACGCCCTCGATGTCGACGGGCACGAGCGCGCCGAGCTCGACCAGCTCCTTCCGCAGCTCGTTGCGCTGCTGCGGCGCGGCGATGCGTGCGAACGTACCGCCGGCGCCGGCGACGCCGAGCAGGCCGTGGGCGCGGTAGCGGGACAGGAGCTTGTGCCGGAGCTGCTCTCGCTCCGGCACCTCGTGCGTGAGCACCTCTGCCGGGAGCAGCCGTTCGAGGAGGTCGTAGTACCGGAGGCTGCCGTCGCGCCACGCGAGGCCGATTACGCCCGTGACTGTGTATGCCTCGAGCACGGCGCGCACGGCGTTCTCCGGCATCCCGAACCAGTCTTTCGTCGGGCCAGTTTCCCGCTCGAAGTCGCGCGAGGACAGCGGTCCTTCAGCGCGGATCCGGTCGAGCACGCGCTCGGCCACCGCGGCGTTCTCAGCGAGGGCCGCGCCGTGGAACCGGGGCCCCTTGCGGCCCATGGCATGACGGAACCAGGGGAACTCGCTCGCCGGGACGAACGACAGCGCCTTGTTGGTCGCCTCGAAGATCTCACGGCGTTCGTACAGTGCGTCGCACCAGGCGGGCTCGTAGGCGGCGACGCGCGCGTGCAGCACGAGGTCGTGGTTCCGGCCGGCGACCGCGATCGGGTCGAACTGGATCGACCCGAACGTGCGGAAGACCCGCATCACCGCTTCGGGGCCTGCCGCGAGGGACCGCGCCGGCGCGAGGAAGTGCCGCGCTACGAGAAAGCGGCGCGCCGCTTCGGCAGTTACCGTCACCTGGACGACACTAGCCGCGCGCTGACCGGCCCGGCCACCAGCCACAGCCTGCTTCAGGCAGGCACCCCGGCACGGGCGGCGGCTGTCGCCCGGTCGTCGAAGCCGCGAATGTCAGCGATGCGATCGCCCTTCACGGTGAGGACCTGCCAGCGCCCGGCCGCTCCGCCTGCCTCACGGGCAGCCTGCGTGCCAGTGACTTCAAGCCCCACGAGAAGCGTCCCAGTGCCGACGGTGACCTCGGTGACCCACCGCTCGCGCGCCGGCTGCTCGCGCGCCGGCCCACCACGCGATGACCTCGTCGCGGTTGCGGCAGTCGGCATCGCCGGGACCCTCTGGCGCACCCCAGCGGGCGTCGGGGTCGAGCAGATCCCTGATGGCATCGAGATCGCCGGACTCCAGTGCTGACCTGACTCGTCCGGCGAGCACGGCCGGCCTTTCCGCGGCGCTGGCCTCGTCTGACATGAGGATCTCCCTTGCGGTGCGCGGCTGGCTACTCCAGCCTAGACGCGCCGGATACCGAAGCGCGTCACCCAACGTGATGGTGGAATGAGGGCGTGGACGTTCTGAGCAGCCGGATCCTCGTCCGCCCCGGCGACCTGGACCGCAGTCTCCGCTTCTACCGCGACGTGCTGGGCCTGGCTGTCTACCGGGAGTTCGGCCCTCCCGACCATCCTGGGGTGGTGTTCTTCCTCGGCCAGGGATTGCTTGAGGTCTCCGGGCACGCGGCTGGCACCCCAGGGCGCTCAGTGATGATCTGGATCCAGGTACGGGATGTCCGCGAGGAGCATGCCCGGCTGGCCGCGGCCGGAGTACCGGTCATCAGGGAACCCGTGACTGAGCCCTGGGGACTAGTCGAGATGTGGATCGAGGACCCCGACGGCATCCGGATCGTGCTGGTCGAGGTTCCCGCCGGTCACCCTCTCCGCCGTGACCCCCGATCGGCGTCACCGCCGAGATGACGACCCCTGCTACACAACAGGGCAGACTTCGTGGACCCACTGGCCGTCGGCTCGGCGCCGGACATCCTGGCCGGCCGTGATGACCGCGCCGCAGTGCACGCAGACCATGCCCGGGGCGTGCGCCTCGTTGTCGTCCACCTCGACGCCCTCATCGACTCCGGGTTCCTGGGCGTGTTCCTGGAGGTATTCCTCCCGCGTGCCGCCCAGATCCTCAAACAGGCCCTCCTCGATCTCGCGTCCTCCGAAATCCGGCGGGGTTGTCATGTGTGCCTCCTGTGGCCGGGACGCCATAACCGGGCCCTGATCCCAGTGTGCCACCGCAGCGGTCGCCCAGGCGCGATCCTGGCGCCGTGGCCGGCGGCGCCGGGGTGCGCCGGCGTTGCGGCGTCGGTAACTGGCATTCCGGCGTTGACGCGGTCGAGGGGCCGGATCGCGATGGGCGAGACACTGAAGATCCGGTCGCAGGCGGCTCCCGGTCGCACGTTCCCGGTCAAGGTGACGGGGTTCGACCCGCCGGCTCGCCTGCGGTTCAGCGGGGGCATGCCACTGGGCTTGTTCCGCGGCGTGCGCACCTACGAGGTGTCCGGGGACGCGAGCGGCCAGGTCGCGTTCCGCATGCGCGAGGAGTACAGCGGCGCGCTGCTGCCGCTGATCTGGCGGTCGATGCCCGACCTGGGACCGTCTTTCCAGCGCTTCGCCACCGGGCTCAAGCAGCGGGTCGAGTCGGGCGGCTGACCGGGATGGCTGAGGCGACGGCCTCCGAGGGCCCCGCTGAGGCGCGGGGCTTTGAGGCGCTGAGCGACACCAACCGGCGGGAGATCCTGCGCATTCTCAGCGGCGGGGACAAGCCGGTCCGGGAGATCGCCGACGCGATGACCATCAGCCGGCCTGCTGTCTCGCGCCATCTGCGCCTGCTGAAAGACGCCGGAATGGTCGCGGAGCGGGCTCAGGGGACTCGCCGGATCTACTGCCTGCAGGAACGCGGGATCGAGGCGGTCCGCGAGTATCTCGATCGCATTTGGGGCGAGGCGGCCGCGCGTTTCCGGCTGCTGGCCGAGAACACCGAGGCCGGCCCGAGCGGGAGCGAGGACACCCGGAAGACGCCGGGCTCATGACCGCGCCGCTGCGGATGTCGTTCGACGTGGAGTGCTCGGCCGAGCACGCATTCACCGTCTGGACCTCAGGGATCGCCACGTGGTGGCCGGCCGATCACACCGTAACCGGCCGCGACGACGTCACTGTCGTGATGCAAAGCGGCGTTGGCGGGCGGATCTACGAGCGGACATCCGACGGGGTTGAGCATGACTGGGGGGAGGTGACGGTCTGGAGCCCGCCTGCCCGGCTGGCCTACCTATGGCACCTCAGGCGAGACCGCTCCGACGCGACCGAGGTCGAGATCCAGTTCACCGCTAACGACTCCGGCGGGACCCGGATCGAGATCGAGCACCGCGGCTGGGAACGGCTGGGCCGCGCGGCCGTGCAGTGGCGTGACCAGAACCGGGCCGGATGGCAGACCCTCCTCCCGCATTTCCAGGCAGCGATCGCCAGCACCGACGAAAGGAGTTCCTGATGCCCGCAGGTTCGAAAGTCGACCCATGGCAGCTCACCACGCCGCCCGGCACCTCCACCTACTCCATGTACCGCGATGAGGACGCTGACCCGCCGGCCCTGGTCTGCCAGGTCGGATCCACCACGCTGAAATACCACCTGCGTGCCATCGACGACCTGCACGCCTGGCTGAAAAGCCAGGGTGACTGGGTGCTGCTCGGCGCGGCCGACGAAAGCAAGCCCGCCGGGGACGGGACGGTCGAGGCATGGGGCCGGTCTCCCGGCAACCCAGTCGGCGGCTGGTACGGCCTGCGCAAGGGATACCGGGGCCGGTTCGGCATGTACCTCCCGCCGCTGCTGGAAGCCCTCGGCCTGGCCGAGGTCACCCACGACCCCCGCAACAACAAGATGAGAGCCACGCCATGACGCGCGCCGTGGTGGTTCGCTACCGCACCCGCCCGGACGCTGCCGACGACAACGAGCGGCTGATCAAGGCCGTGTTCGAGGAACTGGCTGTAGTAAAGCCCGGCGGAATCCGCTACTTCGCGTTCCGCGCGGACGAGACCACCTTCGTGCATACGGCCGTCTTTGACTCCGACGCCAACCCGCTTGAGGACCTTCCCGCCTTTCGGGCGTTCACCTCGGGCATAGCAAGCCGTTGCGAGGAGCCGCCCGCGTCGATGGCCGGGCGCCTCGTGGGCAGCTACCCATAGGAAGCCAAATGGTGTGCAGCGGGCAAGGTCGGGCTGATCGCCGTCCTGCCTGGGATCTCCAGGGTCTACTCGGATCTGGCTGGACGCAACCGCGACGCTAAGAGAGCGCGACGCCGGTAAGCGCGGTCAACCGGTCCATGAGCTGGTCCTGGAAAGCCGGGTCACGGGCTAGTGCTGCGGGCGCCTGCCGCTGCCGGTGGTACCAGTAGCCGCCGCTCACGGTTGCTGCGGCGTCATTGCTGACGGCGAGCCACGTCTGCGTGAGATAGCCCATCTGCAGATCGCCAGTTGCTGCGGGGCCGCCCATCTTGGTCGGGACCCAGCCCGGATCGACAGCGTTGCTGAGTACCTCCGGCCAAACGCGCGCGAGGGCGAGCGCGAGCGCGGTTATGTGGAGCTTGCTCTCGGAGTACGCCTGTGCGGGGTTCCAGGGCCGGCTGGTCCAGTCGATATCTCGGAGAAGTCCCGCACCTGCGTGATGCAGTCCGCTGCTGAGGTAGATGAGCCGATCCGGGCGGTCGACCAACGCCGTGAGCATGTAGGGCGCCAGGGTGTTCACCGCGAGAGTCTTCGCGTGACCTTCGGCGGTTGTGGCGCGGGACGGCTCGAGGAAGACGCCGGCATTGTGGATAACAGCGTTCATCCGGCCGATCTGGTTCACCCGGCCGGCGAGGTCTCGGGTCTCGGCGGCGCTGCTGAGGTCGCCGATGACGACTGCCGAGGCGTCTGCGGCGAGGTCGGTGAGCGCCGCCGCCCGCTCGCGGCTTCGGGCGTGGAGGACAACGTCGTGGCCTTCGCTGATGAGGACGCTGGCGGCAGCACGGCCGAGTCCGTCAGTGGAGCCGGTGATGAAGATACGGGGCACGGGGTAATTCTTCCTCCGGCCCGGCGTTTCCGCGGAAGCGGATCGTGAAGAGCTTCACAAGACGCTGGTCCGAAAACGCCCTTCACGAGACGGCGCCGGAACTTCGGCGGAAGGACTTCTAGATAACATCCTCGATTGCCTGTGCCAGCAATTGGTGACCCTCGGGCGAGGGGTGGATGTTGCAGGTCCCGTCGGGAAGCTTGATGAGCAGGCCCGCCGCGCAGGGCGAGCCGCCGGCGGCCAAGGATGGCCCTTCGAAGGCGGCGAAGCCGTCGGCGACCTTTCCGCCGAATTTCTCGGTGACCGACGCGATCGCTGAGTTGAGCGCCTCAGTGCCGGCGACCTGGGTGGGATCGCTGTAGCTGAGCGAGTAGTAGGTCAGCGCGACCAGGGGGCCGTGGTAGCGGGCGACGTCACGGATAAGGGCGTAAATGATCGCCAGATTCACCTGGATCTTCTTCAGCGTGGCCTGGAGCTCGGCCGGGCTCGCGCATTTGTCCGCCGTCGTTTCCTGGCAGAGGAACGCGTCGTTGGCGCCGATGTTGATCGTCACCAGCCGGGTGTGGCGGTGCGTGGCCAGGTACTGGAGGGCGTACAGCATCTGGGTGCCCGCGTACTGCACGTGCAACGGGAACTCGGTGCGGTAGCCGACGGATGAGCCAGGGCTGTTCTCGCAGCCGTTGCTCTGCGCGCCGGGGATGTAGAAGCTGGCCGTGGTCTCGCCGGGACAGGAGGCATTAGCCACCGGAATGTACAGTGCCTGGGCCACGTCCTCCGGGTAGCCCACGAAGGAACTGGGGTCGAAATAGTTCGGCGCCGGGACAGCTTCCGGAGGCACATAGCCGAACGCCACCGAGTCCCCGAGGGCCAGGTAAGTGCCATGACCGCCCACCTCGTTGAGTGGCGCGGCAGCGGCAGGAAGAGCCGGGATCAGGCTCACCGCCGCCACCATGGCCGTCCCGGCCAGCCCGATACCGATCAATCGCCGAACACCGACTACCCGGTCGCCCATCACGATTCTCCTTTACCGAACTGTTTCGTTAATTCAAGATCGGCGGAGCCAAGAGTCAACCGGTGTTAACAGGGTTAATGGCGAGCTCTATTGGTTACGGCGCATTTCTGCGCGCCTCGCGAGGGTCGAAGCCGCCCCAGGGGTCATAGTCGACCTCCAGCGGCTCCTGCGCCGGCCGCGCGTCCTCGGGGACGTGCTCCAGGTTCAGCCGGATCCGGTACCAGGCGGAGCTGCGGCCGCGCATCGCGTCGACAAGCACGTCGGCGGGGTGCAGGTGCGGCCACACGCCAGCATGCCGGACCTTCCACCGCTCCAGGCCCTCCATCGCTTCCGCCTTGGTCGCCGCGCGGGCGACCTCGATCAGCGGCTTGGTGGGCTGGCGCCGCCCGGTCGGGCTGGGCGCGCGGCGCTTTGAGGGCTGCACCCGCGGCGCCTCGCCGCCCTGCTTCTCGTAGTGCGGCGGCCATGGCGCGTCCGGCAGGCCTGATGCCTCGTCGCGGCCCGCCTGCTCGAGCAGCGCCTCCAGCGAGCCGACCTCGGCGTCCATCCCGGCCCACGGGTCGCCCAGCTCGGCGAACCGGGCCGGCACCGTGTCGATCGTGAACGCCGACGGGTCGCAGGAAGGGACCTCGTCCCAGCGAAGCGGCATGGATACCCGCGCGTCAGGCAGCGGCCTGACCGAGTAGGCCGAGGCGACCGTGCGGTCCTTGGCGTTCTGGTTGTAGTCGACGAAGACGCCGTGCCGCTCTTCCTTCCACCACTTCGAGGTCGCGAGGTCCGGTGCCCGTCGCTCGATCTCACGGGCCACCGCCACGGCGGCCCGCCGCACGTCGGTGAACGACCAGCGCGGCTCGATCCGCGCGTAGATGTGCATGCCGCGCGACCCGGACGTCTTCGCCCATCCCGTCAGTCCGAAGTCGGCCAGCACGGATCGCGACACCAGCGCCACGGCGACGATCTGCGGCCACTCGATGCCGGGTACCGGGTCCAGGTCGACCCGCAGCTCGTCAGGGTGGTCGAGGTCCGAAGCGCGCACCGGGTGCGGGTTCAGGTCGATGCAGCCAAGGTTGACGACCCAGACCAGCCCCGCCGCGTCGCGGAGCACCACCTCGTCGGCCACCCGGCCCGACGGGAAGCTCAGCTGTGCGGTCTCGATCCAGTCCGGCCGCTTTTCCGGCGCGCGCTTCTGGAAGAACGGCTCGCTCTCCGCGCCGTTCACGAACCGTTTCAGCGCCATCGGCCGGCCGCCCGCCCCGCCCAGCGCCCCCTCGGCGACCGCCAGGTAGTACCGCACCAGGTCCAGCTTGGTGTGGCCGGTGCGGGGGAAGTACACCTTCTGGGGGTTGGAGACGGGCACCTCGCGGCCGGCCACCTCGATCACGATCTTTGGCGACGCCATAAGAGTCAGTCCCGCCCGTTCGGAATGACTGATCCCGAACCCAGGATCGCGGACAGCTGGAAGCTCACCGGTTCCTCTAGTTGCGCGTAGGTGCACGATGCGGGCGAGCGGTCCGGGCGCCAGCGGACGAACTGCGCCGTGTGCCGGAACCGCGGGCCCTCCATGTGGTCGTACCGGACCTCGAGCACCCGCTCCGGGCGCAGCGGGATGAACGACAGGTCCTTGCCGACGTTCCACCGGCTGTACTGCGCGCTGCGCGGCGTGCGGGTGCCCTCGGTCTCCTGGGCCCAGTTCCACGGGTGCTGGTCGAAGGCGGTCACCAGCGGCTCCAGCTCCGCGCGCAGCGCCCGCCGCTGCTCCATCGGGAGCGCGCCGACCACCCCGACGTTGGCCAGCTGGCCGTCGTCGCGGTACAGCCCGAGCAGCAGCGACCCGATCGCGTCCGGCCCGCTCTTGTGCGGCCGGTAGCCGGCGACCACGCAGTCGGCGGTGCGCTCGTGCTTGACCTTCAGCATCACCCGTTTATCAGGCTCATACAGAACGTCCGGTGACTTCGCGATCAGCCCGTCCAGCCCGGCCCCTTCGAACTGGCTGAACCACTGGATGGCGACGGACTTGTCCGTCGTCGTCGGGGTGAGGTGAATCGGGGACTTGACCGTGGCCAGCGCCTTTTCGAGGGCGGCGCGGCGCTCGGCGAAGGGGCGGGCGGTGTAGTCGGTGTCGCCGAGCGCGAGCAGGTCGAAGGCCACGAAGTGGGCCGGCGTCTGCGCGGCGAGCAGCTTGACCCGGCTGGCCGCGGGATGGATGCGCAGCTGCAGCGCCTCGAAGTCGAGCCGGCCGGTGGCGAAGTTAGGCACCACGACCTCTCCGTCGATGACGGACCGGGGCGGCAGCTCGGCTAGCACGGCTTCCGCCAGCTCAGGGAAGTAGCGGGTCATCGGCCGTTCGTTGCGGCTGCCGATCTCCACTTCCGGCCCGTCGCGGAAGACGATCGACCGGAACCCGTCCCACTTGGGCTCGAACACGTAGTCCCCGTCGGGGATCGCGTCCACTGGCTTCGCCAGCATCGGCGCCACCGGCGGCATCACCGGAAGGTCCATGTCCCCCAGCTTCCATCATCGCGAGTGATGCTCGCGGAACAACAGTGCCCGTTACTTCCTACGATCATGCTTGACGCGGGCGCGGGTAGGAAATCAGCGGGTGATGTTCGGAAATCCGCGGCGCCGGACGACTCAGTAGCGTGGGCAGCGAAGAGGTCCCTGACGAGGACCCGGTGGCAGCCATCTACCACCGGGCGCTGCCGCACGTCTACGGGTACCTGCTTTCCCGCTGCGGGGATGCCAGCCTTGCCGAGGACCTGGCCGCGGAGACGTTCATGGCCGCGGTCGACGCGGCCGCCAAGCCGGACCCCCCGCGTATATCGGTCCCCTGGCTCATCGGCGTCGCCCGGCACAAGCTGGCGGACCACTGGCGGCGCAGCGCCAGGGAAGAGAGCACTCGTGCCGCGGCCACGGAAGCGCGGGCGGGCGCCGCGCTCGACGATCCGTGGGATGAGTGGCTGGATACCGAGGCCGCCTACACGGCGCTGCGCAG
>Ga0070698_100006275_pt1 | contig 12920 bp, 12 predicted proteins | sample KBSK1502metaG_FD_65477 | JGI IMG/M metagenome (GOLD analysis project Ga0070698, IMG submission 65477) | Corn, switchgrass and miscanthus rhizosphere microbial communities from Kellogg Biological Station, Michigan, USA - KBS K1-50-2 metaG | ecosystem: Host-associated > Plants > Roots >... | reverse complement strand
CGGCCGCCCTGGATCACCTGGCCGCGCTGCCCGAGGTCGAGGGCGGCCTCGGCGTCATCGGGTTCTGCCTCGGCGGGACCATCGGGTACTTCCTCGCCGCGCAGGCCGAGCCGGGCGCGGTGGCCGCCCTGGTCTCGTTCTACGGCTCGGGCGTCCCGGGCAACACCGGGGCGCTCGACCGGATCGGCGCCCCGGTGCAGTTCCACTTCGGCGGGAGCGATCCCTACATCCCGCGCGACCAGGTCGCGCGGGTGGAGGAGGCGGCCGCCGGGCGCGACAACGTGGAGGTCCACGTCGAGGAGGACGCCGGGCACGCCTTCCACAACCGCAAGGCCCCCATGTTCCACGTGCCCGACCCGGCGGTCCGGGCGTGGCAGCGCACCGAGGAGTTCCTGCAGCGCCACCTCCCCGTCCGGCACGAGGCCCCCGCACCCTGAGGCCGAGCGGGCTAGCCAGGCCCCGCTTCGGCCTGACGGACGCGGCGGCGTGCCCTGTTGGGGAGCCCGGGCGAGGCACCCGCGGATGCGGGCACCGCGGTCGCGGGCGCGATATGCTCGCCCGGCCAGCGCCGGGAATAAGGACACGCCCGCAGCGGCCATTTTCACAGCTACCAGGGAGTAACCAGATTGGTTTGCCCCAGTTTGCGCCACGGAACTCGTGAAATGGTCGCTCTGGCCAATTACGGACAAGCTCTGCGGCTCACGTGCCGTGTCCGAAAAGCCGTCGGCGGGACCGCGGAGATTGGCAGCCGTGGGGATGTCGTAACGCCGGGGTGCCGGGCCTAGCCAGGCCATGCTTCCGCATTGCGGAAAGCGGCCTCGATGCTCTGGTGGCGCCGCTCGACCATGGGGTACCACTCCGGGTGGGTGAGCGCGTACAGGTCACCGTTCCTGATCGCGCGCACCACCACCTCGCCCGCCTCCTCGGGGCTGATCCAGCGGTAGGCCGGGTTCTCCTCCCGCCCGACGTTGACGTCGGCGAGCCCGCCGCCCGCCAGGTGCGGCGGCCGGTTGCGTGAGCTCGAGCGGATGTTGGTGCGCACCGTCCCCGGACACAGCACGGTCGCGCCGACCTTGGAGCCAGCGTGCGCGAGCTCGGCCGCGAGGGCCTCGGTCAGCGCGACCACCCCGAACTTGGTCACCGCGTAGGCGCCGAGCCGCTGGGGAGCGACCAGCCCGGCCATCGACCCGGTGTTGACGATGTGGCCGCCGTCCGGGTTGGCCTCGAGGATCGGCAGGAACGTCTGCACGCCGTGGATGACCCCGTACAGGTTCACGCCGATGATCCAGTGCCAGTCGGCGATGGTCAGGTCGGCGATCCGCCCCATCGGCCCCACGCCCGCGTTATTGCAGACCACGTGCACGGCGCCGAACCGCTCGGTCACCGAGCGGGCGAGCGACGACACGCTGGAAAGGTCGCTGACATCCGCGGCGATCCCGGTCGCGCCGATCTCGCCAGCGGTCTTGTCCAGCGGGCCGCGCTCGATGTCGGCGATCACCACCTGCATGCCCGCGCCGATGAGCCGGGTGGCGATGCCCCGGCCGATCCCGGAGGCCCCGCCGGTGACCACGGCAACCTTTCCGCTCAGCTCGGGCAGCCCGGTCATCAGCCGGCCGTCTCTGCGCTCCCCGGCCCGCGCAGAGCGGGCGGCCGGGAGATGCCCAGCTCGCGCGCGGCGGCCTCCCGGTCCCAGGCCGCGTCGCGCAGGGCGGTCACCAGCACCTCCCGCTTGACTCGCTCCAGCTGCGTCAGGCGCCGCCCGCGGGCGGTCCCCGCGTACTCGCCCGGCAGGTCGTCCGCTGTGATGTCGCAGGACAGCGAGCGCACCAGCGCCGTGGCCTTGTCGTGCAGTTGCCGAACCCGAGGTTGACTCCGATGTGCGACATGTGTGCTCCTTCTCCCCCCTCCCTCGTATCGCGATGCTAGGAAGCGCCGACGCGGCCGTGCCGTCTCAATCCTGAGACGGCACGGGTCAGGTGAGGATGATCACACGGTCGGCCGGGAACAGCCGCTCGGACGTTCCCGGCTCGACGATGGCCAGCACCGGCACCCACCGCCCGGCGCCGATGGCGTCTCGCTCGGCCGGCGTCGGCAACCGGGCCGAGATCCGTGTCCCCGGCGTTGGGTGCACCTCCGAGATCATGCCGGCGGACGCGACGAGGGACCCGCTCCCCCGGCGGCGCGTGATGAGGCCCTCGTCGGCCAGAACGGCCAGCGCCCGGTTGGCGGTGGCGCGCGATACGCGATGCTGGTCGACGATCTCGTTCTCGCTGGGGATGCGGTCCCCCGGGACCAGACTGCCCGTGCGGATCGTAGCCCGGAGCAGCTGCGCGAGCTGGGCAGCCAGTGGCCACTCCGAAGCCGGATCAACGGTCATGAGTCACCTAGGCCCCCCGCTCGGCGTTACTGAGTTGCGCCTACTCTGTGTGTCGATACGCCGGCCCGCACCGTTACAGGCCTGACCTCGGGTTCCGCGTTGTAACTGGCCCCAGCCTGGGTAGATCAAGGTCACAAGCAGTGAGGTCACTGGGCTGCTCAGCCGGGCTGCACAGCATCAGCCTCCTGCTCCCGAACAACGTGACCGCTACCGGTTCGTCATCTGACACGCAGCAGACTCGCGGCTGGTTCACAACCGTGCCAGCTGAGAGCAAAGGAATAGCATGATGCGAAGCGTTACCGTGACCCTGGTCGATGACCTGGACGAGGCCAAGGCCGCCGACGAAACGATCAGCTTCGGCCTAGACGGACGGGACTATGAGATAGATCTGAGCAAGGCTCACGCCGGCGAGCTGCGCAAGATGGCCAGCCGCTATATTGCCGCTTCCCGGCGCGCAAAAACGGCCGTTCGCCAGCGCCCCGCACGGCGCACTCAGGCCGACCGCGAGCGGGCCCGTCAGATCCGCTCGTGGGCGGTAGAGAAAGGGCTGATGACCACCGAGCGCGGGCGGATACCCGAGCATGTCACGCGCGAATTCGAGGCGAGTAGGCGTGCTGAGAGCTCGCGGTTACTTGTAACGCCCGCGTGGCGTTATTTCTTCAGAAGAGGGCGGCGACCGCCGTTCGTTGAGCTTATACAGCCCGGCGGGCGGCGTTATGCGTTTGCCGGCGTGAGCACGAATACCGGAATCGTCCGGCTCGTCTTCTTCTGATATTCCGCGTAATCCGGCCAGGTGGCCACGGCCCGCTCCCACCACGTCGCGCGCTCGCCGCCGAAAACCTCCCGGGCCTGGTAGTCCATCTTGACCGGGCCATCCTGCAGTTCCACATGCGGGTTCGCGGTCAGGTTGTAGTACCAGACGGGGTGGCGGGGCGCGCCGCCCAGCGACGCCACGACGGCATAGTCGCCATCGTGTTCGACCCGCATCAGCGGCGTCTTGCGTATCTTCCCCGTCTTCGCGCCCACCGACGTCAGGATGATCACCGGGCGGCCGCTCAGCTCAGTTCCCTCGGTGCCGCCGGAGTTCTCGTAGAGGTCAACCTGGTCACGCGCCCACGAGGCCGCGCTTGGCTGGTAGTCACCGGTAAGAGGCATGCCCTGCGGAACACATGCGCCCGGCCGGTTGTTCCCGTGACGCCATGACCCTCACCGACCACCTGCCGGAGAGCACCGCTCCCGACGACCTGTTCAACGCCTTCGAGGGCTGGGCCAAGCTCCAGGGCCTGTCCCTGTACCCGCATCAGGAGGAGGCGCTGATCGAGATCGTCTCGGGCGCCAACGTGATCCTCAGCACCCCGACCGGGTCCGGCAAGAGCCTGGTCGCGGCCGGCGCCCACTTCGCCGCGCTGGCCACGGGGGAGCGCTCGTTCTACACGGCGCCGGTCAAGGCGCTGGTATCGGAGAAGTTCTTCGCGCTGTGCGACACGTTCGGGCCGGACCAGGTGGGCATGATGACCGGCGACGCGAGCGTCAACGCCGGCGCCCCGATCATCTGCTGCACCGCGGAGATCCTGGCCAACATCGCGCTGCGAGACGGGGCCCAGGCCGACGTGGGCCAGGTGGTCATGGACGAGTTCCACTTCTACGCCGACCCCGACCGGGGCTGGGCCTGGCAGGTCCCGCTCATCGAGCTGCCGCGGGCCCAGTTCCTGCTGATGTCGGCGACGCTGGGCGACGTCAGCCGGTTCGAGCGCGACCTGTCCCGGCGCACCGGCCGGCCGACCGAGGTCGTCCGCTCGGCCGAGCGCCCGGTGCCGCTGCTGTTCTCCTACGTCATGACACCGATGCACGAGACGCTGGAGGAGCTGCTCTCGACCCGGCAGGCGCCGGTCTACATCGTGCACTTCACCCAGGCGGCCGCGGTAGAGCAGGCCCAGGCGCTGATGAGCGTCAACGTCTGCACCCGCGAGGAGAAGGACGCGATCGCCGAGCTGATCGGCAACTTCCGGTTCACCGCCGGCTTCGGCAAGACCTTGTCGCGGCTGGTACGTCACGGCATCGGGGTGCACCACGCCGGCATGCTGCCCCGGTACCGGCGGCTGGTGGAGACCCTTGCCCAGGCCGGCCTGCTGAAGGTCATCTGCGGCACCGACACCCTCGGCGTCGGCATCAACGTCCCCATCCGCACGGTGCTGTTCACCGCGCTGTCCAAGTACGACGGGACCCGCAGCCGGCACCTGCAAGCACGCGAGTTCCACCAGATCGCCGGGCGGGCCGGCCGCGCTGGGTTCGACACCACCGGCTACGTGGTGGTGCAGGCCCCCGAGCACGTGGTGGAGAACGAGCGGGCGCTGGCCAAGGCGGGGGACGACCCCAAAAAGAGGCGCAAGGTGGTGCGCAAGAAGCCCGCCCCGGGGTTCGTCTCGTGGGGCAAGCCCACGTTCGAGCGGCTGGTCGACGCCGACCCGGAGCCCCTGCAGTCGAGCTTCGCGGTGAGCCACGCGATGCTGCTGAACGTGATCGGACGGCCGGGCGACGCGTTCGCCGCCATGCGCCACCTGCTGACCGACAACCACGAGGATCCCGGAGCGCAGCGCCGGCACATCCGGCGGGCGTTCGCGATCTACCGGGCGCTGCTGGCCGGCGGCGTGGTCGAGCGGCTCGCGGAGCCCGACGAGCAGGGCCGCCGCTGGCGGCTGACCGTGGACCTGCAGGACGACTTCGCGCTCAACCAGCCGCTGTCGCCGCTCGCGCTGGCCGCGATCGAGCTCCTGGACCGCCAGGCGCCCGAGTACCCGCTGGACGTGCTCTCGGTCATCGAGGCCACCCTTGACGACCCGCGGCAGGTGCTCTCGGCCCAGCTGTTCAAGGCGCGCGGCGAGGCCGTGGCGCAGATGAAGGCCGACGGCATTGAGTACGACGAGCGGATGGAACTGCTCGAGTCCGTCACCTATCCCCGCCCGCTGGACGAGCTGCTCGAGGGCGCGTACGAGATCTACCGGCGCGGTCACCCGTGGGTCGCCGATCACGAGCTGGCGCCCAAGTCCGTGGCGCGCGACATGTACGAGCGCGCGATGACGTTCACCGAGTACGTCGGCTACTACGGGCTGTCCCGCTGCGAGGGCCTGGTGCTGCGCTACCTGGCCGAGGCGTACAAGGCGCTGCGCCGGACCGTGCCCGAGGAGGCCAGGACCGAGGAGCTCACCGACCTGATCGAGTGGCTGGGCGAGCTGGTGCGGCAGGTCGACTCCAGCCTGATCGACGAGTGGGAGCACCTGCGGGGGGCTCCGCCCCCCGCATCCCCCCCGGACACAGCGCCGCCAGCGGTGACCGGTAACGTGCGGGCGTTCCGGGTGCTGGTGCGCAACGCCCTGTTCCGCCGGGTCGAACTGGCCGCGCTGCGCCGTTACGAGGACCTGGGCGAGCTCGACGCCGAGTCCGGCTGGGACGCCGACGCCTGGGCCGAGGCGCTGGAGCCGTACTTCGACGCCCACCGCGAGATCGGCACCGGCGCCGACGCCCGCGGCCCCGGGCTGCTGATTATCGAGCAGCACCGGCACCACTGGACGGCGCGCCAGATCTTCGACGACCCGGCCGGCGACCACGACTGGGGCTTCAGCGCTGAGATCGACCTGGACGCCTCCGACGAGGCCGGCGCCGCCGTGGTCCGCGTCACCGACGCGGGCCAGCTTTAGCAAGGCCTCACCAGCGGAAGTTCGGCTTGAGCCAGATCTTCTCGCGCAAGTACTCCTTCACCTGCGCGATGTAGGCGAGCGCGGGCGGGTTCCGCCATTGTCCCGAGAACCAGCGTCCGACGCAGCCCCAGACGTCGCCCCTGTGGTACTGACTGCCTCTGGGCATGCTGTTGAGCCAGGTCTCGTAGCCGTCATAGCATGACCGCCAGATCGCGTAGGCGGCGTCGGCATTCATCGCAGTGGACCGGGCGATGGCCGGCCAGCCGCCCGGCTGGTAGGTGTTCTGCAGGATCCCGTAGGTCTGCGGGCACTCGCCGGGCTTGCCGTCCTTGCCGAGCTTGTGACCGGGTGGGCACGTGGACGCGTCAGTGGTCCAGCCACCGAGCGTGTCCTGCTGCCACCAGCTCTCTACGGCCGCCTGGGCGAGGACGATGTCCTGGTTGATGCCCCACTTGCAGGCCGCCCACCGGAGTATGTCGATCGTGGTGCCGGTGAAGTCGCCGTTGATCCGCCTGGCCAGCTTCTGCGCCCCGGGGCCGTCCGCGGCGAGGAGCTTCGCGCCGACGTGACGGCCTTTCCGGCTGTTGTACGGCTTATTGGCGGACCTGTCCTCGGGCTGCGGCGAGGAGTTGACGAGCTCGGCGCACTGTGCATCGCTGGGCAGCCTCGCGCCGGGCGGCAGGGTGTGAAAGTAGACGCTGGACTGGCTGAGTCGCCCAGCCGTCGAAGGCCGAGCCCTCGTAGCACAGGCGGCAGGGCCCGCGACGGCAAGCACGAGCGGCACGACGATCCAGCCGAGACGGCAACCGCCGAAACGGCAGTTAACCGACGGGGCCCGACGCCTCATCGACGACACTATAACTCCCCGATAACGGGAGCCTGCCTTGGAGTCGGCAACGTGATCGTTGGTAACCGCACCCGCGCAGCCAGCGCCTCGGCGTCGGGTAGCGGGCGGTACCGCTCGATCAGGAAGTAACTGGAGGCCAGGCGGCGCCCCGCGACCACGAAGTAGGCCTTGCCGAGCAGCAGGTCGTCCGAGCCTGGCGTGACCTGCACCAGGTAGTCGCGGAGGATCTGGGCGACGTTGCCGCTGCGGTTGCCGCCCCGGCTGTAGTCGAGCAGGACGGCCCCGCGCCGGTTCTCGTCGGCGGCGTCCTGATCGGCGGGCTCGACAAGGAAGAACGCGTACCGCTTGGGCCTGTCCTCGCTCGGCCGGGCGAGCCATTCGCTATCGAGCCCGTTCTGGGCGACTGGGGTGTTGCAGCCGAACGGGCGCCCCGCGCCGTCGAGGTAGAAGGCCTTGATGAACTTGCGGATGCCGAGTGCGGCGGCCGCGGGCGGCCGGTTGTAGCCGCGGAACTCGTGGCCGGTGAGGGCCGTGACGTCGGGTGGGCTTCCGGCAGCGAACATGGCGTCCAGGTGACGCCTGGGGCTGCGGGCAAGGTCCAGGTACCGGGCTGACACGGCGCGCATGGCAGGTGCCTCCTCAGAATCCGTGCGTTTCTCGCTGGTCGATCAGGCGCCGCGCGTTGCGAGTGACCAGGGCGAGGATCGTCTCCATCGGGTTCACCCCGACCGGGCCGGGGAACAAGCTGGCGTCGGCCACGAACAGGCCCGGCACGCCGTGGAAGGCGCCGTAGCTGTCGGTGACGCCGCGCCGCAGGTCCTCGCTCATCCGCGCGGTGCCCATGAGGTGGACGGTGAACAGCTCAAGCGATCTCGGGTCCACTGGCCGGGCAAGCAGGTCGCCCAGCTCCGCCGGAGTCCGTACCTGCGGCGCGCCGGCGAACGGCAGCAAGACGCTACGGGCGCCTGCCGCGAACATCAGCTCGGCGATGAGCTGGACCCCGCGCACGACTCGGGCCGCATCGCGGTCGTTTATCTGATACGTCACGTGCGTGCCGATCCCTGGCACGTGCCGGACACGCCCGGACCCGGTGTCCTCGATCAGGCACCCGCCGGTCACCATGTGGTTGTAGTCGGCCATCACCGCGCCGAGGTGCTTACCGTGCCCCGGCAGAGTCATGGCGATCAGGGATGGCGCCACGTTCACCGCGGTCAGCAGGATGCCCTCGGCGGCGAACTCGCGGACCTGGTAGGCCTGGTGCACGCCCCGCCAGCCGTCCACCTGCTCGTCGAAGAACGCGATCACCTTGGCGTTCGGGTGCAGCGTGAGGTTCCGGCCGAGCTGCCCGGACGCCGACCGGAGCCCGGAGCGGGCGATGAGCGCGGGCGTCTGCACTGCGCCGCCAGCCACCACCACGACGTTGGCTCGCACGGTCAGCCGCGGGCCTGGCCGGCCCCCGGGCCGGACGAATCGGGCTTCGACCCCGGTCACGGCCCCGCGCGCGGTCGTGATCCGCTCCACCCGGCAGTCCGCGTACAGCCGGGCGCCGTTGTGCAGCGCCCGCGGGATCGCGGTGACCAGCATGGACCGCTTGGCACCGGTCGGGCAGCCGTTGGTGCAGTTGTTGGAGCCAGCGCAGTGCAGCTGATTGCGCAGGTTCGGGATGATCTTCCAGCCTTTGGCGTCTGCTCCGGCCTTGAGCAGCCGCATGTCGGTGCCGATCGTCTCCGGGTCCTGGTGCGCGACGGAGATCCGCGCCTCGACCGACCGGAAGAACGGCTCCATGTCCCGTTCGCTGATCGCCGTCACGCGCTCCTGGCGTGCCCAGCTCTCCAGGACCGGCGCCGGCGTGCGCCAGGACATGCCGCCGTTGACGACTGTCGATCCGCCGACGCAGCGTCCTTCGGAGAACAGGACCGGCGGCCGGCCAAACGCGAGGCTCGCGCCGCCGTCCCGGTACAGGGTCCGCGCCGCCCGGCCGGCCTGCGCGGTGAACGACTCGGTCGGGTGGTAGCCGCCCTCCTCGACCACCACGACATCCACGCCCGCACCGGCTAGCTCGGCGGCCATGGTCGCCCCGCCCGCCCCCGAGCCGACGACCACCACGCCACAGTCCACCCGCACGTCCGAGGTCACATCGTTCTGCGTGACCAGGTGCTCGGGCCGGCCGGACGTCGTGGTCTCGGCGGCGCGGATCTCTGCCCCGTAGCTGACGAGCCGGCGCTTCGACACCTCCGCGATGAAGGCGTCGGGAAGGTAGCGCAGTTCCGCCTTGACCTCGGGCAGCTCGTAATAGCACATGACCACGAGCCCTTTGACCCGCTGGAACATCGCGGCCAGGGCAGGCGCGCGCGAGCCGAGCACCGCGGCCAGGTACGCCTGCGCAGCCTCGTCGCCGAGGCGGCCAAAACGGCGGCCATGAGCCCGCGGATACAGCCGCGCGCCCTGATCGAACCCGACGAGCGCCAGCGAGACCAGCCGCCGGGCCGCCAACGGCAAGGCACCGAGCATGAGCTCGAGCTCGCCGAGCAGCCCTTCGACCCGTCCTGCCTCGCGTACCTCCGGAGGGCACGCCACCTCGGCGAACCGGGCGGCGATCCGCCGGACCGCCGGGCTCAGCGGCCCGGTCATGCGGCGGCCGCCGAGGCCGGGCCCGGCATGATTTGCGTTAGTTCCACATTGCGATCAAGCACCGAACCGCGCTTGCCGTCAATGCTGAAACACGCCAGGGTGACCTGCACGCGCCGCGCCGAGCGCGGAGAAATGTCCATCATCGGTCCTTTGCGGTCTCGACGGGAATGGCCGGGTGCGGCGCCCGGAACGTGAGGAACTCGATCGGTCCGTTGAACCAGTGGCCGAGCGGGCAGCGAATCATGGCGGACTCCAGCGGCCCGTCCGTGGACGTCGCGATGTACCTGGATCGCACCTCGGCGGGCAGCCCGCACCGCGAGGCGCCCGTGTCGTCGAGCCAGGCGGGGCAGTCGAGGAACGTCATCGTGGGATCCATGCCGCGACCGTAGGTGGCTGGCCTCGCTAGCGGTATCACGGAAAACCCTGATAATTAAGCCAACCCCGTGTCGCGGCGGCAGGAGGCATTGTGACCGCGAGCGCCAAAGCGCTGCTGGAGCGCGAGGGCGTCATGGCCGCCGCCACGCGGCTGCTCGGCCAGGCCCGGGAGGGCAGGGCCGGCACCTTGTTCGTGCTGGCCGAGCCGGGGCTCGGCAAGACCTCGGTCCTGGACGACGCTTGCCGGAATGCCAAGGACGACTTCTCGATCGGCCTGGCCAAAGGCGAGGCCATGGAGTCGGTGCTGCCGTTCGGCTTTCTCGCACAGGCCCTGTCTGCTCTGGGCGGCGCGGACCTGCTCTACAGGCGAGGCCATGACCAGACGGCGCCGGACTCTCGCGCGGCCATCTTCTACGCGGTCTGGCGCTGGCTGGAATCCGCAGCCCCCAGGCCGGCGCTGCTGGCACTCGATGACCTGCACTGGGCCGACGCTGACTCCCTCGCGCTGCTGTCCTTCCTGTGCCGGCGCCTGGCGACGCTGCCGGTGGCCGTGGTCGCGACCCTCAGGCCGTGGCCCGAGTCGGCCCGGCTGATCGCCGAAGGACTTGCCCACGACGCCCACGCGTCGGTCGAACGGCTCGAGCCGCTCAGCCTTGATAGCGCGGCCCTTCTGCTCGCCGACCATGCCCGCAGGCAGCTGGGCGACGCCGAAGTCGCGCGCGCCGCCGAGATCTGCGCAGGCAACCCGTTACTGCTTGAGCAGGTCGGCCTGGCCGTGGCTCGCGGCGAGGAGATCCCGGTGGCCGAGGCGGGCGAGATTCACGGCGTGCACGATCGGCTGCTCCTCGGCCGTTTCGCCGGGCTCCCGCCCGCCGGCCTGGCCTGCGCCAGAGCCGCGGCGGTGCTCGGCGCACGCTTCCGTCCCGACCTGGCCGTGCGCCTGGCGGACCTGAGCCAGCGTGACGCGGACGGCGCTCTGGAAGCGCTAGACCGCAGCGGCCTGGTCCGCCCGGTCCGGCCGGGCTGGGTCGAGTTCGTGCATCCGCTCTTTCGCCAGGCCCTCTACGACGACCTGGGCGGCTCGACCCGCTCCAGGATCCACGGGCGCGCCTTCAGCCTGCTGGTCGAGCGAGGGCTGGAGGAGGAGGCGGTCGAGCACGCCGTCAAGGCCAACCTGGTCGGCGACCCGACCGCGGTCGCCGTCCTGCACCGCATGGGCGCGGCCGCGTGGGACAGCGGCGCGCCGGAAAGCGCGATCAGCATCCTCGAGTCCGCCGTCAGGCTGGCCGGCGGCAACGCAAGCCCGGAACTGCTGTGCGACCTCGCCGAGTCGCTCGCCGCGGGCGGCCGACCCGCCGACGCCAAGGATGTCGGCGAGCGGCTCCGGCGGCGAGTCGGCCTGCCGATCATGATCGAGGCCAGGACGATACGGGCGATCGGGCGAGCGCACGCCTTCCTCGGTGAGTTCGGGGCCGTGGACGGGCTGGTCGACGAGTGCATCGACCTCACCGAGACCGCCGAGCCGGAGTTCGCCATACAGAGCTTGCTCATCTACTGCCGGCTGGCCCAGTTCATCGGTGGCCCGACCGCTTCGATCAAGGTCCTGGACCGGGCGATGGCGATCGCCGTCGCCGGCGGCTGCGAAGGCCCGTTCCGCTGGTGCACCGAGGCCGCCTGGGGCCTCGCGGCGCTGGAGACCGGCGATCCAAGCGGCCTGCAGGCGGCGGAGGCGGCGGCCAGGGCCGCCGAGGCCGCGGCGGCCACGGCACCACGATACTTGCTGGCCCTCATCGGCGGAGCACCCTCGACCTATGGCACGACCGCCAAGCTCGTCGGCCGGCTGGCAGAGTCCGAGCACTTCTACCAGGTGCGGCTGCGGTTCGCCGAGCTGGCGGGAAGCCCGGAGGAGGAAGCGGCGACCCTGTTCGGCTGCGTCGGCACGCTCCTGCGGCTGCTGCGGCTCGACGAGGCCCTCGCCCTGGCCGAGCGGTGCGCCAGGCTCGCCGACCTGGCACCGCTTGTAGCCCCCTACGCGGCCGTCGATCGCGCGAGCCTGCTCCTGCTCACGGGGCGCCTGGACGAGAGCGAGGAAGCGGCCCGCGAGGCCGACGCGCTCGTGGCCGCTTTCGGCGGCTGGCAGCCGTCGCTGCACCTGGCGACCTGGCGCGCCTGGCGGTGCCTGGCCGAAGGACGGCTCGCGGACGCGTGCGCCCAGTACGAGCAGATCGAGGCCCTATCGGCACGCGTGGGCCTGCGCGAGCCGTGCGAGATCCCGTGGACACGTCACGCAATCGCGACCTACCTCGGCTCGGGCCGCCGCACGGACGCCGAGCGGGTGCTCGGGTGGCTGGCGGACTGCGCCCGGCCACTGCCGTGCCGTTATCCGCACATCGCGATCGCTCACGGCCGGGCGCTGCTCGCCGAGGACGCAGGCGACCAGGCGCTCGCCGATGATCTGTTCGGTCAGGCCATGGCCATTCACCAGGAGGTCGACCTGCCCCTGGAGCGGCTGGTCACGCTGCTCGAGTACGGGCGCTTCCTGCGGCGGTCACGGCAGCTGGAGCGGGCTCGGCGACTGCTCGCGCAGGCACTTGAGACCGCCGAGTCCGCGGGGGCGTACTGGCTCGCTGACCAGGCGCGTCAGGAACTGCGGGTCGCGGGCGGCCGGAGGCGGGTGAAGCCGGATCCGGGTCGGCTGACCCCGCAGGAGGAGCGGGTGGCCGACCTTGCGGTCTCTGGCGCATCTAACGCCGAGATCGCCGGCGCCCTCTTCGTGTCGGTGAACACGGTGGAGACCCACCTGCAGCACATCTACGTCAAGCTCGGTGTCCGCTCACGGCATCAGCTGGCGGCAGCGCTCGCTAACAATCACCGGGATCCGTGATTGATCGCAGAACTGCTCCTACCGGACGCTGTGGCAGTCCAGCGCACGAGAGAAGGAGCACAAACAATGCGCAATGACCTCAGGTCGCTGAGGGCCCTGTGACGGGCGCCC
>Ga0070698_100006274_pt1 | contig 12920 bp, 9 predicted proteins | sample KBSK1502metaG_FD_65477 | JGI IMG/M metagenome (GOLD analysis project Ga0070698, IMG submission 65477) | Corn, switchgrass and miscanthus rhizosphere microbial communities from Kellogg Biological Station, Michigan, USA - KBS K1-50-2 metaG | ecosystem: Host-associated > Plants > Roots >... | reverse complement strand
GAACTTTAATGATGCAGTCAGCAAAGTTAACCGTCTGCGCTTAAGTTTGTTTCAGGGGCCAGAAATTTTTGGGTCCACGTACCAGACGAATTACCGGCGTTCCCGCTTAAGAGGACGAGGGCTTTTTCCGGCTCAAGGTAAACTCAATTCCCTTGCGAACCCCGTCAGCGTTCGTCACTTCCGGGAGCAGCTTGCGGCCGTCGATCAGCAGCGTGGGGGTGCTGTCGATGCCCAGCTCGGCAGCGGAGGACCGGTCGGCCTCAATCCGCAAGTTAACCTGCTTATCGTCCATATCGCTCATGAAGCGGCCCGTATCCAATCCAAGATCGGCCGCAAATTTCCAAAAGATGCTCTTGGGATTGATGTCATCCTTCCACAGGTCTTGATTCTCATACAAGAGGTCATGCATTTCCCAGAAACGGCTCTGCATTCTTGCCGCCTCGGCAGCCTGCGCGGCGGCAAGCGCGTTCTTGTGAAGAGTGGTAAGCGGCAGATTTCGGAAAACGAAATTGAGATTTGGGCCAAACTCCTGCTTCAATTTCTTGAGACTCGGATGAAGCGCGCCACATGGAGAACACTGGTAGTCGCCAAACTCCTCAAGCGTGACGACTACTCCTTCCGGAATTTTCTTTTGTACATTAGTTCCAGGCTGGGTGTTCGTAGCGACAATTTCTCCATTTGGACGCGCTCGCAGAAGGAACACCAGAGAAACAATCGTTACTGCCAGCACAAACCCGATGATTAGAATGGGGCGATATTTTTGCATTGTTTGGTGAACTCTCCGGAGCCGCGCTGCCATTCAAGGTTTGAATCGCGTCTAACGCACCAACTCGCGTCGCGTATATAGCAGCAAATCTACGCCTGGTCTCAACGGAAAACTGCCCGCCGTATTAAAGCCTGATTGAATCTGCTGGTAGCGGTCGCCGAATGTGGTTAGCGCTTCCTCAGCCTGATCTTGCCTGGCAATGATGATCGGCTCATTGGAAGGAGTCATGTGACCATGGTAACCGACGCGCTTGTAGTCGCGCAGATACCAGGGTAGGGGCCAGTAATCCGCCGAGACTATTGTGATGCCCGTCTCCTTTCCCTGATGCGTACGCTCGGCAACTTTGTCTATTTCCTCAAGCAGCTTCAAGGTTTCCCGCCGCGTGTGAGCATAGACATAAACGTAATAACGATTGTCGTTGTCGTAGTTGAGAAAATTAAGATCAATTGTTTGATAGCCAGGAATGAAAGTTTTCTTGTGAATCTCGATCTCACCAAGGCCCGTGTAATTCTCAGAGGATGCCTTGAAAGCCACGTCATCAAAAATACGAGCAAATCCCGGCAAAGGGCCTATCGCCAACAGAAGAAGTACCGCAAGCGCATACCAGCGCAGACGCCGGGTCATCTCCCATCGCCCGAGCTCTTCATAGAACCAATCGATCGCGACGCCGCTGACAACCGCCAGCGGAACGATGAAGTTCAGCGAAAGCCAGGGCGTTTTGTAGGCAATCAACGAATAGGCAGCAATTAGTCCGAACGCCCACAAGGCGGAGAACAACGCGAACGATCTTGTCGGCTTCAGGACCGCAATTATCGCGCCCATCGCGCCGAGTACGAGCAGCGGTGACTCCTGCTGCAACAGCCACCAAATGTACGTCGCTGCTGGATGTTTGTGTGCTTCCTGACCTGTCTTCGTCCAGAATTGAAATGTCTTTAGGGAGTCGTAAATACCCTGTGGATAATTCGTAAAGAAGGATGAGTAGAAAAGAACGTAGGTACCCACAAACACGGCAAAGGCTGTCACTAACCAGACCGTTAATTTGCTCGATCCACCCACCTTCTCGAAAAAGGTTCGATAGTCATCCGTTCGCCCTTTTTTCTGATTCGGGGTGACTCCCAAGGATCGCAATAGCAGGCGATAGACTTTTGTAACGACAAGCGCGATCAGCAGCACGGCGACAGAGATCATCGCCGTCTCTTTGGTAGCGAATAGCAATGCCGCAGAGATTGCCGCCAAAATCAGGTAAGCTGGATTCAACCCCTCGAAATATTTAATCAAAGCAACCACGAGACCCAGGGTGAAGAAAACAAACAGCGTTTCATGGATGAAGTAGCGAGAGAGATAAACGGCACCGGGAGAGATGGCTAAGAGGAAAGCAGCTCCGAGCGTGGCGATGGTTCCCAGGTTTCGTCGTAGCGTAAAGACAAGTCCGATCGTCGCCAGGCCGAACAGGGCCGGAACCAGCCGGATCCCGGTTGTTGTGAGGCTGGCATTCGCACCGACAAAAGGTCTCAGTATCCAGGCCACGACGGCTGCGAAGTAGTAAAGAGTCGGGCCATGGTAGTTTGCCGGGTCGTAGTGGTAATACCCCTCGCGAACGAGACGCACGAGAAAGTTTCCATTCACACCCTCGTCATGATGAAGCGGAACTAGATCGAGATTGTATAGACGAAGAATCGCACCCAGGAGCAGAATCGCGGTCACGGCGATAAACCAGGTTCTTTCGTCTATCACCGTCTCAGGAAGCGCGGCAGTCGCTTGATCGATTCGCCGCGTTCCCGAAGTCGAAGCTTTACCCCGGTTGGCTTGCTTATTACTTGATTTTGTAGAGGCGGTACTCACCAACTTCTCCTACAAGTTGAAAGCTGGAAAAAAACTGGTCATTCACACTCATAATATTTTTTTCGAGCGGGCTGACCACGGCATAGTCAACGCCATATTTCCTTAGTATGACACTGGCGTCCGGCGCCCCTGCATACACTCGCCTAATCTCGGACTCGCGCGGCCCAAACTCGAGTCCGTGTGTCCAAACGTGCCCGGGATAACCCATCAGCGATCTTCGTCCCGTTAGAAACACCGGGTGATTATGTACCGGAGCATGTATCACCACGGCTTGCGGCGGTGCTTCACGTTTTATCAACTCCGCAAACTGGATTCCAGGCGCAGTAAAGATTCCGTATTCGTTCGACCGCAACACAATGGCGGCCACATCCAACCCTCCAGCCAACGTTACGCAGGCCAACAGAAAAACGGCGATCCCCCGCTTCACGATGCCTTGCCGCCAAAGCCGCGCGAGCAATAGGGCCACCAGCGGCGCTGACGCAAGCCACCAGTAGAACAATACCTTTATGTTATCCCAAATCCACGGCGCCATCTTCAGAACGTTGGGGATGATAAAGCACAGTGTGAAGGGCAAAAAGAAAACCAGCAGTTTGCGGGAGACCATCTGTTTCCCGTCGTGACGCCAAAGCAACGCAGCCAGAGTCAGCGGGACAAACAGTCCGGTGTTCTTTAACCAGAACCAGAAAGGATTTTCCTGGCCGTGGTCCCACCCAAACTGCCACTCAAAAAACTTTCCCGCCTCGACCGCACTGTTGTGAGTTGACCACCACATCTGCGGCAGTGCAATTACCGATGCCACAAACGCGAAAGTTATCCAGTCGCGCCAACGCCACTGAAGCAACGCTATGCATCCGCCTACAACCATGACCACAACAAAACTGTGAGCATGTACCAGCGGTAAAAGGCCAGCGACGACGCCTGCGGCTATCATCCGCCTCATGGAAGGGGGAACAGCGGAAAAGGGGAATAGGGAAAAGTGTTGCGAGATCACAGGGACGGGTTCCTCCGTGCCAACCCTTGCATTCTTTTGCTTCTTCCCTTTACCCCTTCCCCTTTTACCCTTTTCCCCTTCCTGTTGTTTTCCCTCTTCCCCTTTTTCCCTCTTCCCCTTTTCTTCCGCCGACAGCCACCACTGCGTAAACACAATTACCGCGAGCGGTAAACCAAGCAGGAAGCCCCGCTGGGGAATCAGCAGCGTAGACATTGCGTTTCCCCAGCGCCAGGTGGTTTCCGGAATAACGGTGAAAGAAGGTGGCAGGCCTTGCAGGATTCCCAGGAGGCCGTCTTTGTTTTCTCTTGTCAGCGGTTCCCATAACAGTACCCAACCGAAGCCGCCGTTTAGCAGAACCAGAATTGGAGTTAAGACCGCCGCTAGTCTGTCGCGCAACATTTCCAGCGCCCAGCGATGCATCAAGCCAACAAAGGCCAGAGCCACCACGAAATTCTCCACGAACATCGACTGGCGCAGGTCAGCGCCGCAGCGGACAAAAATAGCGGACACGAAGTCGGTTAAAAACGGGTACGTAAAGCGAACTCCGGCGTAGGTTGGATCCTGAGGAGGAAAGTTGTTGCCAAAAGAAAAGCTGGTAATCACGCTTACGTGAAACGGTAAATCACCGAAGTTGTTGAGCAGGCCGGTGAAAATGCCGTCCGGCGTTTCAATCATGGCGCGTTGAAAGGCGCGCCAAAGAATCGCCGCAACAACGAGATAGAAAAGCATGTAGCCAAGTTGACTGCCCGTAGGGTTCCCGACCGCTTGGCGAATTGATCGATAGGTCGCCCTCAGGTCTTGCTGAATAAGGGTTCTGCGATCAGGATTCCTCAAGCACAGAAGCGGCGGTGCCACGATGGTGAGCAGCGCGAGGAAGATCGCGAGCAGCGTGAGTCCAAGGAATGACGCCAGCCCAAAACCCACCAGGCCCAATGCTGCAATCCCGACGCATGCCCCGGCACAAAGCCGTGCGCCGAAATTCACGTCCTCGTCGTAGACATAGCTGGCCAGTGTGCCGCTGGCAGTGACGAGCAGCACGAGCACAATCGAGATGATCACGCGGTCACCGACGGATGATTACAGCTTCGATGGACTCGGTCCGTCTGGTCCTTTTCTAAGTATTGACTACCAAACTTCGATTTATGTCGGCCGGATTATACGCGAAATCGTAAGACAAACTGTTAGTTTGCTACCCAGACCAACGCCTTGGCGCTTCGCCGGCGCCGGCGTTTGCGCCGCGGAATATTATCGGTTAGTTTCAAACCCGAGGAAATCAACTGATGCTACAAGCAGGAATTGTTGGCCTACCCAACATTGGCAAGACTACGCTTTTCAACGCCGTGACAGCACAAACGTCCGGCGTCACCGCAAACTACGCTTTCTCTACCAGCAAGCCGAATGTCGGTGTTGTCACAGTGCCAGATGAACGTCTGGCGCCGCTCGCAAAAATCGTAAAGACGAGCGTTATCGTTCCCGCGACCGTTGAATTTGTCGACATCGCGGGGCTCGTGCGCGGCTCGTCAAAAGGCGAGGGCATGGGTAACCAGTTTCTCGCGGCCATCCGCGAGACAGACACGATGATTCACGTGGTGCGCTGTTTCGAAGACGAAAACATTGTCCACGTCGATGATACGGTCGATGCCCGGCGCGATATAGAAACGATCCAGATCGAGCTCGCGTTGGCTGACCTTGCCACTGTCGAACGTCGGCGTGAGCGAGTCCAAAAAGGCGTAAAAGGCGGCGAGAAGAATGCCAAAGCCGAACTGGAAGTGCTTGATAAATTGCACCCGGTCCTGGAAGAGTTTCTGCCCGCAAAAAGCGTCTCACTGACCGATGAGGAGCGCGCCGTTGCTCGCAACTTTTTCTTGTTGACGATGAAACCGACTATTTATGCCGCTAATGTCATGGAAGCTACGCTCGCGGCCCCAGAGGATAACGAGCAGGTGCGCGCAATTCGTGCAGTAGCTGATAGCGAAGGCGCAGAGTGTCTGGTGATTTGTGCGCAGCTGGAGGCAGACCTCGTGGGGCTGGCTCCGGAAGAGAGACGTGAGTACCTGGAATCGCTGGGCGTTAAGAGCAGCGGCGTCGATCAGTTGATCCAAAGTGCGTATCGAGTGCTCGGCCTGATGTCGTTTCTGACTGCCGGTGAAAAAGAGGCGCGCGCCTGGACAATTCCACAAGGCTCGCGCGCGCAGGACGCAGCCGGCGCAATTCATTCCGACATCGCCCGCGGCTTCATCCGCGCCGAGATCGTCAGCTACGACGCACTGCTGCGCGCCGGCTCATATGCCGCGGCAAAAGAACAAGGTCTGACGAGGTTGGAAGGCAAGGACTACATCATGCAGGAAGGTGATGTAGTGAATTTTCGCTTTAACGTCTAGCACCCGCTGGCGTAGTATCCTCCCGAACTTCACCGAAAGAGGATGGCATGGAAACCCACCAGGAAACTCTCCGACTCATAGAATCCGCTGCGAAGAAAGGCTCGACGTACCTCGACCTAAGCGGAAAGAATCTTACGACCCTACCGCGAGAGATCGGGAAGGTTACCACGCTCACCCATCTCAACCTCCGCGACAATAAGTTGACCGATCTCCCATCTGAGATCGGCAAGCTAATCAACCTGACTACACTCCACGTCAGCGGTAATCAACTAGGAAGCTTGCCGTCCGAGATCGGCAACTTAGCAAAGCTGAAGGAGTTACATGCCCATGGAAATGTACTTACTAGCCTACCACCTGAAATCAGCATGCTCACCAACTTGACCATACTCGGGCTGACTGGCAACAAATTCGAGAATTTTCCGCTTCCTATCAGTGAGTTGAGCAATCTCAAGGAACTTACGCTCAACGTTAATCAATTGAAGGTTTTACCACGAGAGATTTCTAAACTAACGAAACTAACTACGCTCGGGCTGAACGGGACGAGACTTACTGGATTGCCTGCGGAGATCACAAAACTAACAAAGCTTAAGAGGCTAGACCTCAGCAGCAATGAGCTGAGGAATATGCCACCCGAGATACCCAGAATGGTTGGCCTGGTAACTCTTGACCTTAACAGTACTGAGTTGACCGAAGTGCCCTTGGATATCGTGAACCTTGTCAACTTAACGACCCTCCACCTGGCTTGGAATCAACTCACAAAAATATCGCCTCAGATTACCAAACTAGCCCTGCTGACTTCCCTTGACCTTCGCGGAAATCAGCTGGCGATTCCGCCTGAAACGCTGGCCAACCCAGATAATGTCAAAGCAATCTTTGCCGCGATTGCAGGATTGGGGAGCGGAGAGCGGCTGAACGAAGCGAAGATGTTGGTGGTTGGGGACGGCAAAGTCGGCAAGAGCTCGGTGGTCGAGCGATTGCTCTATGGCACATTCAATCCGCAGAAACAGACTACCTTGGGCGTCGAGATCAACGACGAAATGAAGGTTGTCGAGAGTGAGGTGAAAGGCGAAGGCGAACCGGTCAAACTAAACATCTGGGATTTTGGTGGGCAGGAGATTCAACACTCGACGCACCAGTTTTTCCTGACCACGCGCAGTCTTTACCTTTTGGTGGTGGATGCACGCAGAGGGGACCAGCTTCGCAACATCGAATATTGGTTGAAGTTGATCGAGAGTTTCGGTGGCGATTCTCCGCTAATCATCGTTATCAACCAAATCGATCAGTTGAAAGGGCAGCGCCCGCTCAACCTAGATCGAAAGGCTTTACAAGAGAAGTACAACATCCGAGATTTCATCGAAACCTCGTGCGAGACAGGCGACGGCATCCCAGCGTTGAGAACGTCTATTGCTCGCGAAGTCGAACAGTTGAAGCATGTGCACGACTTCTGGCCGCGCGCATGGATCGCAATCAAACAACGTTTGAAAGAAATGCAGGCTGATTACATCCCAGTCGAAAAGTATCTGGAAATTTGTGGCGAAGAGAACTTGAATGACGAGGACCTATGTCAGTCACTACTCGACATACTTCACATCCTGGGCACAGTCGTTCGCTTTCCGGGTGACACGCAAGTGCTCAATCCTCGATGGGTCACGCAGGGCGTTTATGGTTTGCTTACTTCAGCGCAACTGGTCAAAGACCAAGGTCAGTTTTATCTGAAGGACGTGGCGAAGATCCTCGCTCGCTTGCCGGACGCCGATCACTACCCGTCACACACGCACGGCCGTTTAATAGAAGTAATGAAGCATTTTCAGTTGTGCTTTGAGTTCACGGATCGACCAGGCCACTATTTGATTCCGCGACATTTGCACGACAACGAGTTGGACATCCCGTGGGATGACTCTGACGCCTTGAAGTTTCAATATCATTATGAAACGTTACCCGACTCTGTTATTTCCCGATTCATCGTGCGGATGAACCAGTACATTACGAAGCAGTATTATTGGAAGAATGGCGTGTTCCTGCAGAGCGGCGAGAATCGGGCAAGAGTCAAAGCAGATCTGGTAGACAGGAAGATATTCATCTCAATCATCGGCAAAGAACATACGCGTCGGGCCTTCCTCGCGGTGATACGCTCGGCGTTCGACGAAATCAACAGTAATTTTAACATTGAAATCGAGCAGAAGATCCCGGTGCCGGGGTTTCCACAAGCGCTGGTTTCGTACAAGGAATTGCTCGTTTACGAAGAGATGAACGAAACACAAATCTTGATACCGGAACTACGAAATAAGTTCTCCGTCAGAGAATTGCTTGACGGAGTCGAAGAGTTAAGCACGCGTCTTGAACGCCGCATGAATGAAAGCGTAAGGCTACCACAACGATGGTCTGAAGAGGTTCAAGTTAACCAACAACCGCGAATGCTTCGGCTAGTGGTTGCCTCGCCCGGCGACGTTCAGCCAGAGCGTGATGCGCTACCATCCGTCATTGAAGAAATCAATCGAGGGGTGGCTGCTGACCGTGGCCTACACCTTGTCTTATCGCGCTGGGAAACTGATTCGTACCCGGGCTTTCACGCGGACGGACCGCAAGGCTTGATCGATCCGATTCTGAACATAGCCGACTGTGACCTGCTCATCGGCATCTTTTGGAAACGCTTCGGCACTCCAACGGCTGACGGTAAGACTGGCACGGAACACGAGTTCAATTTGGCTCATCAAGCCTGGAAAGAAAAAGGCAGTCCGCAAATCTTTGTTTACTTCAACGAGAAGGCCTACACGCCAAAGTCAAAGGCCGAGACTGAACAGTGGGGACAAGTGCTTGAATTTAAGGAAAGGTTTCCGAAGGAGGGCTTGTGGTGGCCGTACAAAGGAAAAGCTCAGTTTGAAAAGCTGGTTCGCAATCACCTAATGAACTACATCCGAACGCTCGATTAGAGTCGGCCAAAGGCTGGCGCGTATTGTGAGTTATGTAGCAAAGACTACGTCATGCAGGAAAGCGTCGTAGTGGAATTTTGCTTTGATCTTTAAGTTCTTCGCGAGCTAGCGCTAAGGATTCCTGTGCTCGGAGGAAAGCTGCGCTTGTTTCCGAATCGTCGGGACTCGCCGCCAGGGCCTGCTTTGCAGTGTCATATTCTCGTAGCGCGGTCACGTAGGCTTCGACTTTGGCAGCGGTGACACGAGCCTCGCGCCTGGCCCGCACAGGTCTTTTCAAAAACAGCTGCAGAGCGCGTTCCAGTCGATCGAGTTGCTCATCCTGAGTCATTCGGCAACCCCTCTTAACGAACTTCCGGCGAAGTAATATCTACGGGCATACAAGTGAACGGGTCTCATGTTCGGAAGTATATTGACCAATTAAGCTCGGCTGTCGCTTTGAGTCAAGCGTGTAGGAGGGAGTGGAGACTGGCAGTTAATGCAAGAAGATTGGCAAGGCCTCTGGCGAGGCCTGCGGTTAATTAGCGCAGCACAGCGCGGACGCCGACCAAAATCAGATAGGCTATTGCGATCACGACGGCTAACTTGATCACCAGCACGGCGATGCCGAACAGGATTTTTATGATTCCGAAAGTTAATCCGGCGGCTGCGAAAACGATTGGGATTCCCACCGCCAGAACAAAAATTCCCAGTAAGATAATTCCGACTATTCTCAATACGTCCGTTGCGTCTTTCATGGTTCGATTCCTCAATTCTTCCCCGCCGGGGGCTGTTATTTACGCGGGTCAGGTGCGTTCGGCTGAGTATACGAAGATGTCTCGAGTCGCGTTCCCTCTAAGTTTTATGGCCATCTTGGCCGAGATTGCAGCACTTAGACAAGTAGGTTTACGCGCAAGTCGCGCCCAGCCGCGCTTTCAGCGATAATTGTCAACACCCTAAGCCATGGCGTATTCAACCACAGGAAGTCTCTTTAGCAAATCGCCCGCCGACGAAATTTCGGAACCGTCGGCCCCGCTCGCCGAGCGTATGCGACCGCGCTCGCTGCTCGAGTTTGCTGGTCAAAGCCACCTGGTCGGCGAAGGACGAATCCTGCGCCGCTTGCTGGAGGGTTCGGCAAACTTGCCCTCGCTGATTTTGTGGGGCGCGCCCGGTACCGGCAAGACCACACTCGCACGTCTGTTGGCTGAGAAAACCGAGGCGCGCTTCGTGGCTTTGTCAGCAGTTTTTTCCGGCGTTAAGGATCTGCGCGCGGCCATCACCGAGGCACGGCACGAACGCGAGTATGGCAAACGCACGATCCTGTTCATCGATGAAATTCACCGCTTCAACAAAGGGCAGCAGGACGCACTCTTGCCGGCCGTAGAAAACGGGACCGTGACCTTGATTGGCGCCACCACCGAGAATCCGTCGTTTGAAGTTACCGGTGCGCTGTTGTCTCGTTGTCGCGTGCTTGTTCTTAATCCCCTCTCCCCAGCTGAAGTAAAAACAATTCTCGAACGTGCACTGCGGGACGCTGAAAAGGGATTGGCAAAACTGCAGCCGGTTATTTCTGACGAGGTACTGGAGCGAGTCGCACACTCTTCCGGAGGAGACGCGCGCGTTGCACTCGCCGCGTTAGACGCAGCCGTGGAATCTACCGCCCCGGACGAGAACGGCTATCGACAGATTTCGAACGAAACGATTATCGAGGCACTCGGCCGGGCACACTATGCCTACGACAAAGGCGGCGAAGACCACTACAACCTCGCGTCTGCCCTGATCAAGTCGCTGCGCAATTCCGACGTCAATGCTTCGCTCTACTGGCTGGCGCGCATGATTGAGGGCGGTGCAGATCCAGTATTCATTGCGCGGCGACTTTGCATACTGGCTTCGGAAGATATTGGTCTCGCAGATCCGCAGGCGATGGTGCAAGCGGCAGCCGCCGCTGACATCGTGCGCCTCATCGGATTACCTGAAGGCTTGTTTCCACTTTCGCAGGCGACCATTTATTTGGCGCGCGCGCCAAAATCAAACGCAGTTACCAGGGCCTATAGCGCCGCTGCTAAGGATGCGGCAGAGACGTCGCGCGAGCCCGTGCCGCTTCACCTGCGCAATGCAGTAACGCCGTTGATGAAGCAGGTCGGATATGGCGAAGGCTATCGCTACGTCCATGGCGATCCCAACGCGAAAGATGAGATGGAATGCCTGCCTGAAAGTTTGCGCGGTCGGAAATACTTTGAGGAGGAGAAGAAAAACTCGTAAGAGCAGATTTTCCATTTGTCATTTGACATCTTTCATTTGTCATTGAGAGCGTCAGTTCTTAATTCAAAGCAGCGCCGCGTTCTGGCGATGACAAATGAGAAATGGAAATGAGAAATGGAAAATCTTGCTTTAGTACCTACCATGGCTCCCAAGACGAACAAGGAACTCGCGTTTTTACATGAGTTATTCGTCGCCACCGATTGGGGCGAACGATTTGCCGAGTTGATCGATGAGCACGTCAAACTGCCGAAGGCCGGTCGGGGACTTTACTTAGGAGCTGCCACCGGCGTTCATGCAATCGCTCTGCAGGAACGCGCCGCTGCGAAGCTCAGTTTTTTGGGTGTCGATGAGAGCGAGGAGAACCTCGAGCTGGCCCGCGCGAAGGCGAAAGCCGCGTTGAAGCCCTCAATTGAGTTTCGCAAAGAGCGGGCCGACAGGCTCAAGCTCGAAGACAATCAATTCCATCTGGTAATTGGCGATGGCTCTCTGGTCCACAGTGAGCGCGTTCCGGAAATGTTTGAGGAGATGGTCAGAGTGGCTGCGCCGGGCGCAAGGGTCGCGCTCGCGCTACCGACGTTCTCCAGCTTCGGCGAGTTCTTTTCGATTTACTGGGAGGCGTTGCACAACCTGGGGCTGCTCGATCATGAACGGGATGTGGAAAGCTTGATTACGGTGTTACCAGCCGTGTCGCGATTGGAAGACATGGCCGAACAGGCTGGACTTGAAAACGTTACCAGCACAACCAAAATTGAGGAGTTTGATTTCGAGTCGTCTGAAAAATTTCTTAATGCGCCGTTGATCGCTGATTTCCTCATGCCGATCTGGCTGGAAACGCTACTGGCGGATTCTCAACAAAAAGTGATTGCCGAGATTGGACGACTGGTCAACGAAGAAAGCCACGGGTTGGAGTTTGCCCTTACGGTTAAGGCAACACTAGTGATGGGCGAGAAGGCGATAAGCCACTGAGCCTGTTCAGTCAGCGATCGACAACGCGTCTAGGCCTGCTTTTCTTTGGCTTCCTTTTGAGCTTCCTTCTCCGCCTCTTCCAATCCTTCCTTGAAGGCACGCTTGCTCTGACCCAGCGACTTCGCCAGTTGCGGCAGTCGCGTAGCTCCAAAGAGCAGGAAAATAACTACCGCGATTACCAGAAGCTCGGGCGTTCCCAGTCCGCCGATTGCCAGCACGATGTCGTTCATAACGTCCTCTTTCTATTGCTATAGTAAATCAAACAGCCAAACTCGGGGCGTTCAATTGTCCTCGCCATTGTCAGATTCGTAGAAGAGATATTTCCTCCACGTCAGGTCGGCGCGACCCAGGTATCGCATGATTTGCCGATTCACGTGCAACGAAAAACCGCGCGGCCGTCGCAGCAGGTGCATTCCTGATTCCTCGGGTGTCCGGTTCCCTTTTTTGTGGTTACACTTCTTGCAGCACGCCACCAAATTGTCCCAGGAGGATTCCCCACCCCGGGACCGCGGCAACACGTGATCCAGGGTAAGCTCCGATGGCGCATATTGGCGTCCACAATACTGACACGAAGAATGATCGCGGAGCAGAATGTTCTTTCGCGACAGCGAACGCCGCTCGAAAGGGATATGGATGTACTCAGTCAAGCGGATCACGGAAGGGGCGTGAATAGTCAGTTTTGCCGAGTGCAACATGTGCCCATTGTGCTCTTCCACGCGCGCTACGCCCTTAAAGATCATTACCACTGCGCGCCTCTCGTTGCACACGTTAATGGGCTCAAACGAAGCATTCAGCACTAAGACTCG
>Ga0070698_100006273_pt1 | contig 12921 bp, 11 predicted proteins | sample KBSK1502metaG_FD_65477 | JGI IMG/M metagenome (GOLD analysis project Ga0070698, IMG submission 65477) | Corn, switchgrass and miscanthus rhizosphere microbial communities from Kellogg Biological Station, Michigan, USA - KBS K1-50-2 metaG | ecosystem: Host-associated > Plants > Roots >... | reverse complement strand
AGCTAATTTATTGTTCAATCCCGTGATTACCCCGCCTTGAGTTTTCTCAGCGTCAACTTTGATAAAGTTACCCCACTCGATCCTGGCTTCGCGATCATCGGAATTGCGCATGTCTTCGCCAAGTTTCTTCAACTCATTGAGTGACAGATATTCCTTAATCATCGGCAACGTAGGATTGACCGCAATGGTTGGAAGATGTAGACAGAGCGCCTTCATCAAAGCGGTTTCACCGGATATCCAATAATGGGTACTATCGTTGACCTTCATGTTTTCGGGCTCATAGCCAACGATCATCGCTGCTATGGAGTGCGCGAGTTCCCCGTTTTTCAAACAGCGCGGCAGTGGATTCCAGAGATCGGAGAGGTCAGGGTTTTCCAGATCGATACGGTAAACATGATCGTAGTATCGAGCCGTATGCGCATAGAGTTCGCCTTTGATATCCATGACTAAGGCGGAGCCGGTTTGCGCCCAGTCTCGCAGCATATTCATGTAGAAAGTCGCCGACTTCCCTGAATTCGAAGGACCAAAGATCCCCGTGTGGACCAATAACTGTTCTAAGGTCAAAACGAGATCGTATTGTCGAAAACTTAAGGCTGAACTGAGTCGGCCAATGCGCACCGCGCCGCGCGGCAAAGGATCGCTGGATCGATGCGCTAAACCTTTCGCCTTCAGGTCGGCAATGCTCGCCCATCGCGCTGATCCATGTGTAAGTCTCTGATTGATGCTGTAGTAGGGATAAGCCAGCGACATTGATTCAAAGAGTCCGACCAAGCTGACAAAGAGGGCTCCCATCACTACAAAGGTCATCCACTTGAATTCCAGATTCAGAATCTGGCCGGAGCGAAACAGCAAGTAACCCGCTATCGCGCTGCTGAGAATGAGCGTCCCGCTGCGCGACACGTCTGTCAGAAATCTGGTTGCGGCGTGAAACGAGTCAAGATCCGGCTCATCAGCCGGACGAGGAATGAAGTAATCAGCATCGATTCTTTCGACTCTCGCTCGGAAACTCATGATTGTGAGAACCTCTTATTTACGGACTGCGGTCTGAGCCCAGTTCTCAAGCTGAACTCTTTGGTCGTCGGGAATTTGGGTCTGCTTGAAAAGACGCGGTTGCCAACCGGAAGCAATGATCTCTGCGATTGAAACAAATGGATTCGGATAAACGATCCCGTCGAGTTGCATTGACTCGAAATAACGCGCCCCAACCGATGTGTTCTCTCGATCAGGAATCCGAATCAGTATTGCCGGACCGTCGGCACGATCATTCGGAACTGAAATGGCTTCTATGAGTAAATTGATTGGGGCGTACCGCAGATGAACCGTGGCATGTGGCATCTGTAGCACTCCTGGCTGATTTGTGATCCATTCTGAAGGAATTAATTGACGCTGCGAGATTGCAGATACTATCTCTCCGACATCACGCGGTTTGTGCCCTCGGATTGTGCCCTCAGTGACATAGGTAACGGCGGCGATCGCTACCGCTGTTACGTCGCGTAATCGTTCGGCGGTACGCGGAACTTCACTGTCCGGCCAGCGATACATTGGGATATTTCGAGCCGCAGATGAATCAACTCCCGCGTCTCCGATCGTAACTTGGGGTTCTACTGTGGCCATGCGCGCGTTCGTTTGGCGTTGTAGTATGAGCGGCACAATCACGAGCACGAAGAAAGCGCCGGCGGCGACTGAAACTACAGGCCAGATATTTCCGCGTTCGCGACTTTTCATGCTGCCTCGCGAAGTCGAATGACTCTTTCACAGAAGACTTGTCGGATCATTTCTTCAATTACTGAATCGGACGTTTGCGCTGCGTTTTCCAGACGATGCAAACCCAACTCAAGATTGGCGAGATCGTCGGCGTTGCGGGCTATAAAACCAAGATGGTCGTCGATTACTTCTGCCGACAGGGCCTCGATGTTCTCGGTGATCAGAGCGCGAAGGAAAGCAATCGACTCACGCAAACCGGGCTTGTCTCTGACAGTAGGCATCATCAGCCTGATGTATCGGATCAGCTTGACTATTTGAATGAGCAGTTCAGAAGTCGCTTGCGGCACGCGCGAATGAAGAATGCGCGCTTCCTCAAAATCGGTCGGCAATCTGACTTTGGTGTACACACAGCGGGACCGCAGCGGTGGGTGAACGACATGCTGGTTGTTCGACGTCAAGATGACGACAGGTTTCTCATCAGATTTGCTCACCCCGATCTGTCCGTTGTTCTCGTCGAGACGAGGTATCGAAGCGTGGCCGTCCGTAAACAGTTGGTAAAAGAATGCCTGGCAAACTTGCGGCAGCTTTTCAAACTCATCCAACTTCACAACCGGAGCAATGCCGGTGGTGGCAAGAAAGTCATATGCCTTCAGAATTTCTCCCAAGTTCAGAAATTCTCCGCGCCACTGTTGGCGTCTGGCTTCCGCGAGCGTCAGCGCCCCGGTCTCAACTGCTTGAACCACGAATTTGTTCTGCGCTTGTTCATCCCACTCAAAGAGAATGTCTTTGAGGCTGAGTCCTTCCATTCCCTGAAGCTCGAAATAGGGCCGGTTGCAAGCGTAGGCGAGCGCGTCAACCATTTCGGTCTTACCACCGCCACGTTCTCCTTCTGCCAGTAGTGGCATTCCTGATTTCAACGATTGGCAGAGATCTTTCAGTGGCCTAGTCTGAAAGATGTAACCAGACTCCCTCGCTACCAGTTCTGCGAGTGCGTCGCGCCCTTGCTCGCGCACGAGGCGGCGCGGATCGATGACATTGCGTTGCGGGTCGGATGGGATCATCGTCTTTCGTCCTCGGGAGTAAGAGTGTTTAGAACCAACTTCTTTTGTTCGTCTGTCATGAGCGGCGTTGCGGCGCGAATGTCGTCAGGCGAGCCAAAGAGGATCAATTCCATGACTTCGCGGTCAGTTAGAGACACGGCTGCATGCGCGAGTTCATCGTCGCCCGGAGCATCAACGGCTTGCATCGGCTTTGGCAGATCAGCAACCATAACGTAGGCTGCTTCTCCTGCTTGCACCTTCACGAATGCCTTCTTCCCGTCGCGAGTTCCAGATAATCCTCGAACGTCATCAGGAATTGGGTAGCCTGAACGATCGAGGATGACTGTTCCCCGACCGATCGCGCCCGACATCAATCCGGCCACTTGTAGGCCGCTTGAAGCTACCTTGCGCAAGGTCTGCTTTAGGCGGCTGCGATCGATGCCCATGCTCTTGCCAGCAATCCCAGTGGCGCCGTCGTTCCCTAAAACCTCGCCCGTTATTTTGACAAGCTTGTTCTCTCGGGGATCGATGTAGCCGATGATGTTTACGAAAGCGCGGTCGTATTCACTTCCGACTGTCCGCCCGATGAAAACCGTCCCTTTTGGCAGAGACCAACCTTGACCTGAAGAATCTCGGGTTAACTCCAGTCGTGCATAAGAGTTATTTCGCAAAGTGAAAATCACTCCTTGCGTACGGACCGGAAGCATGGTTCCAAAGGGTGGCAATACGGCCGGAGGCGTCTTAAGGACGTTGATACCGGAGGGACTATTTTTCAGACGTGACTCAATTTGTGCAGTTCTAATCGCCTGAGAAGTTGTTGCCGACTTTGGTGGCACGTCATCGACAAAGATGCTGATGGTTGAATTCGCATGATTTTGCATCGGTGCTGCTGTGAGCACATCTCCAGTTTTTACTTGTTGGGGATTTCCAACACCGTTTTGTTGCTGATTGCCGTCGCGATTCGCATCGTTAACTCGCTCGAAAACGGGAGACGTGTTCCCGGTGAACGCATAGTTCGTTCGGAGGTACGTACCGGGCGAAGGTGATGGTATCGGCGAAGCACCAGGCGAGGGCGTTGGATTGACACTACCTAACTTGGAATTGTCAGTTCCTGCGGCCTCACGGGCGATGTTGATCGCTTCGGACGTCAGCGTGCTTTCTGAATTTCCTGAATCAGTCTTAGGCTTCGCGGTTGAAGTGTCGCGGCGTGAATCCGCATCGACCCTCACATTTACGCGGTTGACTCTCAGCAATAGATAGAGACCTACAGGAAGAGCGACCATCAAGATTAAGACGACCGTCCAGGAGATTAGTCTGCGTTTCCAACTCTTCTTATGACCGGCGCTTTCCGGCTTAACCGGCTTGAGACTTGGGTTACTTGGATCATAGAAGGTTGTGGCCTTCTCGTTTCCCTTGGCATCCTCATCGATAGGATCAAGGACGGCGACGTGATCATGATTTCCGTTTTGATTCATCGTTGAACTCCTTATCGCCCGGTACTCAGAAGCTTGATTGAGGCCGGTTCATCAGCCGCATTAGTTTGAGCAACAGTAACTTTCAGTTGTTGGTTGACGCTCAGCACAGGAGACGCATATGCGATGGCGTAATAGACGGTTGTCTTGGGCGGGATTGCGCCCGACGAATCACTTGATTCGGTAAAGAGCTTCTTCACTGATTCAACGTTCAGCGGCTTTCCGCCCTCGTCGAGCATTTCAATCAGCAGTTCGGGAGTACCGGAGGTGATTTTGAGTGCATCGTTTGAATTGTTCTTCACTCCGACAACTATCGTTTGGAAGGGCCTTTTCGGATCATTTTGTTGAATTACAGAAAGCGATAGACCATGAAGGGGTTTGGTCCAGTTCTTGAAGCGGTTAGGCTTCTTTGTCGCTTGAGACAAGGCATCGCGAGCTAGCGTCTGCGCTCGGTCAGTGGTTGTGTTGGTCTTCGCTGAATTGCCATCTTCTGGATTAGCGACGTCGGCAAGTGGCGCTGTCTTATCGGCATCTTCGGCTTTGGTTTTCGTGCTGTTTTCAGATTGGTCCGAAACGGTCGCCCTCTCAGGCGGTTTCTTGTCAGAAGGTTTAGGGTCTTCAGTTGACTCAACCGAAATCGAAATCGGCGCGGCGGACTGCCCAGTCTGCTCCCTCCTTTCTTGAATGTTATTGTCGAGGTTAACTGGCAGCCCTGCCGCGCGCCGTCGCGCTACGACCTCGTCGCGGTTGTAACTCAATACACAGCGATGAACGTTCTGCGCGAGGTCTTCAACTGGATAGAACAAGAAAGTGACAACCAACCCGCTCCGCATCTGTACGGTCACGGTCGCCGCCGGAGAATGTGCCTTACGATTAGGCGGCGGTGAAATGAACAGCGATCCCGGTCTCACAACAATCGCGCGCTTATTCCTTTCCAGCGCTTTCTCATCCACCGTCGCCATTTCGGGATCGCCCGGAATGATGTAACGCGGTCCGTCACTCGCCGGCAGTTCAATGAGTACACTGCCGTGCTGAGCCATCGCGAGCCTGACGACCGTCTCATCTTTGGTTACATCAACCTTAGCCTCACCAACATAGAAGTTTGATGACGCCGGTTCCTGGGCTGATGTAGCGGTCGGTGTGGTGATAGCTGGACGTCTCGGCCATCGATGGCTACAACATGGACGCTGCACGACCTGCTTAATTGGCGTTGGCGTCGGTTGTTGCGCTGAGACAGCGATCGAAGCGCACAAAAGTCCGAGTAGGGGAAGAATGATCTTCATGTGTCCTTCCTTTCTTATCCTTGAGTAGAAGCGACTACCGGTGTCTCATTTTCGCTTGAGCCAAGTTCCTTGTAGTCGATTGAGTTAATGCGAAAGCCCGACCGAAGATTGCGATCTAAACGGAATGTGCCGTTTTCAGGCGCATCTGGCAGCAATTCAATCGTGAGCAAGATATGTTTGGTCGAGTGCTTACTCTCGTTCTTCACGACCATATCAATCTCTTGAGTGCCGTATACCTTAACGGTCAATGGCTTGCCCGGCGCATGCTCCAAATATTCAGTTTTCCAGGCCGCACTCCACTGTTGCTCACGCTGGGTTTGCAGGATCTTTTGTTCCGTAAGGTACTGCGCGAATTTCTTTGCTTGACCTGGCACCATCAATCTAAGTGCGGCCTCGATGTCTTTCGACCGCGACCTTTGATCCACCCGGTAGAGATAATCAACGAACGCTTTGACCACGTAATCCATGTCGGCGAGCTGTAGTTTGTCCTTTTCCAGTTTGACGGCTTCAGTCGCGCCCAGCTCGCGATCGTTAATCATGACCGTGCGACCGGACGACATATCCACCACGATCCGATCCGGTCTTTGGATTGATTTGTAAACTACGCCGACGATTGCGACAGCGGTGATCAAAAACGCGATCATGATCAGCTGGGATTGGCGATGGATTGTTCTAACGTCTGCCGGATCGCGATAGCATATGATCGGTAGCGATCTTTGATCGTTATGTTCACTACCGCGATCTTGATCGATAGCTTCAGCGGCTGGAATCTGTAAATCCAAAATGTCTGCGCTCATAACCTTTTCTCCGAGCTAACAAAACTTCCTTTCAGTTCGCGGTCGCTTAACAAGTCTCGTGCCGCTGCGTTTTTCACGTTCGACTGCTTACCTACCCCCCACCTGTATGTAAAACGTGACACCCCAAGTGTACGTATAAAGCGAACACTCACCATTCCACCTCGATGAAAGATGAACCTGATTTCTGGTTGAGAATGGAGGATGAACGGCGACTGTCGGTCGCCGAATTTAAAGACCGATTTCTGTCAGCAGATCGAAGTACTGACGCGCTACATCGAGGAGACAGATCACCTGTGGGGCTGGCGAATCGGATATTCGAAAGAAATGCGATTGCTGATTTCACGTACTGCTGCGTCTCAGGATAAGGAGGCACACCTCCAGTAATGACCCTTTGTCTGTTGATTATCTTTCCGCTCGCCAAGACGAGAGGTCGACCTGTTTGAAAGGATTCAACGGTCCCCTCGCCGGCGTTATAGGCGGCCAGCGCAAGATCAAGTCGTCCCCCGAATTTCCTCAACAAATCACGCAAATAGTGGGCTGCCGCATCTATCGACGACTTCGCATCGTGAGGGTTTCTAAGACCATATCTTTGTGCCGTCTCCGGCATGAACTGCATTGGTCCAAGAGCGCCTTTAGGACTGACGGCATTTAGCCGAAATCGCGATTCAATAAAGCAGACCGTTAGTAAGATCCGTGGATCGATTCCATAACGCTTCGCCGACTCCAATATCAGCGGCTCAAAATCGCGCGCTCTCTCCTGAAGGGATGGCCCAGTCTCTCGTCGAACCTGGGCCATTGTGGTGGTGGTCAACAGAAGCAGGATTGAAATTGATTGGATCAGTCTGCGAAACATGGTGACGGCGCTCTGCAACATCTGGGCCAACTTCGTGGCACGACAATTGAAGAGAGGCGCGACCACCAAACGACTCGCGGGACGTGAAGACGAACAGGCGAGCAAGAGAAATCATTGAAAGAGTAAATTGATGGAGGAGTGAAAGATGAACAACTTGATCGCGGTAACGAATGTTCCTGAACTGGAAAACTCACGCGCAGCGCAGATCGGACGCAAGCTCATCGCGCTTGCGTTTGGATTGAAAGCTTTGAATGGTCCCTTTGCCGCAGCCTTACTGCTCTTGCTCGGAGTTGTCTCGGCATCGGCGCAAACGCCATCCGGCTCGTTCTTCAACGGCAACAGCTCGCAGCTCGGCAACAGTCTTCGCTCAGTTACCTTCTTTCTAGCCGCAGCGATGATCATTGCCGGAATTATCTTTATCGCTTACGGGATCATTACATCGGGACTTAAGGAATCGCTCTCGACCTGGAAATTCATTACAGGCGCGGCGTGCTTCGCCTTCGGTGGTGTGTGCGCAGCGATCTACGCGTTCAGCCAGGGCGATACCGTTCCACTGGATAATCAGTTCTGATTGTTCGCGATTACTGATCTTTTCGTGGATTGAACGGAGGTTTAAGGATGAGAGCGCGTCCCGTCAGACCAAATATCTATTTGCCAGTTGTCCGCTTCGGTGTTGCCGATAGTGATTGGTTCTCAGTGCTTTTGATTTCATGCGCCGGATATCTAGTGCCGGTTCCGTTGGGGATTACGGTTCTCTACGTACCGTTGCAGATGTGGACCTGGTTGATAGCAACGGCTGGAAGCATCGCTTTCTTCAACTATATTCGCATCGGGAAAAAGCCCTACTGGCTGCAACACAAATCACGTGCGCTTTTCTTTCATCATAAACAGAATCGCGCGATCCCCAATGGAACGAAGGCTAGGTTTCATCGGCCTTGGCTTATTGAGGCAAAAAGCGAGCGCGAGTCGAATCAACTCGACCGGTCACCGGAAGCTCAAGGACCAACGCCAATCACATTCTTAGTCAAATACAACACCCGGTTTCAGGAGGAATCCGAAAACAAATGGAACCCACTCTTGCTTACAACGAATTAGAAGACGACAGACAAGTTGAAAGTCGACTAAAGGCGCTGAGACGCCCACCGGGTCGCAGGCGTGACGCCTCAATCGTGGGTCTCCACCATGATGCGTTACGACATAAGGATGGCGCGTTGACTGTGGCTTACAGCGTGGAAGCGCCAGCGACTATGTTCGCGGATGATTCCCTCGTTGATATTCGTTATGACGACCTTGCCCGCATGTTGGCTTTTGAGAAGCCGGCGGGAACCTTGATTCAGTTTAGGTACTCCACGATTCCTGATCCGGGCTACGCAATCATAAATCTCATTAGCTCCCGCGCAGAACAAGGTACGCATACCTTGGCCTCTCTGCTGCAAGCCGCCAATCTCGACTTTATCGAGCATTCAGCGAAGAGCCTGGCTTATCGCCGCAGCGTACTCACTATGTGGATACGAGTGCCGCCGAAGAAGCGAGTTAATTCAACGATGAGCGCGCTGGCGGATTTCAAATGCGCCCTACGCGAAGAAATCGGTAAGCGCGGGACTGTTCGTGCCTTGCGAAGCTTACCGAAAATCTATGCTCGCACAGCGGACGATGCAGTAGTCAGAGGAACACTAGAAGATGAGAAACGTAACTACAGCCACGCGAATAGAGTCTGGCGCCAGATTGAGAATTCATCGCCTCTGAGCTTGCGCCGCTTCACACGCCAAGAGATCTGGGAAGCGGTCTTCATGGGTCATTGCCAAAATGCCGCATCCGTTCCGGTGCTGCCGCAGAAACCGGGAAGAGATTTGCGGGACTACCTGTGTGGCGAAACCATTGAGGGTGAACTGAACTATCTAATGCACGGCGAATGTCCCGTCGCGATAGTTTCGATGTTCACGCCGCCGAACGAATTCGTGACGGCAGACGCGCTACGAACTCTGATTGGCCGTAGAGATTTCAATACCCGGCATACCATCGTCACCGAATATCTCTTTCCTGAGCAACGCAAAGAGACGAAGCGGCTTGATCGCCGAATCAAGCAAGTCAAACGCACTTTCACCAGGCGCGACAATCCCGAAGGCGCGGCGGCGTTAAGAAGCTTGCGTGCCGTTCGCGATGAGGTAGCCGGTGCGCGGGAATCACTGCTACCCGCCCGCTTCTATGTGGTGTTGTACGGAGAGAGAGCGAAAAACTTCGCCGAGTTGAAGCGATCACTAGATGCGCTCGACGAACAATGTGAGAAGCTCGTCTCCGCTATCCGCCAGATCCCAGGAGCGAATGCTGAGCGTGAAGAACCCGAAGCGCTGCGGGCGCTCTACCCTTCGGCAATCGTCGGTGAATTAAGTCCGAAGCTGACCGGACGGGAGCTAACGGAAGTTTCCAACTCCGTTGTCGCACTCACGCCAACTGAAGATTCCTGGTTTGGGGCCACTAGACCGCACACGCTGCTTTCAACCGTCACTGGCCGTTTAATCGGTATCGATCTATTCGACCGTAATCAGATTCCTTCCCCGTTAATTCAGATCATCGCCGCGCCGCGCGGTGGTAAGTCAATTCTGATGGCTCAGTTTGCTTGCGACCTTTTGGCGAGCCTGCGTGACGCCAGTGTCAATGCGATCGATATCGGGGAGACATTATTGCCACTCGTTACTGTCCTCGGCGGTCGTTATATCCGACCGCGACCGGATGAAATTCGCGCGATCAATATCTGGTCTTATCCGGATTTGAAAGACGGAGGGCTGCCCGATGACATACAGAAGGCTCTAGTAGTTGGCGACCTGAAGATGCTAGCGCGGGTAAGCGATGACGATAAGACTGCGGAAGACATCATCAGTGCCGTCGTCTCTCAAGTTTACGAGAACATCGTTTCCCAAAACGGACCGGGGCGTCCATTGTTTGAGCCCGTACTTTCTCACTTCATCGCCCAGCTCAAGACTTATCCCTTCGATTCCGCAATGGTACGAGAGCGACGAGAAACACTCGTGCTGGCATTGAGTAACTACGTCGGGCATCCGTGGCTGGATGCGCCTACGCATCCCGATTACGAAAACAGATCACCGTTCGATGTTTTCGAGTTGGGGTCGCTGCGCGACTTTCCCCGCGACATCAAGCTGTCGCTGGCGTATCGCATCGCGGCGCATGTCGCACGCTCCATCGGACGGCGACGCGCCGATGGTACTCGCGCGCCAACCGCCAACCTGTTCGATGAAATGTGGGAGATCAAGGAAGAGTATCCCTTCATCTTCAAGGTGCTTCAGCACGCGGGCCGCAAGGGGCCTAAAGAGAACTCAATCACGATCCTTGCGACTCATGCATTCGAAGACATCGAAGATGTGGCTTCGCTTTCGAAGACCGGCAACGTGCTCTTTATTGGAAAACAGCTTGGCGATTACTCAAAGATAATTGCGCACGCGAAGTTGTCTCCGAACGGTGCTGAAGCAATAAGTCACATCAAGACCGCTCCCGGACGGTTCTCCCAATTCCTGATGGTCATTGGAACTGGCCCAGATCAAGTCGTCGAAGTGGTACAGCATGAATTGAGTCCGTTGATGTTATGGACCCTGACGACCAATGCCGATGAAAGGAATGCCCGCGCTGTCGTGGCTTCGTATCATCCCGGGTGGTCAGACATGCAGATACATGGCTGGCTCGCGCAACAGTATCCACGCGGCTTAACTGCCGTTGGTTTACGAGAAATTGATCAATCTCTTTTAGAGATTGCTGCTTGAAACAACTGAGCAAATAGAGCTCGTCTCACAGAAAGAAAACCGATGAAAACGCTGAAACAGATATTACTTGGTTTGATGATCAGCATCGTTCTCGTGCCTTCCACTGTTCAAGCTCAGTGGACGGTCTTCGATCCCGCGCAATACTCATTACAGATTGAACGCCAGATAGAAGAGGCTAACCGCTGGTTGGAGCGCGTGAAGCAATACTCTGAAGAAATTAATAAATTGGCTGAACAACTCAGCACCATGAAGGGCGTCTTGGGCCAAGCTGAAAAGCTCGTCCTACACAATGACCAGCTCACGCGGACCATGGCTCAAATCGGTCAAACTGTTCGCGATGTATTCGCACTTAAGCGAGCGATCGAGACGATGGTGATTTCTCGTCTCAATATGATCAAGTCAATGAAGACGAGATTGATGAGCGGTATTTTCGATCCCGAAGCTGATTTGCGGGACTTCGAGGACTACTTGCGTAACTCGATAGGACGGCAGGAGCAAGACAAGATCGCGACGATGAACCGCATAGCAATGTTCGACGCAACGCTGGCTCGTCTATATCACGATCTGCAAACCGCCCAAGCCCGGCAGGCCGGCGCCGCCCAGGAGATGAAGCAAGCAAAAGACAAACTGGACGCAGAGCTTGCGAAACCTCAAGCGGAACAATGCGCACACTGCATCTCGGACCTAAAGCTTGAGATCGCCTCCTGCGAAAAGATGATTGCGGACCTCGACACTCAAATCACCAACCTTTCGACGCAAATTGAAGATCGGGTGAAGCGTTACAACCTGACGATGGAAGAGCGCGTACGAATCGCGAATCAAGTGAGAGCCACGGACGAGGCTTGGAGCAATTTGAATCTGGTCAAAGACAGCATCTTTGACGCCATTCAGCAAGGCGGTGTGCAGTCTCCATCGCCGTCACCTCGTCAATAACCTGTGTCAAATGTCAATCCGAGCCCCCGCACTAATTAGAAACGAGAGTGCCAATGAAACTTCGACGAGTCATTTCATTTCTGATCCTGATCGGTGTCTTGTTGCTTCCTCTGGTCGTGCAGGCACAATCTCCAAGTCCGTCCCCAGCGCCTTCACCGGTGCGATCGCTTTCTGACAATATCGCTGCCTTATCGCAACGCGCCGGTTCCCTGGTCCCTTACATCAACAATGAAATTGTCTCAAAGCTGATCGGCTGGTTTGAGCTACTGGCTTGGGTTTTAGGTAACTGTCTGGCCGGCTTTGCGATGCTGCGGGTCATGCGCGAAGACAATGGGGAGGGTCCAAATCTTTATTGGTGGTTTGGCCGACTTGCGTTGTTCTTCATGTTGTCAGGCACCAGCTTGGCCATCATCAATGGAATGAGCGCAATTGGCTATGAGATTGCGAATGGCAACGAAACCGGACAGCGATCCGTTCTGCAAAATCTCTATCTGGCGCAGCGGGACAGTTTCAACGACTCATACGCTAAGTTCCAGCAGAACATGTTTACGGTAAAGGTTGATGGCCGCGAGACTGCCGTTAATCCAGTGCCGCTTGGAAGTGAATCGGTCTTGGGTATTCTCGTGGATACCGACAGTACAATCCAAAACTTCGATCAAAAGGCCGACGTTTCTCAGTGGAATATTTCCACAATGATGACCTGGCTCAATTTTGAACGCGCTTTGCTTGAATTTGGTGATTTGATTTTGGTGATCCTCGGCGCGGCACTAACGCTTGCTTTGAAACTGGCGATGCCATTCATGCTCGCTTGCATTGTGGATAAGCAAATTGCCAGCAAGACGACCTATCCGTTTTTCTACGGTGTGATCGCCTTGACACTGTTGTGGCCGTCCGTTTCCAAGATCATTCGGATAGTCGCCTATATGTGGGGCAACGTGGCGATGGCGGTGGGCGACAGCTCTCCTTTATATATATGGGATTATCAGACGATGCGGGCGATTACTAATCCGCTGGCGCAACCGCAGTACACAGTTGCCCTGGCCGCTTTCGCTATGGGCTTGGGCGC
>Ga0070698_100006272_pt1 | contig 12924 bp, 12 predicted proteins | sample KBSK1502metaG_FD_65477 | JGI IMG/M metagenome (GOLD analysis project Ga0070698, IMG submission 65477) | Corn, switchgrass and miscanthus rhizosphere microbial communities from Kellogg Biological Station, Michigan, USA - KBS K1-50-2 metaG | ecosystem: Host-associated > Plants > Roots >... | reverse complement strand
ACTTTTCCAGCGGCATGTATTTGCGCCTGGCGTTTGCCGTGGCGGCCCATCTCGAACCTGAGATACTGTTAGTAGACGAAGTTCTCGCCGTTGGTGATGGTCGCTTCCAGCGCAAGTGTTTGGACAAAATGCAGGACGTAGGACGGCAGGGGCGCACTGTGCTATTCGTCTCCCACAATATGCCGGCCATCACCCGCCTGTGCCCACGCACCGTTTTGCTGGACGCCGGAAGCGTCATCGGCGACGGGCCCTCGAGTCAGGTTGTGGGTGCGTACTTGAGTTCTGGGTTGGGAACTACCGCAGCACGGGTCTGGCCAGATGCGCAGACTGCGCCCGGCAACGACATAGTGCGTCTCTGTGCGGTGCGTGTCTGCACTACCAACGGCGTCGTCAGTGATGCTTTGGATATTCGCCAACCGGTCGGTATTGAAATGGAATATGAAGTGTTGCAGTCGGGGCATGTCCTGACCCCGAACTACCATTTCTACAACGAAGAAGGTGTCTACTCTTTCGTGGCTCGCGAGACTGACCCGGTCTGGGCCGGACAAAAGCGCCCCATCGGACGCTACATCAGCACTGCCTGGATTCCCGGTAATCTCCTAGCCGAAGGCACACTCTTTGTTGGCGCCGCGATCAGCACGATGGATCCGGTGGTAATACATTTTTACGAACGCGACGCAGTGGCTTTTCAAATTATCGATAGTATGGATGGCGACTCCGCCCGTGGTGAGTATGCCGGCCCCATGCCCGGCGTAGTTCGTCCACTGCTCGAATGGAGCACACGGACAGTTTCAGAGAGTGATCAACCGGTGACGGCTCAAGCCGGGGAAGGCGTCCGATGAAAGTTGTGATCCTTGCCGGTGGCCTCGGTACCCGGCTGTCTGAAGAAACAGAGCTCAAGCCCAAGCCAATGGTTGAGATCGGTGATCAGCCAATCCTTTGGCACATCATGAAGCACTATGCCCACTTCGGCTTCCAGGAGTTTTTCATCGCGCTGGGCTATCGCGGTGAAGTCGTTAAGCGGTTCTTCATGGATTATCATAGCCTCAACGGCAACATCAGCATTGATCTCCGGAGCGGGCATGTGGACATGCACGAACGCGAGTGTGAAGACTGGGTAGTGCATCTGCAAAACACCGGGCAGCACACGAACACCGGCGGGCGCGTTAAACGACTTGAGTCGTCTCTTAACGATGCTACCTTCATGATTACCTACGGCGACGGTGTGTGCGATGTGAACTTAAGTGAGTTGATCGCATTTCATCGCGCTCAGGGGCGCGTTGCGACCATAACTGCTGTGCGCCCACCAGCCCGCTTCGGTGGGCTGATCTTTGATGGCGACAGCATGGTGACTGACTTTACCGAAAAACCGCAGATCGGAGAGGGCTGGATAAACGGCGGCTTCATGGTCTGCGAGCCGGAGATCTTCAATTACCTCAAGGATGATGACACCAGTCTGGAGGCAAACGCGCTGGAGCAACTGGCCTCCGAGCGTCAACTTGCCGCGTACCGGCACGCCGGCTTCTGGCAATGCATGGATACGCTGCGAGACAAGCGCCTGCTGGAAAACCTTTGGCAGGACGGCAGCGCGCCCTGGAAAGTATGGGGATGACCAGTAACGGATTCTGGCTCGACCGCCCAGTCCTGGTGACGGGTGCGACCGGCCTCATCGGCGGCTGGCTGGTCCGACGCTTGTTGGACGCCGGTGCGGACCTGGTTTGTCTCGTGCGCGACTGGGTGCCACAAAGCGAGTTTGTGCGCGCACAACTTGAAGATCGGGTCAAGGTTGTGCGCGGCGACGTTGTGGATCGCGCGTTGTTGGAACGAGCGCTGGGGGAATACGAGATCGATACCGTAATTCATCTCGCCGCCCAAACGATCGTGGGCATCGCCAATCGCAACCCCATTTCAACTTTTGAAACGAACATCGCCGGCACCTGGTCGCTGCTGGAGGCCTGCCGCCGCAGTCCTACAGTGAAGCAGATCGTAATTGCGTCGTCTGACAAGGCATACGGAGATCACGAAGTACTGCCCTATACCGAACACGCGCCGCTCCAGGGTGTTCATCCTTACGACGTCAGCAAGTCGTGCGCCGATTTGCTTGCCCAGTCGTATGCCGTGACTTATGGACTGCCGGTGGGTATAACCCGTTGCGGCAATTTCTACGGTGGCGGCGATCTAAACTGGAACCGTATTGTTCCGGGCACGATTCGTTCAGTCTTAAGGGGACAGCGTCCTGTTATCCGTTCGGACGGCCAGTATGTGCGCGACTATTTTTATGCTGAGGACGGCGCGATGGTAAACATGATACTCGCTGAAAGTTTGGCCAACGATCCGGAACTACGTGGCCAGGCATTCAATTTCTCAAATGAGATACAGGTAACCGTGCTGGAGCTGGTCGAACGACTGTTGGGCTTGATGGACTCAAAGCTTGAGCCGGAGATCCGCAGCGAGGCGACGAACGAAATCCGTCACCAATACCTGAGCGCTGCCAAGGCTCGTGAAAAACTCAACTGGCATCCGTTGTTCAATTTGGATGACGGGTTGCGCCGCACAATTGACTGGTACAAAGCCTTCCTCGGAATCCAGGCATGAGCAGTGCAGAGTCGCCCATGTGCCGGTCGTGCGGCGCGACCGGACTGCGCCCCGTTCTCAACCTCGGCCGGACACCGCTGGCCAATGCGTTGCTTTCCGCCGAACAACTTACGGAACCGGAGACCTTCTACCCACTCAACCTCGTTTTCTGCGAAGCTTGCACACTAATTCAAATCACCGAGACGGTCCCGCCTGAGCAGTTGTTTCGCGAATATTTTTACCTTTCTTCTTTCTCAGATACGCTGCTCCGGCATGCAGAAGAGGTGGCCGGCCAACTCTGCGTTGCGCGACACCTCGACACCAATAGTCTGGTGATTGAGATCGCCAGCAACGATGGTTATCTCCTGCAATACTACAAACGAGCCGGCATTCCTGTGCTGGGCATCGAGCCGGCGACTAATATCGCGCGTATCGCCGAAGGAGAACGCGGCATTCCCACCATCAGCGAATTCTTTGGGCCCGCCCTGGCCGCGGAATTAGACCGGCAGGGCAAATCTGCCGATGTCATTCATGCGAATAACGTGCTGGCACATGTCGCTGATCTCAACGGTTTCGTCATCGGCCTGCAATCGTTGTTGAAAGATGGCGGCGTAGCGGCAATTGAAGTCCCTTACGTCAAAGACATGATTGACCGCACGGAATTCGACACCATCTATCACGAGCATCTTTGTTATTTTTCGTTGACCGCACTTGACCGGCTCTTCCGTCGCCATGGTCTGGTTATTCAGGATGTTGAGCGATTGAAGATTCATGGCGGTACGTTACGCATCTACGCCGTAAAAGAAAGCGCACCCGGCTCACGGCCGTTGTCAGCGTCTGTGGTTCAGCTGCTCGAGGAAGAACAGGAGTGGGGCATCGGCGAATTTGAGTTCTACCGCGGTTTTTGTGAGAAAGTTGATCGCTTGCGCAACGAGTTGGTCACATTGCTACGCGAATTGAAGGCACAAGGTAAGCGAATCGCAGTCTACGGCGCTTCAGCGAAAGGCAGCACGCTGCTGAATTATTTTCGCATCGGCCGCGAGACGCTCGATTATGTAGTAGATCGCAGCACTGCCAAACAGGGCTACTACACACCGGGAACGCATCTGCAGATTCTCCCTCCTGAGCATTTACTTGAGACGATGCCCGATTACGTTCTGCTGTTAACCTGGAACTTTGCCGATGAAATTCTGCAGCAGCAGAGTGAGTACCGCCGCCGCGGAGGGCGCTTCATCATTCCGATTCCCGATGTTCGAGTCGTTGAGCCGAACGCGAGCGACCTTGGAAACGACAACCGGCAAGCGAGTCTTAGTTGATGATTTTTACAGAGACTCAATTATCGGGCGCATTTATTATCGACCTCGAGCAATTCGAGGATGAACGTGGTTTTTTTGCGCGTTGCTGGTCGGAGAAGGAGTTTGCGGCTCGCGGACTCAACCCGCAACTCGTTGAAACAAACATTTCTTTCAACCGCAAGGCGGGAACATTGCGGGGAATGCATTTTCAGATCGCGCCGGACGCCCAGCCTAAGCTGGTGCGATGCACAGCGGGCGCCATCTACGATGTGCTGATAGATCTGCGGCCTGAATCGGTCACCTTCAAGGAATGGATTGCTGTCGAGTTAAACGAAGTAAATCATCGCCAGCTTTACATTCCCGAAGGCATTGCCCACGGTTTTCAGACTCTGGCCGATAATACGGAAGTGCATTACCAAATGTCAGTGCCTTACGTTTCAGAAAGCGCGCGCGGCGTGCGCTGGGATGATCCTGCCTTTGGCATCGATTGGCCAGCGGCCGAGCGGACAATCATTGCCAGAGATCGAACGTATCCTGACTTTACCGGATGAAGCGAGTTTTACTAACAGGAGCGAGTGGGTTCGTCGGCCGGCATTGTCTGCAGGGGCTCCTGGCTGAAGGTTACGAGGTGCACGCCGTCGGGTCGGGAAAACACCCCACACCGCCGGCGCACGCTGGAGTGCAGTGGCATAGCACCGATCTTCTGGACAGACAGAAAGTCTCGGACTTGCTGGGCGCTGTGAAACCGACTCATCTACTGCACTGCGCCTGGTATGCCGTGCCCGGCAAATACTGGACTGCAAGAGAGAACTTTGCCTGGGTCGAAGCAAGCCTGCATCTGATCGAGGCCTTTGCCGACAATGGCGGTGAGCGGGTCGTGGGTGTCGGTTCGTGCGCCGAATATGATTGGAGCGCCGGCCATTGTTCTGAGTGGTCCACGCCGCTCAACCCAGCCACGACGTACGGGGCGTGCAAGCACGCGTTTCAACTCCTCCTTGCCGCTTTCAGCAAACAGGCGAAACTGAGCTCGGCCTGGGGACGGTTATTCTTCCTTTACGGGCCACACGAACCGCGCGAGCGCCTTGTGGCTTCAGTGATCCGATCAATCCTGATGAACGAGCCGGCGCTTTGTTCACATGGCAGCCAGATTAGAGACTTCTTGCACGTGCAGGACGCGGCAGACGCCCTCGTCGCCTTACTGGATTCGGATGTGTCCGGTCCGGTAAACATCGCTTCTGGTAAGCCGGTGGCGGTGCTCGACGTGGTTCAGGAGATCGCGAATCAGTTGGAGCGTCCCGACCTGTTTCGTCCAGGAGCGCTGCCGGCCTCGGAGAACGAGCCGCCTTTGCTGCTCGCCGAGGTCGCCCGCTTGCGCGACGAGGTTGGCTGGTCGCCGCGGTACGATCTTCCCGGCGGCGTGGGAGACACGATCAACTGGTGGAAGCTTCAACAGCAAGAGGCGCGTCTATGAGGTGTCCAGTGTGCGACTCGGATGCGCTGAGCGAGTTTCTGACTCGTGAACAGGTACCTGTCCATCAAAATCTGCTGATGCGCGATCAGGCAGCGGCGATCGAGATTCCCCGCGGGGACCTGGAGCTGGTTGTTTGCGAGGACTGCGGATTCATTTGCAACCGCGCCTTCGATTCGCGAAAGATCATGTATGGCGAAGACTACGAGAACACACAAGCATGCTCGCCGTCGTTCAATGAATACCTGGACGGTCTGGTGAAGCACATGATCCTGGAGCAGGGCGTTCGGGATTGTCATGTGGTTGAAGTTGGGTGCGGCAATGGTTTGTTCCTGCGCAAGTTGGTCGCTTACGAGGGCGCCGGCATCAGCGGCCATGGTTTTGACCCCAGTTACCGTGGCGCCAAAAGCGAACTCAATGGCCGGCTCAATTTTTCCACGCGATACTATGACTCAGAGTGCGCTGACGTGCCCGCCGACGTCATTGTCTGCCGGCATGTCATCGAACATGTGCCCCGCCCACTCCAGGTGCTCGAGGACATTAAGAAAGCCCTGGCACATTCGCCTAAGGCCCGCATCTTTTTTGAAACGCCCTGCGTTGAATGGATACTCGACAATCTGGTGGTGTGGGACTTCTTTTACGAACATTGCTCTTACTTTTCCGCTGCATCGTTGGCGACCCAGTTTCAAGTCGCGGGTTTTGAAGTGCAAAGTGTGCAGCACATATTTCAGGGACAGTATTTGTGGTTGGAAGCAACGCTGCCCGGGCGCGACTCGCACATCCAAAAGCAACCAGGCACGCTGGTAGCCCAGGCGAGAAGGTTCGCGCAATTGGAAACCAAACTGAAGGAAGACTGGGGTCGAAAAATTCGCGCGCGTGCGCCTGAAGAAAAGATCGCGCTCTGGGGGGCCGGTGCTAAAGGTGTGACCTTTGCAAATCTGATTGATGAGTCGCGGCAGTTTATAGACTGCTTAGTTGATCTGAATCCATTGAAGCAGGGTCATTACGTGCCGGGTACCGGCCACCCGATTGTGAGCTACGAAGCGCTGCCGGCGCGCGGCGTTTCGTCTGCCATTCTAATGAACCCAAATTATCGCGAAGAGAACCTTGCTTTGTTGCGGGCCGCCCAGGTGGACGTCCGACTGATCGAACAATTATGAAACTTACTATCGACACGACTGAAGCGAAGCTCACCAGTGAGACCGCAACCGAGACGAGGGTCCTTGAACTTTATTCGAAAGAAGCCTTTGAATTGATCTCGCAGCAGTGGGTAAAGATCGGCTGGAATCAAAAGTATCCCTACACCTTCAGCTGGCTGGGACGGCCAATCGTACAACTGCCTGAGGATATGATTCGGATGCAGGAAGTCATTTATCGTGTGCGCCCGGATGTGATCATCGAGACCGGTGTGGCACACGGCGGCTCGCTCATTTACTATGCGAGCTTGTGTAAAGTAATGGGACATGGTCGCGTGATCGGAATTGATATCGAAATTCGTCCACAGAACCGGCAGGCAATTGAGGCTCATGAACTGAGCCACCTGATAACGCTGCTTGAAGGTAGCTCCACTGCGCCGGCGGTTGTCGAAGCAGCGCACGCGTTGATAAAGTCAGGTGAAACCGCGATGGTTATACTCGATTCGAATCATTCCAAAGCGCACGTTGCGGGCGAGCTTGAGGCTTACCACGATATGGTTACTCCAGATTCATACATCGTCGCCACCGATGGGGTTATGAAAGACCTTTACGATGTGCCAAACGGCAAGTTGGAGTGGGAATGGGATCATCCGACAGCAGCCGCAGCGGAGTTTGCCGAACGGCACCCGGAGTTTGTTTTAGAGCAGCCGGCGTGGCCCTTTAACGAAAGTTCGCTATCGGAAAATATTACGCACTGGCCCGGTGCGTGGCTCCGTCGCAAGTAACAGCAGTCATACCAGGATTCAAGTAAGTAAAGCTAATCGATGCCAGTACCGTTCATCTCAGTTGTAATTCCGACGCGTAATCGCGGCCATTTGGTCCAATACGCGTTACAAAGCGCGTTGAACCAGGCGTTTGATGATTACGAGATCATCGTTAGCGATAACTGTTCGCAGGACAACACGGCGAGCGTGGTGCGGGAAATCGGGGCCGGCCGGGTTCGGTATGTCCAACCCGAACAAGTGCTTTCCATGCCTGACCATTGGGAATTCGCACTGGATCAGGCCCGCGGAAGGTTCATCGTTTATCTATGCGATGACGACGCCTGGGCGCCCGGAGTGTTAGAACGCGTGAGCAGCTTGCTCGACGAATCAACTTCGAAGCTCGTGGTGCTTAACTCCGGGGTTTACTATGGCCACAACTGGCTCGACCACGAAAGTAGAAACGTTGCCAGCTTCGGTCCCTACACCGGTGAGGTGCGCGAATACGATGGCAGCGAGACGATTCGCCGCCTCTATGCTTCGTGCCATATCGTTTACGACGCGCCGCGAATGCTTAATTCTTTCTGCCATCGGGATACTCTTATGCGAGTGCGTAACATCACCGGCAGAATTTTCCTGCTCTGTCCGGATTATTCTTTTCCCTCGTTTATGTTAACGGAAATTCCGTCCTGGCTTTACATAGATGAGCCGCTCCATTTGCAGGGAGTATTTGCTGAAGGAATCGGTTCAGCCAGTGTGTTTAATCGCGGGGAGCCATTGCGGGAATTCGTCCGCGAATTTGATGATGGTAAAGTCCTGCGACGAGTTCCTCTGCAGGCTCCGGTTGTTTCCAACTACATCGCTGAAACTCTGCTGATGTGTAAGGAAAAACTTCCCGCCAAACTGGGCGGCTTTGAACTTGATTGGTCCCAGTATTTTATTAATTGCTGGGCGGACATCATTAGACACGAGGCAAACGGGGTCAACGTAGAACTCGACAAGCAGGAGTTTTACGCCGTCGTCGCAGGGCAACCGGCGATCGTCAGATCTACGGTGGGAAAAGTACTCGCCGAAACTGCCCGCCCGTTGGTCAAGCGCTCTATTCGCAAGCTAATTAACAGTTCTTCGATGTTGACCAATCTGGAATCACGCGTACGTCAGCGAAGCGATAGACACAAGGATGCGCCTTTAACGGTAACGGGCGCGGCCGCCGGCTTTAACAATATCCTGGAGTGTGCACAGCAACTGCCCGCGTTAGCTCAGCGTTCTGCTGTCGCCTAAACGTCACTCTTCTCATCGCGGAACTGTCCACGACCTTAGGAAGCGCGAGCTGCAAATACAGCATGAGTCTTCAGAAAATCAAAATTGCCCTTGCGAGCCTGAAGAGACTCCCGTGGCTAGCCTACGATTTACAATCACTCTCGAAATTGGTAACCAAACTAAATGGTCGCCTCGAGGACGTGCAGGAGGCCCTGGGGAGGATTGAGCTCCGGCAATTGAGCGTCGATCAAAGCACCGAACTCGTCGCCAAAGAATTTCGTGTCTTTTCACAATGGGGTGAGGATGGCATCATCCAGTTTTTGATAAGTCGCATCCCAATTGAAAACAAGACGTTTATCGAGTTTGGAGTGGAAGACTATACCCAGGCCAACACTCGGTTCCTGCTGGTTAACAACAACTGGCGCGGGTTGGTGATCGACAGCGACAAAGACGCCATTGCCCGTCTGGGAGAAAGCGCGGTGTGTTGGCAAGGCGGTTTGAAGGTAGTTTCCGAAAGCGTTACCGCTGAAAATATCAATGAGCTTTTGAGTTCAAATGGGTTCACCGGCGAGGTCGGACTACTGTCGATCGATATTGACGGCAACGACTACTGGGTTTGGCGCGCTATCACTGTGATTAATCCGGCGATTGTAATTGTCGAATACAATCACCGGTTTGGCGCCGAAGCCGCTGTCACGATCCCTTATGACAAAGACTTCGCGCGCGGTAAGGGGCATCCCATTTTCTATTTTGGAGCATCTCTAAAGGCCCTTTGCCAGCTTGCGGCTCGTAAGGGATATGCTTTCGTTGGCTGTAACAGCAACGGAGTGAACGCTTTCTTCGTTCGCCGTGACAAGCTGCCCGCTGACATCAGGGAACTGACGCCGGCTGAGGGTTATGTCGCGGGAAGATTTAGTGAAGCCCGTGATGAGCAGCAAAGATTCATAATTTACCAACCGGACGAGGAGAGACTTCTCCTTATGAACCAACCCCTTGTCAACGTCGAGGATGAGAATTGATCGGCGCCGGCTGTCGTTACCAGGAATCCCGGAAAATCACATCGGAATCATGATTGTCACCGAAACTAAACTCGCAGGGGTCTATGTCATTCAGCCGCAGCGCTTCGAAGATGAACGAGGTTTTTTTGCCACGTCTTTCTCAGCCGCTGAATTTGCTTCTCGTGGAATGGCAAACAGCTTCGTCGAAAATAACTTTTCGTTCAGCAAGAGTCGCGGCACGCTGCGAGGAATCCACTACCAGACTCCACCTTATGGACAAGACAAGCTGGTGCGTTGTACGCGAGGGGCTATTTTTGACGTTGTCGTAGACTTGCGACCCGGCTCGCCAACTTTTAAGCAATGGTTTGGCGTCGAGTTAACGGCAGCTAATCGTTCCATGGTATATCTACCTGGCGATTGCGGTCATGGCTTTCAAACCATGGAAGACGGTACTGAAGTCTTTTACATGGTTTCGCAGCCATACGCGCCGGCAAGCTCTAGTGGTGTTCGCTGGAACGATCCCGCCTTTGGCATCCAGTGGCCGGACGAGGGGCACCGAATCATTCTTGATCGCGATCAGGCTTATTCTGACTTCCCTTTATGAAGAGAGCCCTCATCACCGGCATTACAGGCCAGGACGGAAGTTACCTGGCGGAGCATCTCCTCGGACTTGGTTACGAGGTGCACGGTCTGGTTCGGCGCGTAGCTCTGGAGGACCCCGAACGCCGCTTCACGCGCATCGCCCACTTGCTTGATCGCATTCAGCTTCATCCCGCGAGCCTAGAAAGCTATCCCAGCATCTTCAGTCTCATCAGTCGTCTGGAGTTTGACGAGTGTTACCACCTCGCGGCGCAGAGTTTCGTGGCCGAGTCGTTTTCGGATGGGTTCTCTACGATGAATACCAACATCAACGGGACCCACTACATGCTCGCGGCGCTCCGCGATTTGCGACCGGCGTGTCGTTTCTATTTCGCCGGTTCGTCGGAGATGTTTGGCAAAGTGCGCGAGACACCGCAGTCAGAAACAACGCCCTTCCACCCGCGATCGCCTTACGGCATCAGCAAGGTCGCTGGTTTTGACCTGACCCGCAATTACCGCGAAGCTTACGGCATGTTTTGTTCCAGCGGAATTCTGTTCAACCACGAAGGACCAAGACGGGGATTTGAGTTTGTAACGCGGAAAATTACCTCGACGGTTGCGCGTATCAAGCAAGGGCAGGCGACTGAATTGCGGCTGGGCAATCTTGATGCGCGTCGCGACTGGGGCCATGCTGAAGATTATGTTCGCGCCATGCATCTGATGCTTCAGCTGGAGCAGCCTGATGATTTTGTGATTGCCAGCGGTGAATCCCACACCGTACGCGAATTTTGTGAGCTGGCCTTCGGCGAGGTGGGACTTGACTACCGCGATTATGTGGTGGTCGATGAACGCTTTTACCGGCCGGCTGAGGTCGAGTCGCTCATAGGCGATTCCTCGAAAGCGCGGCGCGTTCTCAACTGGCAGCCTCGCTACACTTTCGCGGAGTTGGTTAGACTGATGGTGCGAAACGATCTTGAGTCCGCCGCTCGCATCAGCCTCGCGGAAGCACCACGTGTCGCAAATCGGTCAGGCGACCTGGCTCAGTAAAGACGCGTGCAACAAGGACTGCCAAGCGCAATGCAAGTGCTCTATGATGGACACATCTACCTCATGCAAGCTGCCGGAGGCGTCAATCGCTACTTCTCCAACTTGATCCGGAGGCTGCCCTCCGACGTCATTCCCTATCTGACTGTGTGCGGCCCGCGTTCTATAAACTTCCCGGTCAACCCACGCCTGAAAGTTTACAGTTACCGGCGTTTTCGTCCGGCCAGTGTCTCTTATCGGCTCGAGAAGTTGTTCTTCGAGTATGCGAACAACGCGCGCGCCTATGACCTCGCACATCCCACTTACTACACGCTACTCAGTCGGAGCGAATTGAAGCAGTATCGCTGCCCGGTTGTGGTAACAGTCTGGGACATGATTCACGAGTTGTTTCCCGCCGAGCTTGATCCTGGGGGACGCCACGCAGAAGAAAAGCGCCGGGCGATCATGGCCGCACAGGTTGTAATTTGTATCTCCGAGAATACAAAGCACGATCTACTCGAACGTTATCCGGTAGCGCCCGATAAAGTCAGGGTGACGCATTTGGCTTCAGAGATCGATGCGAGTTTGGCCCAGGGTCCGGAGACCGTTCCCAGCAGGCGCTATTTCCTTTATGTAGGCTTGCGCTATCGCTACAAAAACTTCAACGGCTTGCTTGCGGCTTTCGCCAGGCTGCTCTCTGCGCGGCCGGGGATAGCACTTTGCGTCGTGGGCGCTCCTTTCAATGAGAATGAAAAAAAACTGATCGTCGAGCTTGGTCTTGCTTCCGCCGTCGAACTTTATGAACAAGTCAGCGACGCGCATCTGGCAAAACTGTACTATCACAGCGTGGCCTTTGTTTATCCCTCGCTCTACGAGGGATTCGGCATCCCGCCGCTCGAGGCGATGGCTTGCAGCACACCCGTTGTGGCTTCTAATCGTTCCAGCATTCCCGAGGTAGTTGGTGATGCCGGTTTACTATTTGATCCCGAGAGGACGGATGAGCTAACCGACATCTTGATAACCCTGACGGACGACACTACCCTACGAGAACAGTTGATAGCGAAGGGACACAAGCGGGCGAAAGCCTTTAGTTGGGACAAGACTGTGTCTCAAACAATGGAAATCTACCGTGAGGTAACTGGGAAGTCCGAGCCTTGCCCGCGAAATTGAGATGAGCTTCGAGAAGATCACCATAGTTACGCCTTCCTATAATCAGGGCCGCTTCCTTGAACAAACGATCCTGTCCGTGATTGGCCAGCAGTATCCCAATTTGGAATACATCATCATGGATGGCGGGAGCACTGACAATAGCGTCGAAATTATTAAAAAATACGAGAGCCAGCTGACACACTGGGAGAGTGAGAAAGATCGTGGCCAGGCTCACGCCCTCAACAAGGGTTTCGCCATGGCCACAGGAACAATTTTCGGCTGGATAAACTCTGATGATTTTTATCTGCCAGGCACGCTGTCCTTCGTTGCTGAGCAGCTTGATCCAAACAAGCCTGAACTACTGTTTGGTAACTGCCTGCACTTCGTAGATAACAAGCCACAAGCATTTGGCAGCGATGTTCGACGCGAACACGAAAAGAGAGACTTGCGCCTCGCCGATTACATCATCCAACCAGGTAGTTTCTGGACCCGCGAGTCGTGGTTAAAGACTGGCGCCCTCGACGAGTCGTTGCACTTTGGCTTTGACTGGGACTGGTTCATTCGGGCAATGAAAGCCGGCGTTGCTTTCAAGGCTGAAGATCGATATCTCTCCACCTATCGAATCCATGGCGAACACAAGACCGGGGTCGGTGGCGACAAACGCCGCATAGAGTTGGCTTC
>Ga0070698_100006271_pt1 | contig 12929 bp, 9 predicted proteins | sample KBSK1502metaG_FD_65477 | JGI IMG/M metagenome (GOLD analysis project Ga0070698, IMG submission 65477) | Corn, switchgrass and miscanthus rhizosphere microbial communities from Kellogg Biological Station, Michigan, USA - KBS K1-50-2 metaG | ecosystem: Host-associated > Plants > Roots >... | reverse complement strand
CACCGCAGGCGAGAGTACCGCGCTGATCGGCCGGAGCGGTGTTCACAATTGGACATCGGTTTCGGTCAATCGTAGCGGTGCCGCTACCGTCCCGCGTACGGGCGAGAGTCTGCAGGCGCGATCGGGACATTTCGTCCTCCTTTGCGCTCCGCGCTTCGGCGCGATCTCATCCCGGGTCGAAGCCATCTCGCCGTAGCTCGCCTGCACTGTCCGCGAACGTAGGCGGATGGCGGAGGGAGAGGGATTCGTCCTCCTTCGCGCTCCGCGCTTCGGCGCGATCTCATCCCGGGTCGCAGCCATCTCGCCGTAGCTCGCCTGTACTGTCCGCGAGCGTAGGCGGATGGCGGAGGGAGAGGGATTCGAACCCCCGATACCCTTTCGGGTACAACGGTTTTCAAGACCGCCGCCATCAACCGCTCGGCCATCCCTCCGCGTGACGGTTCGTTCTATTGTCGCGTGATTCTCGCGAGCCCGTCCATGTACGGGCGAAGGGCGGCGGGAATGGTGACCGTGCCGTCCTCCTCCTGATAATTCTCGAGAATCGCAATCAGCGTCCGCCCGACCGCCAGGCCGGAGCCGTTGAGCGTGTGCGCGTACTCCGCCTTGCCTGTTCCACCCTCACGAAACTTGATGTTCGCGCGCCTCGCCTGAAACGCCTCGGTGTTGCTGCAGGACGAAATTTCGCGATACGTCTCCTGGCTTGGCAGCCAGACCTCGATGTCATAGGTTTTCGCCGATGCAAAACCGATGTCGCCCGAACAGAGCAGTACGGTTCTGTACGGAAGCTCGAGACGCTTCAACACTTCTTCGGCGTTCCCGGTCAGACGCTCGAGCTCGTTGTACGACTCCTCGGGTGTCGTGAACACCATCAGCTCCACCTTGTCAAATTGATGCTGGCGGATCAGTCCGCGGACGTCCGCCCCGTATGACCCTGCTTCGCTGCGGAAACACGGTGTGTAGGCGGTGTACCGAATCGGCAGCTGGCGGCCGTCGAGAATCTCACCTCGATGCATGTTCGTCAGGGGCACCTCGGCCGTCGGGACCATGTAGAGATCCCAGTCGCCGGCGATCTTGAACAGATCGGCTTCGAACTTTGGCAGATTGCCAGTGCCGGTCAGCGACGCAGTGTTCGCCATGAAAGGCGGCTCGATCTCGGTGTAGCCGTGCTCCTTCGTATGCAGATCGAGCATGAAGTTGATCAATGCCCGCGCCAGGCGGGCACCGGCGCCGACGAGGACCGTGAAGCGCGCGCCGGCGATCTTGGTGCCTCGCTCGAAATCGATCACGCCGAGAGCCGGTCCGAGATCCCAGTGGGCTTGCGCCTTGAAAGCGAATGTCCGTGGCACGCCGACCCGCCGGACCTCGAGGTTGTCGGCCGCGCTCTTCCCGACCGGGACGCTCTCGTGCGGGAGGTTCGGGACCGCAAGCAAGCCGCGATTCCGACGCTGCTCGATCGAATCGAGCTCGACGCTCTTCTGCTTGATCTGCTGCGCGCGCGCGCGGCTCGCCTCCTGAATCTTTGTCGTGTCGAGGTGCTGCCGTTTCGCGCGCGCCACTTCATCGCCGGCGGTGTTCTGCTCGCGCTTCAGTCCTTCGAGCTCAGGCAGCAGGCGGCGGCGGTGCGATTCGAGCGCCGCAAGCTCCTCGAGCTCGCTGGTCATCTCGACGCCGCGGTTGCTGAGAGCGGTGCGGACGGAATCGAGGTTATCGCGAAGAATTGCTGGATCTATCATTGGGAGGCCGCGGTCGACCGTCTCATCCTACAACAGCGCTCCTGCGTTACGATGACATCCATGGCTGGCACGATCCGCAAGGCCGTCTTCCCCGCCGCAGGTCTCGGCACCCGATTTCTACCCGCGACCAAAGCGCAGCCGAAAGAGATGCTCGTGCTCGTCGACAAGCCGGTCATTCAATACGGCGTCGAGGAAGCGGTGCAGTCCGGTGTCGACAACATCGTCATCGTGACGGGGCGCGGCAAGAACGCGATCGAGGATCACTTCGACGTCGCAGTGGAGCTCGAAAGCTATCTCGAACAGCGCGGCAAGACCGCGCAGCTGGAGGAGATCCGCAAGATCACGCAGTTGATCAACGTGTCGTACGTCCGGCAGGGAGAACCACTCGGCCTCGGGCACGCGGTGCTGGTGACGAAGAACCTGATTGGCGATGAACCGTTCGCGGTGATCCTCGGCGACGATGTGATCGATGCGAATCCGCCGGCCCTCAAGCAGATGATCGACGTGTATCAGCGCGTGGACGGCCCGGTGATCGCGGTGGAGCGTGTGCCGGCGGAAGACGTCTCGAGCTACGGCATCGTCAAGATCGACGAGTCTTCGGGCAATCTCGGTCGCGGCGTCCACCGGATCAGCGATCTCGTCGAGAAGCCGCGGCGCGAGGATGCGCCGTCGAACCTGGCCATCATCGGCCGTTACATCCTCACTCCGGACATCTTTCCGGCGCTGTCGGCAACGGTCAGCGATCGCACGGGCGAGATCCAGCTCACAAACGGGCTGCGCCACCTGCTGAAGTCACGGCCGATCTACGCGTACGAGATCGAAGGCGTCCGCCACGACACCGGAAACAAGCTCGGGTTCCTGAAGGCCCTCGTGTACTTCGCGCTGCGGCGGCCGGATCTTGCGGATCCGTTCCGCAAGTATCTGGAAACGCTCGACCTCAAGATCGGCGTCGGCTCCAGCCGGTAGTCCCTTCCCGCTAGTCCTTCGAGGCTTTCGATGTGCCGCCCGTGACGGGCTTCGGGGAGGACGCCGCCGTGTCGCTCTTTGGCATGCTGCTGTCGGTCTTCGGCGTGCTGCTGCTGTCCGTTGTCGAAGTGCTGCTGTCAGATTTCGCGGCGTCGGTGTTGGCCGGCGGGTTTGTCGACGAAGAGTCCGACTTCCCTTTCTGCGCGTAATCGGTGACGTACCAGCCGGTGCCCTTGAACTGGATCGCCGGCGACGACAGCTGCCGATGCACCGGGCCCTTGCCGCAATGCGTGCAAGTTTCGACCGTCGTATCGGCACTCTTGACAATGACCTCGAACCTGCGGCCGCACGCGTCACATTCGTATTCGTACAACGGCATGAGGCTTACTCCAGAACGGCGTCGAACGCGTCGTTCAACACCAGCTGCCTGAGCGCGGAAAACGGCGCACATCCCTGCGCCAGTACGGAATCATGGAAAGCGCGCAACGAGAATTTGCCGCCCTGCTGTTCCTTGTAGTCGCGCCGCAGCTTCAGCATCATGAGTTTGCCAACCGAGTACACGAGATAGGTCGGATCGAATGTGCCCCGCTCTGCTTCACGGCGCGCCGTCGCCTCTTCGAGAAACGCCTCGTCGCGGAAGAAGCGCATCCCCTGCTCCACCGACATGTCCTCGCAGTGAAGACGGATGCACACCACGAACCGCGCGAGGCGTACGAGTGCCTCCGCAAGCTGACCGAGCTTGATCGTCGGATCGTTCCGGCGGAAACCCGCCTCGATCATCATCTGCTCGCAGTAGTGTGCCCATCCTTCGACGACGGAGGCAGGAGCGAAAAACGTCGACTTGCGGACCTTTGAGTCGACCTGGCGCAGATGCTGGTAGTGCAGGAAATGCCCCGGGTACACCTCGTGAATCGAGATGTTCCAGAGCGTCGGGAAGTTGAAGTCGCGCATGTGCTCCTCCTGGCGTTCGGGAGGCCAGCTGCGATCGACGTCGGTCAGGTAGTAATAGGCGCGGCTTGGTTTCGTCTCGAACGGGCCGGGCGTCCACATCGAGGCGAACGTCCACCGAAAGAATTCCGGCGTCGGCGCGACGACGACGGGCTCCGCGTCGGGAAGGGTCACGATCGCCTGTCGTCGCAGGAACTCCTCGAGCTCCTTGACCTGGAACTGCGCGGCCTTGACGGCTTCGCCGGGCGCCGGGTGCTGTTCCTTCGCGGTGCGCCAGGCGGTGCCCGCATCGCCGCCATTCAACCGACCTGCAACGGTCCGGAACTCCTCCTGCACCTCGTGCAGCTCGCGCAACGCGATCGCCAGCAGCCGATCGGCCGTCAGCGTGATGCCTTCCTCGAGCTTCAGCTTCTTTTCGAATTTCTCGCGACCGAGCCGGAACGACGCCTTCGCGCGTGGCGCGAGATCGGTCTCCAGGTAGTCGATGTACCCCTTCACGGCGGCCGAAGCCTCGGTTGAGGTGTCTGCGAGGTCCCCAAGAATGTGGAGGTCGTCGAGCGCGGAGAACGCACGGGGCAGGTCTGTATCGATGAACTTCAGGATTCCGCGCCAGCTCTCGAGCCCCGTCTTTACAAAAATCCCGGGACACTCTTTGATGTTGTCGCGCGCCGACTGGACGAATCGGGCCACTTGCCGGAGCTTCGACACGATGCGCCGCGCCCGATCGGCTTCTGGCGCGTACGCAAAGAGCGCCTGGCCGGCCAGGCTCGTTCCAATGGTGTCCGCGTACAACTGCGGATTCCGCTCCCACGTGCCGACCTCTTCGAAGTCGAACATGCGCGCCTCGATGTTCGAGGCGACAGTCGGATGTTCGATGCGTTCGATGCGAGGAAGCGTGCCCGCGTCAATCTGGCGAAGCCGCCGCCCAAAGCCGGACAACGCCCGGACATGGGCGTCAACACCCGCGCGGCTCAGGTCCTCCAGCAGGTCATCGTGGAGGTGGGTTCCATCCAGGGTCGCCTGGGTCGGAAAGACCTCGTGCAGATAGGCGAGGTAGTCGTCGACAAAATGCGGGAACGGCTCCGATGGGTACATGCCTGATCATGACTGGCGCTCGAATCGGTGAGCGCGCATCCCGCAATGGTACAATAATCTACTGTCCCACCTGATGTCCGGCACGTTGTACGTGGTCGCGACCCCGATCGGTAATCTCGAGGACATTACACTTCGCGCGCTGCGTATCCTGCGCGAAGCGGCTGTCATCGCCGCCGAAGACACCAGACGTACGTTCAGGCTGCTTGCCCCGCATGCGATTCCCACTCCGATGGTCAGTTTCCACGCGCACAATACCCGTGCGCGTCTGCCTCAGCTGATTGCCCGACTGGAGGGTGGAGAAAGCGTGGCGCTCGTGACCGATGCCGGGACTCCCGGCGTCTCAGATCCAGGGCTGGAGCTGGTGCAGGCATGTATTGAACGCGGGATTACGGTCGATCCGATCCCGGGGGCGAGCGCCCCGTTGACCGCCCTTGTTGCGTCCGGGTTTCCCTTGATCCCATTCACCATGTATGGCTTTGTACCAAGTAGGGCTAAAGCCAGAATTCAGTGGTTTTCGGAAATCGCCAAGACCTGCCACACATTCTCTTTCTTCGAATCTCCCCACAGGATTCAGCCAACATTAATCGAAGCCAGTGTCTATTTGGGTAATAGACCAATGATGCTGGGCCGCGAGCTGACCAAGGCGCATCAAGAGTTCGTCAGGGGCATCGCTTCAGAGGTTGGACGGGGCATTTCGGCACCGAAAGGTGAGTTCACGGTAGTGGTGGGTCCTGCTATGAAACTCAATATTGATAACGCGATACCTCCTTCAGATGAGCAGGTAGCCCACGATTTCTGGCAAATAACCAATGTAGGCGGTGTCTCGCGCCGCGCCGCCGTAACTCAAGTGGCCGAAAAGTACAAAAGATCTCCGAAAGAAATCTATTCGGCGGTCGAGCGCGTGAAGAAATTGGGTGAATAACAGAATGTTGCTGGGTGTGCCGCGGCGATGGCGATCTGGACCGCCTTCTGCAATACGCCTGTGCTCGTGAACGACCCCGCTTTCCATGCCTGCTGACACGCACGTCGTCATCCTCGCCGCCGGCCAAGGCACGCGCATGAAGTCGCGGTTACCCAAGGTGCTCCATCGAGTCGCGGGTCGCCCGATGGTCGAGCATGTGCTCAGAACCGCGGACGCAATTTCGCCCGCGACGGAGACGCTCATCGTCGGCCATGGCGCCGATATGGTCCGTGAGCGCCTCGGCGGTCGTCGCCGGGCCCTCCAGTTTGTGCTTCAGGAGCCGCAGCTCGGAACGGCGCATGCGCTTCGGCAGGCGGAAACCGTCCTGGCGGGTCAAGCGGGGACGCTGGTCCTTCTGTCCGGAGATGTGCCCCTGCTTACCGCTTCGACGCTGCGTAGGCTGGTCGAGACCCACCGGAACGCCGCTGCAGCCGCGACGGTGGTAACCGCCATCGTCGAAAGGCCGTACGGGTATGGCCGAATCGTTCGGAGCAAAGGGCGTATCGCGCGGATCGTGGAGGAGCGCGACGCATCCGCCAACGTCCGGCAGATTCGCGAGATCAACGGAGGCATTTACGCCTTCGACCTGGCGTCATTGTGGGAAGCCCTGCGGGGAATCGCATCGCAGAACGCCCAGGGCGAGTATTACCTGACCGATCTGATTGCCATCTACCGGCGCCGCAAGCTGCCGGTCGAGACGTTGATTGTCGAGAACGCCCAGGAAATTCGAGGCGTCAACAGCCGCACCGAACTCGCGGAAGTGAGCAGAATCGTGAGACAGACGAAGAACGAAGAGTTGATGGCCGCCGGCGTCACGCTTGTCGATCCCGCAACCACGTACATCGATACCGACGTCGAGATCGGCGCCGACACGGTGATACATCCCGGTGTGGTAATCGAGGGACACACGAAGATCGGGTCCGCGTGTGAGATCCAGGGCAGCGTTCGCATCTGCGACTCGGAAATTGCGGATCGGGTGACAGTCCACAACTTCTGCCTCATCATTGGTGCGCGGGTTGCAGAAGACGCGTCCATCGGGCCGTTTGCTCATCTCCGCCCGGAGACGGTGGTGGGGGAGGGTGCAAAGATCGGAAATTTCGTGGAGCTGAAGAAGACCACGATGGGCCCGGGCTCGAAGGCGAATCACCTGACCTACCTCGGCGACGCCACGATAGGCGCGAAGGTCAATGTCGGCGCCGGGACGATTACGTGCAACTACGACGGCGTCAACAAAAACGCGACGATCATCGAGGATGGCGCCTTCATTGGCAGCGATACGCAGTTGATTGCGCCTGTCCGAATCGGTAAAGGCGCCTACATAGGGGCCGGCTCATCGATTACGGAGGACGTACCGGCTGGCGCTCTTGGCATTGCGCGAGGCCGGCAGTCGAATGTCGAAGGATGGGTCGAGCGGAAAAAAGCCGCGCCCGGCAAGACATAGGAACCACGCACCACGGACGCTGAACGGGGAACAGACTGTATGTGCGGAATCATCGGATACATCGGATCAAAGCCGGTCGTGCCGGTCCTCATCGAGGGACTGCGCCGTATGGAATACCGCGGCTACGACTCAGCTGGCGTTGCCCTCGTGAGCCCGGAAGGCATCTCGCTACGCCGGTCCGCGGGCAAGCTCGCTAATCTCGAAAACGCGATCCGCATCGAGCCGGTGGACGGCCTCTATGGAGTCGGCCACACGCGTTGGGCCACTCACGGCCGGCCGACTGAGGAGAACGCCCATCCCCACCGCGACTGCACGGGCCGCATCGTTGTCGTCCACAACGGAATCATCGAGAACTATCTCGAGCTGAAGAAGGAGCTCCAGTCTCAGGGACACGAGTTCAAGACGGAAACCGACACCGAGATCGTGGCGCATCTCGTCGAGCGCGAAATGCGTGACGACGGCCTCGAGAACGCGGTGCGGCGGGCGCTGGTCTACATGCGCGGCATGTTCGCGATCGTCCTCGTGTCGGTCGAGGATCCCGAGAAGATCGTCGCCGTTCGCAACGGCCCTCCGATCGTCGTCGGCCTCGGCAAAGATGAGTTCTTCGTCGCGTCGGACATTCCGGCGATCCTCGCCCATACTCGCGACGTCGTGTTCCTCGGCGACGAGGAGATGGCCATCATCACTCGCTCTGGCGTTCAGTTCACTGACTACGCCGGACGCGCGGTCTCGAAGACGACGCAGCGCGTGCTGTGGGATCCGATCGCGGCGGAGAAGGGCGGCCACAAGCACTTCATGCTCAAGGAGATCTTCGAGCAGCCGACCGCCGCGCGGGACACGATCCTCGGCCGCGTGTCGCTCGATCGTGGCCAGATCTTCCTCGAAGATCTCAACATCCCGGAGGAGATGTTCCGGACGCTTCAGAAGGTCACGATCATCGCGTGCGGCACGTCCTGGCACGCTGCCCTAGTTGGCAAGTACCTGATCGAGGCGCTGGCGCACGTGCCCGTCGAAGTGGACTACGGCTCCGAATACCGCTACCGGAACCCAATTGTCGCGTCGAACGAGCTGGCGCTTGTGATCACTCAGTCCGGTGAAACCGCCGACACCCTGGCGGCGTTGCGGGAGGCGAAAAAGAAGGGAGCCCAAAGCATTGCCATCTGCAACGTGGTCGGCAGCATGGCCACGCGCGAGGCCCAGGGCACGGTCTACACACACGCCGGCCCGGAGATCGGCGTCGCGTCCACCAAAGCGTTTACGTCCCAGCTGATCGCGCTGCAGCTGCTCGCCCTGTATATGGCGCAAGTGCGCGGAACGCTGACACCACCGCAGATTCGCGATCACATCACCGAGTTGCTGCAAATGCCGCAGACGATCGAGCAGGCACTCAAGGCGTCGGCGTCGCTCGACAAGGTCGCGGAGCGCTTCTACAACCGGACCGACTTCCTCTTCCTGGGGCGGGGCATCAATTACCCGATTGCGCTTGAGGGCGCGTTGAAGCTCAAGGAAATCTCGTACATCCACGCCGAAGGGTACCCGGCAGGGGAAATGAAACATGGCCCGATTGCGCTCATCGACGAGCGCATGCCGGTTGTGGCGATCGCGCCGAACGATCACGTCTTCGAAAAGATGATCGGCAACGTGCAGGAGGCCAAGGCACGCGGCGGCTCGGTCATCGCCTTCACGACGGAAGGCGATCCGCGCATGGCTGGCGTGCTCGATCCGCAGAGCGACGTCATTATTCCAATGCCGGCCACGACCGCTCTGCTTACGCCAGTCGTCATGACGATTCCGCTTCAGCTGCTGGCGTATCACATTGCCGTGCGCCGGGGATGCGACGTGGATCAGCCGAGAAATCTCGCGAAGAGCGTCACGGTCGAGTAGATTGGTGATTGGCGATTTGTGATTGGCGATTGACGGCGCGTCACCGACGACGGTTCAATCGCTAATCACGATCGCGAATCACGAATCACCAATGGATCTCCTCTCCGCTCTTAACCCAGAACAACAGGAAGCCGTTCTTCACACCGAAGGCCCACTGCTGATTCTGGCCGGCGCGGGATCCGGCAAGACCCGCGTCATCGCGCATCGCATCGCCTACCTGGTCAGCGAAGGCATCGTCGAGCCGGACCGGGTCCTCGCGGTCACGTTCACCAACAAGGCCGCGGAGGAAATGCGGACGCGCGTTGAGACGCTGCTGGGGGTCGATTGCCGGAAGATGTGGATCTCGACGTTTCACGCGCTGTGTGCCCGGCTGCTGCGACGCGAGGCGCCCCACATCGGCCTGTCGCGCGATTTCGTCATTTACGACTCGACCGACCAGCTCACCGTCATGAAGCAGGCGCTTCGGCAGATTGGGGCCGACGACAGCGCCGTGCAGCCGAGACTCGCACTGTCACGAATCAGCCACGCCAAGAACCGGATGGAAGGGCCAGAGGTCTTCACGTCGACGTCCTGGAACCCACGCGACGAGCAGATCGGCAAGCTGTACGCGCTGTACGTGAAGGCGCTTCGGGACGCGAATGCGCTCGACTTCGACGACCTCCTGCTGAAGACCGTGGAGCTGTTCGAAAAGGCCGAAACCGTCCGCGAACGCTACAGCAACAAGTTCCGGTTCCTGATGGTCGACGAGTATCAGGACACCAACCGGCCGCAGTACCTCCTCATTCAGCGACTGGCGGGGAAGCATCGGAATCTCTGCGTGGTTGGCGACCCCGACCAGTCGATCTACAAATGGCGCGGCGCCGACCTCCGCAACATTCTCGACTTCGAGCATGATTTTCCGGAGGCGCACATCGTGCGCCTCGAGCGAAACTACCGTTCCACGCAGGTCATCCTTGATGCGGCCTCAGCCGTCATCTCGCAGAATCGCAATCGCAAGGACAAACGGCTCTACACGGAGCGCGCGGGCGGCGCGAAGATTCTGTACTACCGCGCCGGGGACGACCTGGACGAGGCCGAATTCATCGCACGCACCGCGCGAACGTCGCTTCGGGACGATGTGACAAACACCGTCGCGGTGCTGTACCGCACCAACGCCCAATCGCGGACGCTGGAGGACGCGCTGCGGCGCGCGGGCATCGCCTACAAGATCATCGGCGGCGTTCGTTTTTACGAGCGCAAGGAAATCAAGGACACGCTCGCATATCTGAAGCTGGTGTTGAGCCCGCACGACAACGTCAGCCTTCGCCGGGTGATTAACGTTCCCGCAAGGGGCATCGGCAAAGGCGTCATGGAATCACTCGAGGCGCTGGATCTGCCGACAGATGCCGACACGCCGCCGCTCCTGGCCGGACTCCAGCCGGTTGCGGTGAACGATTCCCTGTGGGTCAGGCTGGTGCACGCAGTTGACACGCGGTTGCTCGCGCCGCGTGCCGTCGCATCGCTGGCGGCGTTTCGCGATTTGATTGTCACGATGACCGAGATGGCTGCCCGCGAGTCGGTGTCGATCGCGCTTGCCAAGGTGCTCGACCAAAGCGGTTATCTCCAGGACCTGCGCGAGGAGCGCAGCGAGGAGGCCGAGAGTCGCATTGAAAACCTGGCGGAGCTCGTTTCCGCCGCGCGTGAATACGAAACGAGAAATCCCGAACCGTCGCTCGGCGGGTTCGTCGATCAGCTCTCCCTGCTTTCGGACGTCGACGAGGAAGCCGGCTCCCGCGATGCCCGCGTCCTGATGATGACGATGCACAGCGCGAAGGGACTCGAATTCCCGATTGTGACAATCGCCGGCCTCGAAGAAGGCCTGTTTCCGCATTCGCGATCCGCCGACGACGAGGCGGAGCTCGAAGAAGAGCGGAGGCTGTGCTATGTCGGCATCACCCGCGCCCAGCGGCGACTGGTCCTCACGTCGGCCGCGCGCAGGCGGGTCTTCGGGGAATATCAGTCCACCGAACCCTCCCGATTCATCGATGAAATCCCGGCGCAGCTTGTCGAGGAGGTGCCGTCGACGTTCCTGTCGCCGCAGACTTCGTTCTCGCAATTCCGGGCGAATCCGTACCCAAGGGGGGGAGGCTATCGGGGGCGCGTCAAGGAGGAGCCGGCATACTCGTATGCCGACGAGGATCAGTCCATCGCGTCAGGCCTTCGTCCAGGAGCGCGCGTACGGCACCCGCAGTTCGGCGTCGGCACGGTCCTGTCTGTCGAGCAGCTTGACGACGACATCAAGCTGCAGGTGCGGTTCAACACGGTGGGGCCGAAGACGCTCCGCGCGAAGTACGCGAAGCTGGAAATGGTCGTCTAGTCTGGTTGGAGCGGCGGCGCGCCGCCAGGTCGGCGAGCGCTGCCGTGTTCGCCTTCGCGGGCGCTGCCGCGCCCTGTCAGCTCGTGGGCGCTGACGCGCCCTGCGGCTGGATCGACATGATGATCCAGCGTCCCTCCGTCGCCTGATCGCCCTTCTTGCCCGATGCACGCTGAAGGGTGAACACCATGGTTCGCGGCGTGGGCTGTCCCCCACCGGGTGGCTGGACCTGTGCGGTGACGGTCACCGGTTCGGTAATGATGTCGACGGTCATCCCGGCCAGGTCGTCACTCCGGAGGCTCGCCACCGCGGTTGCGCGCTCCTTGCTGGCTTTCTGCCGTGCCTGGGAGACCTTCCGCTCGAAGTCACGGCTGTCGATATCCCATTTCTTCCATTCGGCCAGCAGCGCCGCGTCCTTGCCTTGCACCGACTGCTTCGCCTGGTCGGCCTTGACCGCGCGATCGATCGCAATGGAGTTGCTCTGGTAGAAGTCGCGCATCTTCTTCGTAAACTCGACCTGCTCTTCCCGCACTTTGGCTTCGTCGTCCATGAACTGTTGAACCTGCAGGGTTCGGCGCTGCTGGGCGCCGATGTTGTCGATCGTGAAGTCCTGCACGGAGCCTTCGGTGCGCGGATCGAAGCTGACGGCGGAGATGCTGGCGAGCGCCGTGTTGTCGCGGACGCGCGCGGCACGGAAGAACGTCGTGAGCAGCGTCTGCTCGATGGGCGGCGAGCTGCAGGCAAACTCGAAAAGGCAAGAACCAAGGATCACGGGCACCAGCAGAATCGCTCGGCGGATCGTGGAGCGTGACATCGGAGCCTCCTCGAGTGTTGCGAACGTGAGGGAGCCTACTCCTCTTCGTCCTTCTCGGCAAGGCGCGCGATCGACACCGCGCGGTCGTCGCCTTCGATATCAATGAGGCGGACGCCCTGGGTGGCACGCCCGATTGTGCGGATACCCTTCGAGGCCATCCGCAGGATCTTGCCCTGCTGCGTAATCAGCATCAGCTCGTCGTCATCAGACACCTGTGCAATGCCGATGACCTTTCCGTTCCGGTCGGACGTCTGGATGTTGATGATGCCGATGCCGCCGCGCGACTGCACGCGGTACTCCTCGAGCTCCGTGCGCTTGCCGTAGCCCTGCTCGGTCACCGAGAGGATGGTCCCGCCCGGGACCAGCACTTCCATCGCGACCACGGCGTCACCTTCGCGAAGGGAGATCCCGCGGACCCCGTACGCCGAGCGTCCCATCGAGCGGACATCGGCCTCGGGAAACCGAATCGCCATCCCGTCGCGCGTACCGATGAAGATCTCTCCCTTGCCGTCGGACACGTTCGCGGCAATGACCGCGTCACCTTCTTCAACGCCCATCGCGATGATGCCGCCCGCGCGCGGATTGCTGAACGCACTCAGCTCGGTCTTCTTGATCACGCCGTTACGCGTGCCCATGACGATGAACTTGTCGTCCTCGAATTCCTTGACGGCAAGGAGCGCGGCGATGCGCTCGCCTTCTTCCATCGACACGAGGTTGGCGATCGCCTTGCCGCG
>Ga0070698_100006270_pt1 | contig 12929 bp, 11 predicted proteins | sample KBSK1502metaG_FD_65477 | JGI IMG/M metagenome (GOLD analysis project Ga0070698, IMG submission 65477) | Corn, switchgrass and miscanthus rhizosphere microbial communities from Kellogg Biological Station, Michigan, USA - KBS K1-50-2 metaG | ecosystem: Host-associated > Plants > Roots >... | reverse complement strand
AGGTCTCTTGACACCCACCTTAACATAACGTATCTTGACATCAAGGCAACATAGCGATGAGTGTACCTAAACTGGAATCGTTGACTGGCGGAAGTGGTGTTCACATTTTCCTGGTCTTGTGGAAGGCGGCGCGGGCGGCTCAGGCCTATGCCGAAAAGAGCATCTCGGAATTGGAGCTGTGCGGCAGCGATTTTGCCGTGCTCGAAGCCCTGCTGCACAAAGGGCCGCTGCCTGTCAACGAGATCGGAAGAAAAGTTCTGTTGACGAGCGGTTCGATCACGGTTGCCGTTGATCGCTTAGAGACAAAGGGGCTGGTGGAGCGGCGCGCGCACGGCACCGATCGGCGGGCAAGGATAGTTCATTTGACGAAAGCGGGCAGGAAGCTGATCACACTCGCCTACGGTGAGCACGCCGCCGACATGGAACGGCTCGCTTCCGCCTCCCTGACCACGGCGGAGCGCGCGACGCTCATCCGCCTGTTGAAGAAGATCGGGTATAAGGCGGCTGGCGCGTCAGAGCACAGTGACGGGGAGGCCACCGCACGAGAAAATCTGTAATAGTATCTCCCGGGAGCGGGGAAGCGTCTGGGCTGCCCCAACGACTATCATCTCGCTGCACATCTTTATCTTCTATCTGTCACTATCCACTCGCGAATATACGCTGGGCAATTCTCCAACTTCATCCCGCCTGCTTCACAAACCTCCAGGAACTTCACTGCGGACCGATCCACGAGCTTCACATCCGTCAAGTCAATAACTATGCTCTGGTCCTCTGCTTCGGCTTTGAAGAGTTTTTGCAACTCTGTCAATTGTTCCGGCTCGATCCGGCCACTCAGCAGGAAAATTACCTCTTCGCCAGCCGCGCATCTCTGAATCTCCAGCGTCATCTATTTTCCCCGTTGGGTCGCCGCTTCTTCGTCGCCCAATCGCCTTTTCGCATCTGGACGCGATATTCAGATTTAGGAGTATTATTGAAAACACACCCTCTATAAATCGCTGAAAACAACACCGAACGTTCCTGCTACTCCCGCGGAGCCGCAGTCTGGAGTGTCCTAAGTCTCCTTGAGCTCGCGCTCGGCTTGCAACCAATCGTCCTGGTCATAACCATGTACTTCTCCGCGCGCCAGATAGAGCTCGTAGGCGCGGCGCTCGATTTCTTCTCTCGCAGGTTCGTTGCGGCCAACGGTCTGGTGGTCTAAAGTCTCGCCAGCCGCTGCCTTGTTAATATTCTTCGCACTTGCTGTTTTGGCTGTTGCCATGATTTATTCCTTCCTTGAAGTTGTTGTCTTTAGCACTTTAGGTAATGGCGACTTGAAAATCCCTTCCTTCCCACCGATCTTCGCTTGGCCAATAGAAGGTGAAATGAAGCGGAGCGCGCTGCTCTTTCGGAACGTTCCGGAAGAAAGGCTACCCAAACACGGCTTGATGCTGAGTAAGCGGTGCCTACACCATCTTTTCCGCTTCTCGTCCAGCGAGGCTCAATTCCTGGATGCCCGAACGCCGATTCTTGATTGTTTCCCTTCATCGAATTGTCGTGTGTCCCCGAGCCGCTGTGGCTTACCTCTGACCACCCGATACCCTAATCAGAAGTTTCGAGGATCGCCTCGACGTAGTATAGCGCTCACTTCCGCAGAGACTTCAACGCGCCGCCCCAGGCAATAACCTGGTCAAGCATGGTGTTGACCGACTGCTCTTGCTGGGCAGCCGGCGTGAAGACGCTGAAGTTCTCGTAGTCCGTGAAGAGGGAGAGCCCGACTTGCGCTTTCACATCGGCAATCTGCAGTTCCCCCATTATCAATCGCAGATTTTCCACCGCGCGTGTCCCTAAGGCGCCGCCGTAGCCGACGAATCCAGCCGCCTTGTTGACCCACTCGTGGTAGAGGAAATCAATAGCATTCTTGAGCGCTCCCGAAGTCGCGTGGTTGTACTCGGGCGTCACGAAGATGTAGGCGTCGAAGGATGCGATCTTCGCGGACCAATCTTTCGTGTGCTGATGGGTGTACTCGCCCATCATCGGCGACATTGGCTCGTCGAGAAGCGGCAGGTTGAAGTCTTTGATGTCCACGAGTTCAAACTCGGCGTCGCTACGCTCTTGCGCGATCTCATAGACCCATTCGGCGACGGCCAAGCCTTTGCGACCGGGCCGTGTGCTTCCGATGATGATCCCAATCCTAATCATGAATTCCTCCCGTGTTTCCGTTACCAACACTCGATCTTATCGTTGCTGGGCCAAAAGATTTATCGTTCGCTCGCGTCGTCCCCACGCGACGATGCCCGTGACGACTAAGAGAATAATCGCCATCATTGGGCTTCCGCCGACGATGAAGACGTGCGTCACAACAGCGCAAATCATGATCCCGGCGAGCATCAATGCGCCCAATCCGCTCGTGTGCGGGATCAAAAGCAGAAACGCGCCCAACACTTCCAGCATGCCGGTCAGATAGCGGAACCACTGCCCGATGCCGATGGCCTCAAACAGCCCAACCAGTTGTGCATTTCCCGACAGTTTCAAGAACCCCACCATCAGGAACATCCCGGCAGCGGCAATCTGCAAAACCCACAGCACGACGTTAACGAGCTTTCCGGTCGAACCCGAAGTCGACCGCTTGTCCTCTGTTAATACCTGTGCCATACCCTTAGCACTCCTTCCATCTTCGATCATTCAAGCGTTATATCTCTTGATATCAAGATACCTCACATAAAGATAGGTGTCAAATGGCTTGTGGAACCGCTAAATCGCATCGCGGCTGTGCAGCACACTAGTCAGGCAATGAGGTCAGTACCGAAACGCGGTAGCGTCGGGTCAATCGGTGCTGATAGAGCCTCAATGAAACGCTGACCCGACGCTACCGCGTTTCGGTACTGACCTCATTGCCGTGTATTAGGATTGCCACCACTCTTTCATTCATTCGAGTACCGATCACAATAGTGCAAACGAAATATCCGATTGATTTCACTGGAAACAGGGCTCTATGAGAGAAATTGGAGTGACAGGTCGATCGTGCCGTGGTGTGCTTTCTGGTGTATTGCCAGGCGGATGGTGTGAGGCTCGAGAACTGCGCCTCATATATTCGAGAATGGATGGAGATAGAAACAGATTGAAGGGTAGTGTCGACATGTTATCCAAAAACAAAAATTCTCGACGTGGGCTCGAGTGAATTTCCCGGCTTAAGGTTGATGGCATTATCTCCAACGTATCCACTTGAGAAAGCCTGACCCCCTGCAGCAGAAGATCAAGGGTGACGACGTTTACGAAGCAGATAGAATGAGAGGAACATACAAATGCAAGGTAGGTTTCGCATGGTGCTGGTTACAAAGGATGGCATCGCTCAAAGTACGCCGGTCAACTGAAGCACTAGTTTCGCATCGAAGCCGCCGGCACTGTCTTGGCGAAAGTCCATCGGTGCCGGCGAATAGAAACTTCTATCGCGAATTCGTGACAGCGTAATATCCCCGCCGACCGCGCACGACAATGTGATGATCTCCATTAGCTTGCGTGACTCGGATCTTCAGGCGATGCCATTTGCCATCCGGAGCAAAGTCATCGGGCCGATAGCCGATTGAATACTGATGTCGTAGTTCAAGCGCGATCCGCTCAAACGCCTCATCCATCTGTCGGGAATCACTGGGGAAGAATGTCTCGCCGCCAGAAACCGTTGCCAGGTTCCGGAGGTCAATCTCCGCGCCGACTGCCGCTGACGTGCGAAGGAACCCTTCGCGGATTCCGATGCTGTAGACGCTGACGTCCGATTCCTGGAGCTTGCGGCTAACTTGCTTCAAGGTGTATCGAGACGCGTTGTCTTCACCGTCCGTGATAAGCAGGATGGCCCGTCTAGGGTAGGTTCCACGAGTAACTCTCTCGAGACCCAGATAAAGAGCATCATAGAGAGCCGTGTTTCCGCCTGTTTGGAAATAGCTAAACTTGTTCAAGACGGCATCGCCATCGCGCGATCTATCGAATAGGAGATGAGCTTGTGAGTCGAAACTCACAAGAAAGAATTCATCGAGCGGATGGCTGGTCTGGATAAAGCCTGCGAGCGCTTGTTTTGCTTGCGATATCTTCGCTTCACTCATCGAACCTGAGACATCGAAGACCACTGCGACCGACACAGGCGTGTCCTCATCGGTGAAAGCCGTGATCTTCTGAGGTGAGTCATTGTCCTGAATTGTGAAAGCGCTTTGCTCGAGACCGAGAACATAATTACCCTTCGCGTCCATCACCGTTGCTCGAACTGTTACGAGATCAGTATTCACTACAATCAGTTCCTGGGCCGGCAGGACGCTGGGCGCCAAGATGACCAGCAACATAGACCAGAAAATATAGCGTCCCATGTTGTACCTCCCTGTTTATCGAACGACTAACGAACCTTGAAGCATGCCCTTGATTAGAATTCCTGTTCCTTACATTTGTAAGGATTCTTGATTTCGACGCGTTACTATCCACCCTGATGCGACTTCAACCATTCGGCGCGCAGCATGAAACTGCCCTCGGTAACAATTCGATCTCCAACGCTCAACCCTTCCAGCACTGGATAATAACCATTACTCTCAAGGCCAAGCCGCACGGGCCGCATGGCAAACACATTAGGATCGCTGGTAGCCATGAAGACCACTTGTTGATTGACCATGTTCTGGACTGCAGCGACAGGCACTACAGACACAGTTGACCCTGCGCCTCCAAGAGCGGCGAAAGCCACGTTGACGTACATGCCAATCTTTAGTTGCTGACCGGGATTGGCTAATTCAATACGCACCTGTGCTGTTCGTGTTTGAGGATCAACCTTAGGATCAACGTAAGATACCTGGCCACGAAAGACGCGACCTGGATAGGCGTCGGTGGTAATGCTTGCACCGCTGCCAGTATGAACCTTGCCGAGATCCTTTTCATAAACTTGCCCTACTACCCACACGCTCGACAGGTCAGTTACGCGCATTAGTTCTTTGTTGGCCTCGATGACCTCGCCCGAATTGACGGTGCGACTCGTCACAGTACCGGAAGCAGGAGCCGGTAAGCTCACTTCCGAACTGACCTGTGAACTAGAACGCAGTGCACTGACACGTTGAGAACTCAAACCTAGAAGCAAAAGGCGTTGGCGTAGATTGGCTACTTCCGACTCTGCTGCTTTCAACTTGCTGGTTGCCATCTCGAACTCTTCGCGGCTGGCCGCGCCGATCTCAACCAGCTTCTCAGTGCGTGCATGATGCTTGTGGTGCTCGTCCAACTGGGCGAATGCGGCAAGGTAATTCGTTTGAGCATCAGCAAGATCATTGCTGGACACTACCGCAACTGTTTGGCCTTTGCGCACACTTTGTCCGAGCTCCGGCCCAACGCTACGCACAATGCCACCAACAAGAGACATTACTGGAGTTTCGCGATAAGAGTTCGGCTGAACTACGCCCGTTGTTTGTTGGCCGGTTGCCTCAGTCGAGATACGTTCGCCGACCGGTTCAGTCTTTATGCCTGCTCGCTGAACTTGTTCGGGAGTTATTGTGAGCGTCGATTCTTCAGAGGTGTTACCAGCCTGGTTGGCCGTTTGATCCGGGCCAATGCTGCGCGGCGCGGGCACAGGCCGTCCGCTACTGCCGCGCGGAACGAACAGCCACAGAATGACAGCAATAGCCGCCACAGCTACGACAGCAACGACGGCGACTGCAGCGGTCTTTCTAGTGCGGTCCTTGTGACGGTCGTCGGTGGCGAGCGCAGTTTGTTTCCTGCTTTCTTGTGGTTCGTTCATCTTTGTGTCACCTGCTGTCTGATTGCTATCGGTGAAGCAACAGCGCGTTCAACCTCAACACGCGCCTTGTATGTATCGAGCAAAGCGTCGATGTAGCCGTTCTGCAAGTCGATAAAACGTCGTTGCTCGCCAAGGTAGTCAATCAGCGTCTTTGAGCCGAATTCGTACGTCTGCCTAACGACATCAAGATTGGCGTTAGCCTGATCCTTTACTCCGACGCGGAAGATCTCTGCCGCGCGTGAGGTGCTGTTGTATTGAGCATAAGCTGAAGCCACTTCACGTCGGACGGTAAGTTCACCAAATTCTCGCCGGCGCTTTGCTGCTTCAGCTTCGGCGAGAGCGGCTTCGATTGTTCCCTGGTTCTTGTTCCGCACCGGAAGGTCCAGGGAGACGCCGAACGTGAGATAGTGAAAGGTGCCCTGAATCGGTCTTAACTGTCCCGCATCATTGATGCCGCTCAACGGATACCCAAAATCCATCCGTTGATAGCCTGCATTTACGCTTGCATCCAACCTTCCCTCGCTTCGCGCCTGTTCGATGCGTGCTTCTGCCAAACTCTCGGCGGCTTTCGCCAGTTTTAGATCGGGCCGCTCGGAGAGTGCTCGCTCGGTGGCTTCCATAAGCGGCGGCAGCGGAGTGGCCAGATCATTAAAATCTCCGCGCAGTCGAAGCGGCTCTTCTGGCGACATGCCAATAAGATTGCGCAGCTCCAGCATCTCTATCTGGGCTTTGCCGTCCGCGGTCTCGCGCATCGAGCGTAGACGATTGAGTTCAACCAACACCATGTTCTGTTCGAGTGGAGCAGTGCCTCCTTCTGTGACTCGCGCGGCGACGAGGTTATAGCCGCGCTGGCTTGTAGCAATCAGATCTTCATCAAAGCCAAGTTTAAGAATCGCGGCGAGGGCTTCGCCGAACTTGGCGCTTACATCGGAGGCGAGCATTCGTTCTCGATTTACAACATCTTGCCGTCGCATTTCGAGTTCCCGTTCAGCGACTTTGATACGAGCAGGTCGACGGCCGCCGAGTTCCAGTGGAAGCATCCCGTTAACAGTAATATTGTTGTCCGTGCCGGTGATCGTCTTCGAAACACTTGCGTCCACTTTCGGATTTGCTCGCAATGACGCTTGCTTGACGAGACCGCTTGCAGCGTCGATCTCTTTGCGCGCTGCCAGCAATTCCCCGTTGTGTTCAAGTGCATAGGCGACCGCTTGATCAACTGTCAGACCCGTCTGTCGGTCCGCGTATCTCGCAACGGCTGAACTTGGCGCCAATGACAGATTCACGATCATCCCTGAGGCATCGTCTTCAACGCTCTTCGTCTTTGATTGAGCCAGCACAGCGGCAGTGCCAACGGTGACCTGCACCAAAGCTAAAACACCGGCCATACTGACGCGTAAAGTGCGGATTCTATTCATGACTACTACCTTCTTTCTCAACGCCAGACGGTGATACGCGATCAGCATCTGATGACTTCCAGCTTGTCTCGTAACTAAATTCCTCGCTCATCTCCTCGCTTGCTGTCGCGATTCCTTGTTTCTTTAACTGCCGTTCCCGTAGCCAGAAGAAGATCACTGGCGTCACAATCAACACGTGCAAGAGACTTGAAACCATCCCGCCAAGAACGGGTGTGGCGAGCGGCTTCATCACTTCCGAACCGGCGCTCGTACTCCACATAATCGGAAGTAAACCTGCAACAACTGTTGCGACCGTCATCACCTTTGGGCGTAGTCGAAGCAACGCACCTTCCGTTACTGCTTCCATCAAAGTCTTGCGCGTTAGTACGCCGACTTCTTCCCGCTTTCTTTCCACTGCTTCCTCGAGATAGATGACCATCACAACGCCGGTCTGCACGGCCGTGCCGAACAGCGCTATGAATCCCACCCAGACGGCAACTGAGAAGTTGTAGCCCAGTGCCCAAAGCAGATAGACACCGCCAGTTAACGCGAAAGGGACAGCGAGCAATACATGCGCTGCTTCCAAAACGGAGTTATATGTCAAGTAGAGCAGGCCAAAGATGATTACCAGCACAATGGGCACAACTATCATCAGACGCTGGCGCGCTCGCTGCTGATTTTCATATTGACCGCTCCAGTCCATGTAATAGCCGGGAGGAAGTTGCACCTGGCTCGCAAGCTTTGGCCTGGCTTCGTCAACAAAGCTACCCACATCGCGACCGCGCACATTGAGCAATACTGTTCCCCGCAGAAGCCCGTTCTCGCTGGAGATCATCGTTGGTCCTTCGACGCTGCGGATTTCCGCCAACTGCGCCAATGGAATAAGTGCGCCCGATGGTGAAGCGATTGGAATCTCGCCCAAGGCTGCGGCACTGCTCCGATACTGCTGAGCGTAGCGAACGCGAACCGGAAAACGTCTGCGTCCTTCGATTGTGACCGTGAGGTTCGTCTCGCCGATTCCCTTTTCGATAGCGTCCTGAATAGTTCCGACATCGATCCCATAACGGGCTGCGCCTGGTCTATTGATATGAATGTCGATGTAAGGCGCGCCGCTGATTTGCTCGGGATAGACGTCGACTGCACCCGGAACTGTCTTCACTACTTCAGCGACCCGCCTTGACAGTTCTTCGAGTTCCTTTAAGTCATTGCCGAAAATCTTCAGACCGACCTGCGAGCGGATTCCTGTGGAAAGCATGTCAATGCGGTTCTGAATCGGCTGCGTCCAGATGTTCGTGATGCCGGGCATAGTCAACTTTTCATTCATCTCAGAGATGAGCTTCTCCCGCGTCATTCCCGGTCGCCATTGTTCTATAGGCTTCAAATGAACGATTGTTTCGTTCATGTTTACGGGAGCTGGATCGGTCGAGGTGTCTGCACGTCCGGCCTTGCCTACGCTCCATGCGACTTCTGGAAAACTCTTCAGGATTTCGTCTTCCTTACTGAGAATGCGAAGGGCCTCGTCTACAGAAATCGACGGATCGGTTATCGGCATGTACATGACGTCGCCCTCATTAAGCGGAGGCATGAACTCCTTGCCAATTCCAGTTGCCAGAATGATCGCGCCGGTGAATAGTACAAGCGCTATCGAGACCGTAATGAGTCGATGACGCAAGGCCAACAAAAGGGCAGGTCGATAATTGGCATGTAGAAATCGCATCACCGGATTTGACTGCTCGGTGTGAAACTTTCCGCCCAACAGGTAAGTGCAGAGCACCGGAACGAGAGTGACGGCGATAATCGTTGCGCCAAACATGGCGAACGTTTTTGTGAAGGCGAGCGGGTGAAACAGTTTTCCTTCCTGACCGGTTAGGGAGAAGACCGGAACGAAGGCCAGGATGATGATCGCCATTGAGAAGAAAACCGGACGCCCTACCAGCTTGGTGGAGTCTCTGACCGTTTCCCAGACCTTCTTCCGGTCTTTGGGATCGACCTTGCGCTTTTCTAGAAACCGAAAGGCGTTCTCCGTAACAACAATGCCAGCGTCTACCAGCACGCCGATGGCAATCGCGATCCCGGCGAGTGACATCAGGTTTGAGCTGATGCCCATGTAATACATGAAGAGGAATGACGTAAGCACTGCAAGTGGCAACGGGAGAGTCACAATGAGAATGGAGCGGAAGTGCGCGAGAAAGAGGATGTGCGCCAGCGTGACCAGAATTAGTTCTTCGATTAGCGCACGTTTTAAGGTGTGAGTCGCACGTTCGATCAATTGCGTACGATCGTAAAAAGGAACAATCTGTACTCCTTTCGGTAAGCCAGACTTTATCGCCTCAATCCTTTGCTTCACGCTCTGGATCACATCAAGCGTGTTCACGCCGTAACGCGCGATAACGACACCGCCGACCGCTTCTTTGCCGTTCTTGTCGAGCACACCGGTGCGAAATGCATTGCCAAGCTTCACCTCCGCGACGTTGCGCACATAGATGGCCGTGCCATTTGCTGATCCGATGACGATATTTGCAACATCGTCAGTTGACTGGATCAGTCCAATGCCGCGGACCACCGCCCATTGACCGGCTTGCTCAACGACGTTGCCGCCGACGTTGTTGTTCGAACGCTGAACTGCCTGAACAATCGTAGAGAGAGGGATGTTGTAAGCGCGCAGCTTGTTAGGATCGACATCGATTTGATACTGCTGCACATAGCCGCCTACTGAAGCCACTTCCGCTACACCGGGCACCGAGTTCAACTGGTAGCGCACAAACCAATCTTGCAAAGTCCGAAGGTCGCGCGGGTTCACCTGTTCTGATTCGAGCGTGTACCAAAAGACCTGCCCAACTCCTGTTGCGTCAGGGCCAAGTGTCGGCACAACACCTTCAGGGAGTTGCTTAGTGACAAGGTTCAAGCGTTCAAGGACGCGCGTTCGTGCGAAATAAAGATCAATGTTGTCTTCAAAGATCACATTGATCATCGAAAACCCGAACGCCGAACTTGCTCGCACGACACGCACACCGGCCAGGCCTTGCAGGTTTGTGACGAGGGGATAGGTGACTTGATCCTCGACTTCTTGCGGCGAGCGACCAGTCCAGTCGGTGAAGACGATGACCTGGTTCTCTGACAGATCTGGTATTGCGTCGATAGGCGTGTGTACTAACGCCCAATAACCCCACAGTGCGAGGCCCAGGTAAAACACGATGACGAGCCCGCGGTTGCGCAGACTCATCTCGATGAGCCGGTGAATCATGGCAGTATTCTCCTCAGACCGCCGTTGTCCGGCGGTCTACCGACTCAGAACTACTGCGCTGTTACTGAGAGAGAGGTCTGCCCTTTTCCTGCCGGCCCTTCATAAGACACTTGCGCCTGCCACTCGCCCGCAATCTCAATATTCGCCTTGGCTCGATAGACTCCCGTAGTATCCGTGGTCGTTAGCGTGGCGGGATCGTTCATTGGAGCCATCGACGCCATTTGTGGCATGTGAAATGTTAGCGCCGCAGCGCCGACATCCATCGGCTTGCCCGACGAATCTTTGAACGTGATGAAGAACTCATCACCGCCATGCTTGATCTGACCGGAAGGACTCGACAGCGTGACGGTTAGATTTCCGATTGGCGCACTTTTGATGACCTTACCAGTGTCGACCGCGGCAGCCTTTGAACCACAGGCCGCGACAAACAACAGCAGTGCAAGAAGACTGAAAGCGAGAATGTATTTGGACATGATATTAGACCTTCCGATGAAATAGAGACCAACGCGCACCACACAAAGACGCGCAACTCAACTGCTCCTAATGGCAGGAACAGCCACAAGAAAGCACACTAGGGCCTTGGAATCTCTAGATCAGAAGAGCGAGGTGTCGAATATAAGCGGGATTGGAGTACGGAGGAGGGCTATCTGCCCACCTTGAACGAAGAGATAAGTGGAACGACCCAACTGGGGGCTGGGCAGATGAGGGATGAATTGCTATGGCTTGGCTAGTTGACGGTCGCGGAAGCGGAGACCCGGTCGAGCCGGTTGTTCCGCTTTGCGAGCAATTGAGAGCGCAGCACAAACGCGCGGTTGAAACTTCTGGAGTAAGGCTCTCGGCTTGCGCCGCCTTCTCGCAACAATCCATACCAGCCATTCCTGGCATGCTGCATTCCTGTTCATTCGAATGCAGAGGAACCCCGGCCAAGGCGCTTCCGCCAATTACCAAGACCAGTGCCAGCGATGCAAAGCGGATTATCATTGCTCAGACCAATCTATGGAAGCCAACCTGCCTTTGTCAAGGAGAGCTCCACTCAATCGAAACGTCAAAGCGGTCAAAAAGTCCCATTGATTGAATGCTAAGGATTTTCGTTTCTCTAATGATGAGAGGCGTAATAAGATGGCTTTACAGGAGGATTGCATAAATCGCCTACATGAGAATCAGAATGATTATCGTCGCGCTCTTGCATCGTAGGCGCAAGAAGTAGGGTAGGAGAGGGGAGGCGAAAAAATGGGACGCGCGCACGCTGGCGACACACTGCGAGAGTGGCGAGAGTCCGCGCCATATTGGGAGAAACATCGTGACACTATTCGGACAATGTTCGCCCCACTCACCCAAGCGCTTATAGACGAAGCTGGCATCGTTGCAGGACAATCAGTGCTGGACGTGGCCGGAGGTCCAGGCGAACCTTCTCTGGCCATTGCGATCCTGTTGCGTCTCTCTATGGAGTTCCCATTTCACTGAAAATGGCCGTTGCTGCCGGCAAACGTATTGGCCGCTATGAAATCCGTTCGCTTCTCGGGGTCGGCGGGATGGGCGAGGTTTATCTCGCGCAAGATACCGAACTGCGCCGTTCAGTAGCGCTAAAACTTTTGCCTTCAGATTTTGTCGGTAACGAAGATCGCCTGCGTCGCTTCAAGCAAGAAGCGTATACCGCTTCTGCTTTAAATCATCCAAACATCCTCACCATCTACGAGATCGGTTCTGAAGCCAATGTTCACTTCATCGCGACGGAATACGTGGATGGCTTGACATTGCGGGAGCGGATGGTCAAGGAGGCGTTCAAGCTTGAAGAGGTCCTGGATATTGGCTCACAGATCGCCTCCGCGCTGGCAGCCGCAAACTCCGCAGGCATTGTCCACCGCGACATAAAGCCCGAAAACGTAATGGTTCGACGCGATGGCTACGTAAAGGTGCTCGACTTTGGTCTCGCTAAACTCACCGAGTATCGGGAACTAGGCGGCGATCCGGAAGCAGCGACGGTGCAGGCAGTAAGAACCGATCCCGGAAGAGTTATGGGCACGGCTAGTTACATGTCACCAGAACAAACGCGCGGCCTCGAAGTGGATCAGCGAACCGATATATGGAGTCTCGGAGTGATCCTGTATGAGCTGGCGGCCGGTCGTACTCCTTTCGAAGGTCAAACAACCAGTGATGTTCTGGCCTCGATCTTGAAAAACGAGCCCGTGCCACTACAACGCTGCTGTCCTGAAGCTCCCCCTGAGTTGCAGCGGATTGTACGCAAGGCGTTACGCAAAGATCTGGAGGAGCGGTACCAACTAGCTAAGGAAATGGGTGTGGATCTCAAGAATCTCAGGCATGAGTTGGAACTCAGCGCCGAGATCGAGCTTTCCCTTCAGCCGCCCGCGCCTGGAGAGCGAGCTTTGGGAATGAGTAGTAGTCGGGGTGCCGCAATAGAGGCCAACTCTTCCTCTCGCACGCAAGAGATTTCAGAGGCGAAACCCACTTCGAGCGCCGAATACATCATCAATCAAATCAATTTGCATCCCAAAGCGCTCATAGTTGCTGTGGGAATTTTCGGTTTGTTAGTAACGAT
>Ga0070698_100006269_pt1 | contig 12930 bp, 6 predicted proteins | sample KBSK1502metaG_FD_65477 | JGI IMG/M metagenome (GOLD analysis project Ga0070698, IMG submission 65477) | Corn, switchgrass and miscanthus rhizosphere microbial communities from Kellogg Biological Station, Michigan, USA - KBS K1-50-2 metaG | ecosystem: Host-associated > Plants > Roots >... | reverse complement strand
CATCTCACTGCGGCCAAAAGCGGTGCTCGGCCGCGTGAAGATCAAGCGACGCACGTCGGACGGCAGCTTCGTGCGGCCCACCCCGCGAGGCTCGGCCAGCGTCGATCCGGTGTGGCTGGGATCTGCCGCAGCGTATTCTGCACCACCTCGCGTCCGTGAGCCCGTTACTGCTCCCTCGTCGTGAACCGGATCCTCAACGTCTCAGCGCAGGCATCAGGCGCACCGCGTTGCTGTGGCAGATCTTCGCAAGGTCTGCGTCGGGGAGCCCGAGTTGGCGCATCACCCCGAAGGTCTCCCTGACGTAGATCCCCGGTTCCGGCTCGTAGGGGCAGTCGGAGGCGAAGAGCACGTGGTCGACGCCGAAGAAGTCGAGGCCGCACCGCGTCGGCGCCAGGGCGCCGAACTCCGCCGTGTCCGCGTAGAACATCTTGAAATAATCGATCGGGCGCTTTTTCAGCGATTTCAGCAATGCGAAGTAGTCCTCGTCCGACGTGCGCTTGCCGAGCTGATCCCAGCCGTGCCCGACGCGCCCTGCGACGTACGGGATGATGCCGCCCAGATGGTGCGTGACGACCATGAGGTTCGGCCATCGATCGAACGCACCTGAGAACACCAGGCGGGCCATGGCAGTGCTGGTCTCGTAGGGCCAGCCGAGTGTCCACCAGATCTCGAACAGCGACTTCTCTTCTGTTGCGTAGTCGGCGAATCGTTCGCTGCGCGCCGGGTGCAGGAAGAGCGGAACGTTTGCCCCGTGGGCCCACTCGAAGAGCGGGGCGAGTTCCGGGTGGTCGAGCGGCTGGCCGGCTGCGTTCGAGTAGATCTGCATGCCCACCGCGCCGAGATCCCGTGTGGCGCGCATCGCCTCTGTGACAGCCGCGTTGGAATTGTTCAGGGGCACCGCCGCCAGGAACCCGGCGAATCGAGTGGGGTGTTTCGCGACGATCTCGGCGAGGCCGTCGTTGCCGATGCGCGCCAGCTCGAGTGCCCGGTCGGGGCCGCAGAAGGCCTCGATTGGCGGCGATCCGAGTGAGATGATCTGCGAGTAGTCGTCGAACTCATCCATGAGGCGGAGGCGCGCGTCCATCTCGACGAGCGTTTTGACCTGCATCGAGCGGCGGAACATGCCCTGGTCGGGCGCCCACGCCTGAAACTTCTGAAGAAAGCCTGGCGGCATGAAGTGCGTGAAGACATCAATTGTGTGCATAGGCGCCAAGATTACACCCGGCCCTTCGCTTATTGCCGTGACCAGTGCTGTCACGCCTTCGCGAAACGATGCGGTCATGCGTACATCGAGATGCGCACACTTGCCGTCGGCGCGATCGTTCCGAGCATGTTTTGTGTGGGATGAACAGATGCGGAAGTATCGCGGGTGATGGCGTACGGCGACCCGCAGCACGTGCCCTTCTACAGTGGCGGCGTATTAGTCGGCGAGTGGACGTCGACCGGCCAGGTGCTCAACGAGGGACAGAGCGACGGCTACGTCTTCACGGATGCCGCGACCGGGCAACTCGTGCGCGTGTCGGGCGAAGTGATCATCACACTGGTGAAACCTGCGAGCCCGGGCGCGACGCTGCCACAGAATCCGATTAGAAGGTAGCGGCTGGCAAATGCCTTCCGGTTCGCGCATCCGGATGTTTGGGTTCCGGAGATGGTGAGTTGTCCGCTCTCCCTGTCGGGTACCGTGGGACGCCGAATCGTTCAGCGGGCATTCTCTTGACCTTTGGCTTGCCACAGAGAAGCCACGAGCTGTTTCAGCCTGTCTCGATTGTCGCTGATTGATGCCAATTGCGCCGCGTACTCCTCGAGCACAGACGGGGCGATTGTCTGCCCCGTTGCTGAGCGTCGATCAGCCGCTGCGTCACCATTACCAGCCGGCCGAGCGTCTCGAAGACGTGCTCGTACATTGCAGGAGATCTGGCAAGAGATCAGCGCTGCTCATTCACGAAGCCTCCCGCATTGAGACCGCGACCAGGCTCCATGTGGAAGCTCATGGAGACGTTCGGGGCACGTTATTCCTAAAACGAGTTTTCCGGGACGGTCCACGCGACCTCCCTTCGCCCAGCGCATGGGGGCGAAAGCTCTCCGAAAAGGGATCACGTTTTCGGGACAGCTTTCCGGTCCAGGAAGGCTTAGTCCCCTAGTAGCCGAAGATTCAACAAGTGCGGTGAATCACCTCATATGCGTGGGCCATGCGGTCAAGGACGCCTCGTGCGACCCATCTCGGATCACGCACTGCCGCCTCTAGCGGAGTCCCCAGCAGGACATTCTTTCGTTGGTTCGTCGTTAGCCGACTCACCTCGTTTATCTTGGCCTCAAGGATAGCGGCGTCCCATTGAGGGTAGCCGACCAAGCCATGGGCCCGCATCAATAAAGCCGCTGTCTGCCCACCTCGCTGCATCCATCGGTGAAAGGCAGCATTGAAGTCTTCATGGTCTTCTTTTCCACAGGCTAGGAACCGGGCGAGCTCCCCGAGGAGCCGCCTTTGCGCTGTGTCAACCTGCCGTTCAAGTGCGTGACGTTCTTCGCGTTCGGCACGTTCTCGCATCTCCTTGACTTGGCGAGCGGCTCGCTCTCGAGCCACATCGTGCGCGCCTTTCCAACGCTCCGCCGTGATGAACGCGCCGTCCCACATGCCAAACAACGCGTCTAGTCGCTCGGACCGCCTCACGATTTCGTCTCCATCACCGCCGGCCCACACGGCGATGACAACTCGAAAAGGACCATCCTCCGCTCCATCCAGTACCAGCGGCACCAGTTCGCCGGCGTTTAGGAGATCGGTCCCCACAGAGCGCAAGGCCGCCATGAACGGTGACAACGGCACCGCGGTCGTGTCCGACGCGAGTGCGCTCCAGTCGACGGCGATCGGTCGGATTCCCTTCGGTGTGGCCAGGGACATCTCGCGGCCGAGCATGCTGTACGCACGGGCGAGATCCTCGATCGTAACGCCGGGTGGGTTTCCGGGCGGCGGCGGCTCATCATGGCTGGTGAACGCCGCCTGCGCGAGGTGGTCGGTCTTTGCCCTCTCCACCTCCAAGTCCAATTCCGCCGCGCTGAACGGTTGCACCCCGAGAAGCATCCGTCGAGCGATCGAAAGTACCGGCTGCATCGCGCCTACAAATGTTCGAAAAAGATCGCATCGCTGACCGAGAACTTGGTACACGCGCTCATCCACGCTGTCGGCGAGCACGAGGTTGACAATACGAAGGTCGCTTGCTTTCTGGCCGATGCGATCGATGCGGCCGATGCGCTGCTCCACACGTGCCGGGTTCCACGGAAGGTCGTAGTTGATCAGCGCACTGGCGACCTGAAGGTTGAGACCTTCGCTTGCCGCATCCGAACAGAGCAACACTCGGATCTCTCGTCTACTCAGACGAGTGGTGATCTCCTCCTTAGAAACCGAACGCCAGCGCCCCTCTTCGTGGACCTGTCCGCCGTCACCTGTGTAACAGGCAAGTGCATTACCGTATCGAGGAAACAGCGCGTCACGCAAGTATTCGACCGTGTCCGTGAACTCAGAAAACACCAGACACGAACGACCGTCATCGGTGGCCATCTGCAAAGCTCGAATGAAGTGTTCGAGCTTGGAATCGCGTCCTCCCAGATCGATCAGCTGCTGCAAGAGGCGCTCGACATCACGCAGTTCCTGGCGCGCGATAACTGGGGTGTCGGGCAGAGACGACGGAACTCTCGGCGCACGGGCGTCGCCGAGTAGTTCATCGAGGTCCTGCCGGTCGGACGCCTCAAGGTCGTCCACCGGATCCGCGGCGGCTCCCTTCGCAACCCATTCGAGCCCCTGGCGGCGTCGCTCCAGACTTCGCTGAAGCGCGACCGGCGAACTCGCGGCTCGCCGGCGATAAACGGTCATCACAAAACCCTTCCCGGGCCGCTCCTCCTCGAGTTCTCTGAACCGACGCTCGACGTATTGCTGCACACCGTCGTAGACCTCACGTTCGTCAGGTTCGGCGAAGTCGTATCGGATGTCCTGAATCCTTCGTTCAGCAGGAGGTCGGTCGAGGATCCCCTGGCGATAGTAGAAGTGCAGCGTCTGACGTGTGTTGCGATGCATTCGGCGTCCCAAGGGGGCACCGTGTCGCAGACCGGCCGCGAGAGCCGCTCGCTCATGGCGGGAGCCTGTCAGCAGGCGCATAGGAAGCTGTGGCAGGGCCACCGGGAGGGCCGGAAACACGACATCGTCCTGAACAATCGCCGCTATCGCCTGTCCGCGGTCGCGTGGCAATGGTCGCTCGCCAGCGTCAGCCAGCGCCCCGTAAAATTCGCGGACGACACCAAAGTCAGCTAGCCACGGAGCCCCCTCGCCAAGCACACTCATGAGGTCCCACGGCTCCCACGGGTGCGTCTGCATCGGGGTGGCGCTGAGCAGGAGAAGGCCGCGAGCGCGACCGCCCAATTGCAGTTTTCTAAGAAGGTCTAGCAGCAACGTCGCGGAGTTGAACTCCGTCTCGACCTGACTGGCACGCCGGGCCGCATGCGCCTCGTCGAGCAGCACCAGGTCCCAGCGCGGTGCCTCCATTAGCACCGATGCGTTCTGTTCCAGACGCACCATCTCACGACTAGCCAGGAGGATAGGCTGCCCGAGCGCCTCGGCGAGGTCTTTTGCGATCTCGACGCGTCCATCTGGCCAGACGAGTGTGGACTGTCCCTCGAGACGCGGAACGAGGAGACCGCCCTTCTCACGCAGTTCTCCCTGCCACTGCTTCAAGATGCCGGCGGGTACTAGCAGCAAGATGCGGCGCACACCTCTACCGGCCATCAGCCGCCGCACGATCATAATTGCCTCGATAGTCTTGCCCATCCCCACTTCGTCGCACAGCAGACGCCCGGCTGGCCACGCTGCGGCACACTCCTCAACGACGCGAACCTGATGGGGCCAGAGCCCGATGCCTGGCGCCATGGCGTCGCAATTCCGCCCGCCGTCCGGAAACCATGGGGCCTCGAGCGCGAACCGCCACCGCATCCACGCTTCCAGGCGGTCCCGTCGTGACATGACAGGAGCAGAAGGCATGAAGGCGACAGCAGCGGTATTCGCGTAGCGAATCAGGCGGTCGCGAACAGCGGCCGGCAGAGAGATAACGTCTACCTGAGGGTTGTTGCCAGACCAGAGGGCTTCGAACTGGTTCCGAAAATGGTTGTAACGATCAGCATCGTTCCACGAACCGGTAACTTCGAGGCTTTCAAAGTTCGCTATCAGACCGGATGCCGACTCGTTTCCGCTTCCGCTGAAAACAACCGCATCGCCAGCGACGTCTGTGATGATTCCGAATTTCGCATGCAGGATGCCGTGGCCGGAACGCATCACCCCGACGCGCACCTCGAGCAGGCCGCGTTTTACCAGAAGCCCGAGCAACGCGAGTCGCTCACGCTCGAGAGCGTCGCGGGGTTCCAAAAGTCGCTGCGACAGTCGCCCGGCGAGTGCGTCCGCTCCACGAGCAAAGAGCATCGCATCCACGTCATCTCTGGACAGTTCTTCATTGACGAGAAGACGAACTGGAGGACCCGGCGCGGAGTCGCTCGATGCCAGCAGCCGCTCGACCAGCGGTGCGAAACCACGAGCAGCGGCCGCGAGCACGCTCGAAGAGAAGTACGCACAACATCGGTCGTAACGGACGGCCTCCCGCAGGGCCGGCTCATACAGGTCTGCGAGCACCTCCGGGTCGGGCCCGTTTAGGAAGCGCCGCCAGGTTCGGTCGCGGAGTCCCATCTACTCTTCATCCTCCGCGTCCTCCTCTTCGTCCTCTTCTGATGCCTCACCGTCCATCCCCAGATCCTCGTCGTCGCTCTCCTCCAGCGCTGCGAGCTCGAACTCCATTTGATCGGGCAGCTTCTCTGTCCAGTCTGGGGCCGGCACCCCAAAGAGAGGAAATACCAGGGCGTGCCAGGCGCGGAACTCCGGGAATTTCGCGGCCGCGCTGGTCTTACCCCGCTCAATCCGCACCGCGAAGGGGGCGGCCTGCACGAGTGCAGCAAGCAGTCGGGCCACTGGCGAGTCCTTGTCCCACCCCTGCTGCCGTGCGAGCGAGCGTGCAGCACCAACGCCAGCGGCACCGCCCCCGGCTTCGCCGTATCGAAGCGCGAGCGCATGGCAGCCGTCGAGCACCGTGCGGAATGCCACGTCATTCGGGTGCACCTTGCCACCCTTCCCGGCCTCTTCAGCATCCTCGACCGCCTTGCTTCGGCGGCGGTCTGCAGCGGATAAGATCTTGATCTTGTCGGAGCTACGCGTGACGAGACCTGCGGCGACAAGTTGCGACACATCCATACCCACAGCGTGGCCCAGCAGCTTCGCCTCGTTGAAGCGAAACTCCGCCGCGCCAAGGACATCCCAGCAGAGCAGCGCAAACCGGCCCTCCGCTTCCACACCTTGGAGACCTCGGGCGGCCAACTGCTGGATGCGCCAGTTGCTCACCGCGTCCGATGCGATGTCGATCGCACGGTCCACGCCGACCTCATCGCCGGTGTCCGTACGTACCTCGGCGTATCGGCTGTAGACCTCCAGCGCGGGCCCGAACGACCCGACAAGCTGGTCCACCGCGTTCAGGCCTTCCTTCTGCAAGCGATCGGCGGCCGATTCGGCGGACCGGCGAATCTCGGTCTGCATGGCTCGGTCGAAGTAGCCAGTCCCAGCGTCCGGGTCGCGTTTGCGCGCCACGAGGAAGACGGTGCTTTGGGCCGCGTTCTTCTTGGCTTGATGCAGGCTATGCTCGCTCTCCGTCTTTACAGGCCAGGTGGCCGTGATCGTGAAGCCGGATCGGATAAGCGCCGTGAAAAGCGCCTCCCACGCCTCCTGCTTCTTATGCGTGAACATCACCGTCAGCACCCCGTCGTCCCGCAGGACGCGTCGACACTCTCGGAAGGTGCCGGTCATCAGCTCGCGGTAGTGACTTCGGGCTGCCTCTCGCGCAGCGGCGACAGATGCACCATCGATCCGGAAGCGGCTGACGTTGACGACAGCTTCTTCGTCGTGGTCGCATAGGTACGTTGCGAACCAGTCTGGATGGCGATGCCCCTGCGTACGCTTCAGCCAAACGTAAAAGAAGTCAGCAAGTTCCGAGTACTGAACATTGTCATCGTACGGCGGATCGACGACCACAGCAGCGAGGGAGGAGTCCCTGATACCTGGCAACGAGGTGGCGGATGCAAGGGAGATGGCCACGGGCGCAGAAGACCCGGCACGAGATAGCGACGCGAGCTTCTCCCACGAATTCAAAACATTGTCGATCGCCCATGCAACACCGCCACCGGAACCGCACGGAGCCATTTCAGCAAATGTGAATTTAAATGCGAGGTCATGTCGGTCAAAGACACTTCGCATAACGGAGTGGGGCGCGTGCCACGAGGCAAGCACCGAGTTGTAATTGAGGAACTTGTCGATCGCGAACGCCAGCAAATGCTCAACCGCACCGCCGCGATCTTCCCCTTCCTTCGCAACGATCTCCGAGCGCAAAGCCCGCAACTCCTCGACCATGACCGCCATGCCCAACAGCTGGCGCGCTGAGAACATGTCAGCCCAATTCAGAATGCCTTTCGCTATTGGCTCCTTCGTCTTGTCGCCGAGAGGAACCTTTTCGGTCGGGATAACGTTCTCCCGCTCCCACCTGGCGCGATGCTTGGCTAGCTCAAGCACCGCGGCTTCTATTGCTTCCACGTCCTTCGACTCGGGCGGCTCGAATTTCAGTCCTTGCGGGGTCTTCACTGCAATGACATAAAGGCGGCTACCCATCTCGCCCGCCTGCGCCTTGGCATTTATGTAGTCCGCCGGGATCACTGTCCCAGTGAACAGCGAAACCCCCTTGCCCTTCTTGTAAGTCGGCGGCGGCGCCTTGGGGACATGCCCGCGCCCTTCTCCTATCTGGCGAATTCGCACCGTCCAGGTGTCACCTTTCTTGTCGACGACTGGTTCTGCCGCGACTCCAAGCCCAGACTTCGGCTTCCGCAGCGACCAGTCAGGGACAAGTGGAGTGTCGTAGCCGGTCTCAGGGCAAGGGACTGTGCGGGCGTAGATGTACGCATGCACGAGCCCGTCACTCCGCTTGGGAAAAAGAAAGGAAAGACGAGGCTCAATTCTCTTCAGCCACTCGCGCCCCCAGTGCCTCGCCCGTTCAGCGAGCTCGGGACCGAAGCGAATTGGGTAGTCAGTCGTCGCCTCGAGAACAGAGCACGCGACGGGGTTGTACTCGTTGGCCAGCGACTTCAGCCCAAGCCGGGCCGCTTCGAGAGGGAGCGAACCGCCACCAGCCATCGGGTCTATAACCGTTGCATCAGGCCCCCATAGTGAGCTGATAGCGGCATGAGCCTTATCGAGATCCTTTCCTCTCAAGACTTGAGCAAAGGCGCGCTTGACGCCGAATCCCCCTGGAATCTGAACGCCCGCGTCCATGAGGCGTCGAATTCGTACGAGGTCAGTGCCCGGGCGTCCGAACCCGAGCAGCCGCTCAAACACATCCCGGGGGAAATCCGCAGGCAACAGCGACCCGAGCTCTGCGGCTCGCGCCGCGGTCAGTGGCCGCCGGGCCCACCAGACATGCAGACGTTTGTCAGGCGGCTGCTGGCCCGTCGACCGCTCTCGAATGCACTCGACCCCGATCGCAGCCGCGGGCAGCCATTCCTCGATTAGCACACGGGGCTTGTGCGCCGAGGCTGTGGCCCGGATCTGCTCTGATGTTTTCGGGCCTGTGGTCACTTCGTTGCCTCGGTCAAAATGCGAAGCGCCCGAATCGCGCGACGACCATCCCGACGCGTCATCGCGCCGAGCCACCACGCCGCTTCCGCCGCGTCGGCTTCCTTCAGCTGGCCCGCCGCGCCCGCAAGCCGGCCGCCGTCGCGCAGGCCACTTGCCACCAGCGCGTAGCAGGCTACGCGGGCGCCCCAATCCGCATCGATCGGGTGGTACGGCCCGGTCGCGAGCCGAACCCCAGCGGTGCCTCCAGACCCTCGCACGGCGGACCGCAGCAGCGGCATGGCTGCGGTGAAGGCAAGGGGGGAAATGGCGCGGATCCGCGTGAGCCGCTCGACTCTCTTTGCCGTCAGTGTGCGCCGATAGAGAATGCCGGCGTCTCCGCCGCGTCGTCTCACGACGCGCAACGCGAACGATGCTTGTCGAATCGTCACGCCGACCCCCCAGCGCTGGCGCCGAATGTGCAGCTCACCTGAAGGTCGCCCCCAGATTCCGCCAGTTCCTTGAGGCGCTCACCTGCCAACAGGAGCCCTGTTTCGAACTCCAGTGTCAGTGATGCCTCAAACGAATCGGTGCTCGTTAGTGAGTTCGCGATGGTCGTCGCTACGTCGAGGGGCTTCGCAGGGTGCGAGGGTTTCACCCCTTCAATGCTGAGACCCATCGTTCCTCCGCCTTTCACGTCGCCGGCGACTGATACGGTCAACGCGATGCTGCTGGCGCCAAAGGGCTGTGCGAGCTTCGAGAGCAGCCGCGCTCCGGCCGTGCTCCTTGACCTGAGCACGAGACGCTGCAAGGGACGGGAACCAGCGGCTTCGATGGCCTTGTCAAGATCGCTGGTGATGAACTCCTTCGGTGGCGACGGGGGAGGTGGCGGCGTGCCTCCAGGAGCGCCGGGCTTCCCGGTTGGGGCGTCCACGGCGAGCCATGCCGCCGTAGCGGGAGCCGAGGGTAGCGCGACCAGGTTCTGGTCCGAGAGCGTGAGTCCTGTTAGGCGCTCTTTGCTCACACGTCGCCGGGCGCCGGCGGCGCCTTCCACCGCGCCGTCACGATCGTAGGCCCGGCCATCCGACAGCTTGACGACAAGATAGCCCTCGGCCGTGCCGCGCTGAATCGTTCGGCGCGTCAACTCCTCATCGGGAATGAGGCGAAGACCCGGCGCACTCAGCAAGCGCTCGTGGATCGCAGCGGCCGTCCAGACATCGGTCTCGCCGGAAACCGGCACCGCGCCCTTCAGGTAGCGCTGAACGAGGAACTTGGGATCAAGGGCGTCGTTTCCTCCGTAGATCAGCTCCTTGTCCTCGAGGAAGCGTCGGAGCACTTCCTGACCGCGCGGTGCCTGCAGGATCTGATCGTCGCCTCCTTGAAATGTTTCATCGACGGCGTACGATGCCCCATCGGCGAGGACCACACGATCGAACGCCCGGCGCGCCTGCACCCGGAACTGCTTCTCAAGTTCCGGCTTGATTCGCTTGAGCTGTTCGCGAATCAACGCACCGGCCTCACCGGTCCGATACTCGCGCTCGAGCTCTTCGGCCGCGATCAGCGATTGCGCTCGATAGACGGCGGCACGGTATGACTCCTCGGTGGGCGCGACTGCCACCACTGCGTTGATGAAGCGACGCTTGATTGGAGCGGCGGGATCCCGATCATCGGCGTGCGCGGCCACTGACTTCGCAACGTCCACCGAGACACAGAGCACAAGCTGGAACTGCGCGATGTCGGGAGCCGCATTCGCGTGCTCCGGCCAGTTGCGCACCCGGAAGCCTGCGCCGTGAAAGTACTGTTGCGCTTCGGTCAGCACCCGACTTTCAGCGTCGGCCAGCGGGACCCGGTTGCGGCGTTCCTCGATCTGCTTTCGAACGTTTGGCTCGACGCGGAACTGATACCCGGCACCGCCGTCCATCGGATACGTGTGCCAACAGGTTCCAATCAGTCGGTCTAAAGCCTCAACGGGTTCCTGTCCGGCTTCCTCTGGGCGCAAGACGGCGAGCGTAAGGTCGTCCGGCGTCAAACCAGCGTTGGAAGTTGCTGGAAGGCTCTCAGCCATGAGGGCGGACGCGATGCGCGTGTGAATCCCTCTTCGGCCGGCGTCCAATTCACCCGCATGGACGACCACGTCCGCCGACACGGCCGCCTCGAATTGCTCCTTGTTGAGCCGCTGTAGCAAATCACTCTTGATCCGGACGGTCGAGAAATCGATCTCTCCGGCTGTGATGAGATCGACATCTTCCTTTCGTTCCCATAAGTCTCGGACGATGCGCGCGAACAGCCGCAGCACGCCTCGCGAGCGCTGAAACTCGGCCAGCGCACCGAGTCGGTCCTTGGCGGTATCGAGCAACCGTGGATGGAATGGAAACGACTCCTGAATGCGCTTCGCGTACTCTTCCGTGCGTGCCCCTGGTGGGATCAGGCCAGGGTGTTCTTCGGCCACTCTTGCGTAGAGTGCATGGTAGGCGGCGCCAGCGCTGGCGGCAGCCGAGATGTCCACGCGATCGAACAGACGGCGAGCGATCACCTTGGCTGATTCGGAGCCGATCGGATCGAAATCGCTGGTCTTGCGTCCCAGAAGTTCGTCCAGTGCCCGCGCGGCGACGAGAACCTTCCCGAGGTCCGAAGATTCACCGGCGTAGCTCGGTTGAGAACCGGGATCGGTCACCACTAGAACGGTCTGGGGCCGGTGCGCAGCGATCGACACCAACTTGCCGACGACGTTCAGCGTGTTCTTTCGGCCCTGTGCATCAAGCCCTGACAGGTACATGACAAGCTCGTCGAGGAGGATCAGAACGGCCCCGGCCGGTAGGAACGCCTCCAGTGCAGCCTCTGTTGGCTGAGCGTTGACGTCGTCCGCAGCGCCGAGCGTCTTTACGGCAGCGGTCCCGCCAAACTGGTAGGCAAGCTCACCGGCCAAGCTGCGGACGACGACACCGCCGTGCTGGGCGAACACCGGGTGACCAGCCTTTGCCCCATCCACGGCGGCGACGTGGACGTTTTTCGGCCGGCCATCGGCGGGCTGCAGCTCGACCCCGAGACTTCGGTCGCCGATGCCGCGAGCCAGGTGCCAGAGCGTGAGTAGCGTGTGTGTCTTGCCGCCACCAAACCCTGTGCTGAGTCGGAGAGCGAGACCCGGCTCCTCCGTCTTTCCCAAGGCGGCAAACACCTCTCGGACGATCCGAGTCAGATCACGTGCCGGGTGGGTATTGCGGAAGAACAACGCAGGGTCCCGGTAGACATCGGGAGTGCCTGCGTGGTCGGCGATGACATCGCCGAAGTCAGCGGCAAAGATGGCGTCTTTAAGGTCGCCAGAGAGAACGTCGGCTCTAGGCGTGCAGGCTGTGAGAATTCCCATAGTGAGGGCTCATTGCACTCGAGGAAGGGATCAGTGGCAGGCCGGTCAAACGACAGTCAGGCGTCGCCGCAGAGAGAAGGCGATCGCGTCTGGTCTGCCGCCGCGCCCGAACCCGTCCGTGGAATTCGGTGGACTGAAAATCGATCCGGCGCCCAGATGGAAGAGTGTGAAAAGCGCACGGCTGCATCCTACTTCAGCAAAGTCCAAGCGAGGGACTTTCTCTCTGGACCCGTTGCGTCGCCAACTTCAAGGTATCGATCGCAGTCTCGTCGTTCGACCATTCTCGGAGCCCACGAGCTGAATCCGCTCTCGTCGCGCCGACCCGAGGCACCACTTGCGCGTCAAGCGCGTTTCGCAAACTGTGCTCCGACCCTAACCAGTCAACCGCGTTACCGGCTGACGAGGCCCGATTCTACAGCCCGCCACCCGGCCGCCCCGAACCAGGGTGAAGCCATGATCACGAATACTCCGAACTGTACACGCGCCGCGATCTACGCACGTGTCAGCACCACCGACCAAATCTGTGAGAACCCTGCTTGTTTAGCTTCGCCCCTATGCAGTTGCTCGTGGATGGACAGGCACCGACTACGTGGACCAGGGCGTCTCGGGCGCGAAGGACGGTGGCCGTGACCTGCGACAAGGCACGGTCACGGACACACGCGGAAGCCCTCCGGCCATACAGCGCAGATGTCAGTTCACAAACGGAAGCAGACGCGTCCAATCGCGCTGATGGCACCGGCCGAAAAGGCTAGAGACGCGCCACTACGTGGGAGGCGCGTTCGGCAAAGGCGCATACCGCGTTCACGAGACGCATCTGCTCCACCGAACGACACCGCACGTCCATCAGTCGCGGGCTACACACCAGCACAGCCAACGCCTTGGCGCGTGAGAT
>Ga0070698_100006268_pt1 | contig 12930 bp, 10 predicted proteins | sample KBSK1502metaG_FD_65477 | JGI IMG/M metagenome (GOLD analysis project Ga0070698, IMG submission 65477) | Corn, switchgrass and miscanthus rhizosphere microbial communities from Kellogg Biological Station, Michigan, USA - KBS K1-50-2 metaG | ecosystem: Host-associated > Plants > Roots >... | reverse complement strand
GCCGTGGCCTTCGACCGCTTGAGCCCGGCCGCCCGGAGCTTCGCCCAGCAGGCCGCGCTGGGATACCTGCATCGCGCCCTGCCCGCGCGTTCGTGGATGGGCGTCTTCTCGATCGACCGCGGGCTCAGCACCCTCCAGCGGTTCACCGACGACCGCGACGCGTTGCGCCGCTCCCTGGACCGAGCCGCCGCCGGCGCTTCCGCCTCGTTCTCCGGCCTCCGCGAGAGGGACGCCATCCGAAACGCCTACGCCGGGCTGGCGACGGGCCCCGGCCAGGCTCACGTGGCGGCGGCCGAGCTCTCCGGCGTGCCCGAGTGCCGGAGCGCCGAAGACGAGGTCGTCCGCCGGCTCGAGATCCTCGAGAGCCGGCTGATGGAGAGCTTCGAGTCGCTCGAGCGCGACCAGCAGGGCTTCGCCACCGCCCACGCCCTGCTCGCCCTCATCGGCGCCCTCGAGCCCCTGCCCGGCCGGAAGGCCATCCTCCTGTTCTCCGAGGGCCTCGTGATCCCCGCCGACGTCGAGGCCTCCTTCGTGTCGGTGGTCGCGGCGGCCAACCGCGCGAACGTCAGCATCTACGGCGCGGACGCGGGTGGCCTGCGCGCGGCGAGCGCCGCCGACGAGACCCGGCGCACCATCGACTCGCTCCAGACACGGCTACAACTGCAAGACGACGGCGCGGGTAACCCGCTCAGCCGCGGTGGCTCCGGCCGCGATCCGACCACGAGTGGTCTCGTTCTCCTCGAGCGCAACGAGGACACCCTGCGCTTCGACCCCGGCAGCGGGCTCGGCCGGCTGGCGGACCAGACCGGCGGTTTCCTGATCCGGGACACCAACGACCTGTCCTCCGGCTTGGCGGAGATGAGCGAGGATCTGGGCGCGTACTACCTGCTGTCGTACACGCCCAAGAACGAGGACTACGACGGGCGCTTCCGCACGATCACGGTGAAGATGAAGCGCCCGCACGGCCGGCTCCGGGCCAGGAAGGGTTACCTGGCGGTCAAGACCGCCTTGCCCGTGCCCGCCCTCGACTATGAGGCGCCGGCCCTGGCCCGTCTCGAATCCGGGCCATTCCCCAACGCCGTGTCCCTTCGCCTCCGCGGCCTGCAGTTCCCCGAGGAGCCGCCGCTCTCCGTCGTGCCGATCATGGTCGAGGTGCCGGCCCGGGGACTCCACGACCTGACGATCGTCGTCCTCGTCCGCGACGCCGCGGGGCGGGTGACGGCGAAGATGAGCCAGAGGTACACGCTCTCCGGGCCGGCCGAACCGCAGGAGTCGGCGCGCCCGGTGCTCTTCTATCGCGAGACCCATCTGTCTCCCGGCTCGTACGAGCTCGAAGCCATCGCCTACGACGCGCGGTCCGGCGCCGCGGGCGCCGCCGCGTCGAGGCTCGAGGTCCCTCCGGCCGCCTCGGGCCACTTGCGTGCGAGCAGCCTCATGGTCGTGGGGAGCGCGGAAAAGCTCGGCGCGGGCGAGAGCGGGGCGCCGAAGCCGCTCAAGTACGGCGACGTCCTGCTCTATCCCAACCTGGGCCAGCCGGTGCGTCGGGAGGCGGACCGGGCGCTCACGTTCTTCGTGACCGCGTGGCCGGCTTCGGAACGACCCGCGATCGACGCCCGGCTGGAGGTCGTGCACGACGGGCGGACGGTCTCCGCCACGCGCTCGACGAGCCTGCGGCCGGATGCGGCGGGGCGCATCCAGCTCGCGAGCAGCCTGCCTCTCGAGCGCTTCGCGCCGGGGGCCTACGAGCTCCGGCTCACGCTCACCGACGGCCAGGACGAGCAGATCCGCACCGCGGCGGTGCCCATCGCGCCCTGAGCCGGAGTCACTTCTCGGTGAAGTCGGCGTGGTCCCACTTCTGCGGCTTGACGAGCAGCGACACCACCTCGGGATGGGCCTTCCGCACGCGGTCCTCGAGCGTGGCGACGATCGTCTCCACCTCGCCCGCGGAGAGCGTGTCGATGAAATCGACGCTCAGGGCGGCGACGACCTGGCGGGGTCCGATGTGCACGGTGAAGAGGCCGTTCGAGCGCTGGATGCCCGGCTGCGCCCGCGCCATCGCGCAGATCGACGACACGAGCTCCGAGCGCGCCGGCTCTCCGATGAGCAGCCCCTTGGTCTCACGGGCGAGAACGATCGCGATGAGGCCGAGGAGGACGCCGATGGCGATCGACGCCGCCCCGTCGAGCACGGGACGGTCCAGCACCCACGCGGACACGGTGCCCGCGAGCGCGATCAGTATCCCGAGGATCGCGCCCGTGTCCTCGGCGAGGACGGTGAAGGTCGTGGGGTCCTTGCTCTTCCGTACCGCTTCCAGGTAGCCGATCTCGCCCTTCGCCGCGCGGAACTGCTTGAACGCGACCCACCACGAGCCGCCCTCGAAGACCATCGCCAGCGCGAGGACCACGTAGTTGACGGCGGGGTTCTTGATCGCCACCGGCGACCGGATGTGGCGGACACCTTCGAAGATCGACGCGCCGGCGCCGACGGCGAAGATGGCGAGCGCCACGATGAAGCTCCAGAAGTAGAGCTCGCGGCCGTGACCGAACGGGTGGTCCGCGTCCGGCGGCTTCGCCGCGCGCCGGAGGCCGTAGAGGAGCAGCAGCTCGTTCCCGGTGTCGACGAGCGAATGCACGGCCTCGCTCGCCATGGCGGAGCTGCCGGTGATGGCCGCGGCCGCGAACTTCGTCAGCGCGACGAGGACGTTCCCCAGCAGGGCGGCAAAGACGACGCGAGTGGATTCGGTGCCGGCCATCGAAGTCGTTCCTCGCGCGGCCCGGGCGGCTTCGCCGCGATCCCTTCGTATGGTACCTTCCTCCCGCCGTGACGACAGTGCTCATCTGCGCGGGTTCCGACCTCGAGTCGGATCTGCGCCGGACCCTCTTCTGGCGGGAGGACCTCGAGCGGTACGTCGCCGAGCGGGCCGACGAGGCCCGGATGCTGGCCTTCTCCACCGAGCCGCACGTCGTCGTCGTGGACCTCGACCTGCCGGGCGCCGGCCAGCTGGTCGATTCCGTGCGCACCCAGGCGCTGACCCATCCGGTCTCGATCGTGGCTCTGAGCCGCGGCGCGGCCGGACGGATCGACGGCCACGGGGATCCGGGCCCCGTCGATGCGATCCTCTCGCTGCCCCCCGGACCGGAATGGGACGACCGCCTCGTCGACGTGCTCCAGATGCCGACCCGGAAGCAGGCGCGCTTCGACGTGTCCTTCGGCGTGGAGACGCGGCTCCGCCACCGGGTCGACGCGCAACGCGGCCTCGCCCTGAACATAAGCGCGGGAGGCATCTTGATCGACGCCCGGGGGCTCCGGCTCCAGGCCGGTGACGACGTGAGCCTGAGCCTCCTGCTCCCGGCCACGGACGCCCCGGTGGAGGGGCGCGCGCGCGTGGTGCGGCAGCCCGTCGAGGAGCGCCTCGGGCTGCGGTTCGAGGCGTTCTCCGGGAACGGGGATGCGCGCGTCCGGGAGCTCCTGGCGGCGCTCGCCTCCCCGCCCAGCCCCTGAGCCACCGCCGCCCCGCGCCGTCAGGGCCTCTCGAGCTGCTGCCGCAGGTACCGGGACTGCGCCTCGAGGCGATCGCGGACGAGATACTTGAGGAGCACGCGCTCGAACCAGGTGAAGCCGGTGCGCCGGATGTCCGCGCGGGTCCGGTTGAGATAGATCACGTGTGGGCCCCAGCCGTCGGCGCCCTCGATGAAGATCGTCGCGCCCAGCGACGACTCGAAATAGTGCGTCGCGTAGAGCTGCTTGGACACGACGAGGATCAGATGGCCCGCGGGCGTCGTCCGGTCCGCGATCGTGGCGTGGCTCAGGCTGAGCACGTTCACCAGCCAGAACTTCTCCTTGAGCCAGTAGAAGACGTCGTCGGTGTCCTCGGGGCGGCCCTGCGGGAAGCTCTCCAGGTAGGAATGGAGGTCGGGAGTGGTGTCCCGCAGCACCTCGAACCGATGGGTCAGGAGCTGGACACTGTCGGCGATCCGCACCGGATCGTCGTTGTTGTCGTACCGGAAGAGGGCGGCGTTGCCGCGCTGCAGGTAGGACGTGGCGTAGGCGGCCAGCATCTGGCGAAACAGCGCGTTGGCGCGCGCGGTGCGGCTCTCGGACGACCAGTCGATCTCCTTGCGAAACTGCTCGATCGCTTCCGCGGGCAGGCGCACCTCGCAATTGTTCACGACGCACTTGCCCAGGTGCTTGACGTCGCCGGCGTCCAGGGTCATCGCCTCGAAGTCGGAGAGGGAGGGCGACGCGCCGAGCCGCCCGACCTGGATGACCCACGGGGCCCCCGCCCGCCCCTCCAGGTCGCGGAAGCGCTGGAGCGCGCGTTCCGGCGTCGTCTTCACCCGCATGACCGCGAGCGAGAGGACCTCGGAGCGGTCGCCCGTGTCGATCACCTTGGCGATGATCGATCCTCGCTCGAGGCTCCCGATGTCGGCGGCCGAGAGCCCGCCCGCCCGGCGCAGGAACGCGACCGGATCCCGCGCGAGCGACGCCTCGCCGACGGCGGCCGCCGCCCGCGGCCGATGGGCCCACGGGAGCCCGGCCGCCAGCAGCGCCGTCAGCGCCATCGCCGAGGCGCGGGCCGCCATCAGATGCCGGCCGGAAGGACGTGGGCGCGAGCCCGGGCCTCGCCGTGGCGGACGGCGATGGCGGCCACGTACTCGTCGCGCACCCGGTGGGCGACGAGGCTCCAGTCGTAGGCCTGGGCGCGCGCGCAGTTCGAGGCCCCCATGCGACGCCGCAGCTCGGGCTGGCGGGCGAGGTCGGCGATCGCGCCCGCGAGCTGCCCGGCGTCTCCGGGGGGGACCAGCCGCGATCCGGCGGGATCGACGACGTGGCGGTAGCCGGGGATGTCGGAGCAGACGATGGGTCGCCCACAGGCCATCGCCTCGAGCAGCACGATCCCGAAGGATTCCCGGCCGGTCGAGGGCGCCACGAACACGTCGCAGCGTCGATAATGCTCGGCCAGAACCGGCTCCGAGACCACCGAGCCGTGAAACGTCACCCCCGGATGTTTCGCCGCGTCCGCCGTGCCTTCTCCCACGACATCGAGGCTGGCCGGCACGCCGTCGGCGCGGAGCCGGTCGTACGCCTCGAGCAGGTGGGGCAGGCCCTTCCGAGGCGCTTCCCAATTGCCGACGAAGAGAAGTCGCAAGGTCCCATCCGGCGAGCGGACGTCCCCGGTGGGCTTCGGGGGGCGGAACGTAGCCGTCGGCACGCCGTTGGGGATGATGGTGAGCGGGCGTGTCCACGTGCGGGCCGCGTGCTCGGCGGCGGGCGGCGACACCGCGATGCCGCGCTCGAAGCGGGCGAACGTCCCCTTCGCGAGCACGTGCCGCGCCATGCCCCACGCGCGGCTCTCGTCCTCGGCGTACATGTGGAACGTGCAGACGTGAGCGGACGGCCGCGAGGACCACAGCGCGTAGTACGTGAGGAGGGGGACGAGCGGCTCGTGGATGTGGACGACGTCGAAAGCGTGCTCGCGGAAGAACCGGAGCACCGACCAGGGCGGCGTGAGGAGCGCCATCCGGTTGGAGGCGCCGTTGGCGGAAATGTTCACGACGCCTCCGAACCCCTGGACGCCCCGACCGGGATCGCCGTGGCTCAGCGGGCCGACTACGGTCACCTCGTCCCCCATCTCGCGGAGCGACCGCGCGACGTGGATCGCGTTCCGCTTGACCCCGCCCTCTTCCGCGAGGTCGTAGGGTATGACGATACAGACGCGCAAGGTTAGCTGCCGGTGGCCAATGAGTCCACCGGTGCGGGCGGGGTCTTCAGCGCCGGGCCTCGATGGCCGCCGCGAACCTCTCGGCCACCCAGACGTTCCCGGCCTGGGTCAGATGGATGCCGTCGGCGAAGTACTCCCGGGGAGTGGCCGCCAGCTCCACCAGGCCCAGCCTCTTCTCCTCCGCGATGCGCCGGTAGGCCCGGTTGAGCTCCTCGATCATCGAGTTCATGCTCCAGGGCTCCAGGGGAGCGCCGAAGCCGTTCTTGCCCGGCAGCGTCGCGAGGTACACGAACCGGCCGGCGGCCCGGCATTGATCGAGGACGGCCTCGCAGGCGATGAGGGCCTGCTCGAGCGAGCGGTTCTGCTTGGCGTCGTTGGTTCCCGCCCAGAGGCAGACCTCCCTCGCCTCCGGCAGCGAGAGCAGCTCGTGATAGTTCCGGCGCCAGATCTCCGCCCAGCCGTCGCGAGCCACGGCGAGGTTGACCGTCGCCCACGTCTGCCCGTACTTCCGGGAGAGCAGGCGGCCCAGGTAGATGGGATAGCTCATGCCGTCCGGATCGCGGGAGCCGTAGGTCAGGGAGTCGCCCTGGCAGGCGATCAACCCGTAGATGTTCGCTCGACGCGACGGTTCCGCCGCGTCCATGCTCGCATGCGTCATTCGCGATCCTCACCGCCGGATCGAGAGTCGCCTCAGACCGACGCGGACGACCGGGATTCGCGTGTGCTTTCCGGGAGACGGCAAGCCATGAGAACCGGCCCGGGTATGAAAGCCCGAGTTCTTCGCTAATCTACGGACGCGCGTTCGGTATGGTGCTTTCTCGGATCCGGCCTCCGGGCAGCGACCCGGCATGCGCCGGGGCGGAGCCCCCACCGACGAGGCGATCATACCAAAGGAAGGCCCCGGTCCGGCCATGTATAATGTCGTGCCTTGCGGCGACGCCCCCCGACTCCGGCTCTCGACAAGGCGTGCCCCAAGGAGAAGCGAGGCTGTTGAAGGCTCCCAGGATCGCGACGGAGGTGCCCGGACCCAGGAGTCGTGCCCTGGTCGCGGAAGAGGCGCGGAACCTCGCCCCCGGCATCCAATCGATCTCCAGCCTCTCGGGCCTGGCCGTGGCGCGGGCCGAGGGCTCCGTCATCGAAGACGTCGACGGGAACCGCTTTCTGGACCTCGCCGCGGGGATCTGCGTGAACGCGCTCGGCCATGCTCATCCCCGCTATCGCCAGATCCTCAAGGAGCAGATCGACGAGGTCACCGTGGGATCGTTCACGACCGCCCGGCGGGCGGGGGCCCTCGCGAAGATCGCCGCCCACGCCCCGCAGGGGCTCGCCAAGATCCAGCTCTACTCGAGCGGGGCGGAGGCGGTCGAAGCGGCCCTGCGCCTGGCCAAGTCGTTCACCCGGAAATACGAGTTCCTGTCGTTCTGGGGCGGCTTCCACGGCAAGACCGCGGGCACGATGTCCCTCATCGGAGACCAGACCAAGGTGGGCTTCGGCCCTTCGCTTCCCGGGACCTACCTCACGCCCTACGCCGATTGTTACCGCTGCCCGTTGAAGCTCAGCTACCCGTCCTGCGGGATCGAGTGCGCGCAGTTCGCCCGCAAGGTCGTGAAGAACAACACGACGGGGGCGCTCGCGGCCATCATCATGGAGCCGATCCAGGGCACGGCCGGGAACATCGTGCCCCCGCCGGAGTTCATGCCCGCGGTGAAGGAGATCGCCCGGGAGAACGACGCGCTCCTCATCAGCGACGAGATGATCACCGGGTTCGGCCGCACCGGGCGCTGGTTCGGATGCGAGCACGCCGCGGTCACGCCCGACATCATGACGATGGGCAAGGGCCTCGGCTCCGGCTTCCCGGTATCCGGGCTCGCCTCCACCGAGACGATCACCAAGGCGACGCCGTGGGGCAACCCGTCCGGCTCCAGCTCCAGCTACGGCGGTAATCCGATGGCCGGCGCGGCCGCCTACGCCTCCGTGACCGTCATCGAAGAGGACAAGCTCGTCGAGAACGCCGCCGGGCTCGGCGAGTGGATGCTGTCCCGGCTCCGCGATATGCAGGAGCGCCACGAGATGATCGGGCACGTGGACGGCAAGGGCCTCCTGATCGGCGTCGAGCTCGTGAAGGACCGGAAGACGAAGGAGCCGCTGGACAAGAAGGTGTGCGTCCGGATCTTCCAGGAGTGCCTGAAGCGTGGGCTGATCAGCATGGTCTACAACCCGCACTTCCGCATCAACCCCGCCCTCTCCATGGCGCGGGAAGAGGCCGAGACGTCCCTGGGGATCCTGGACGAGGCCCTCACGCGCGTCGGGCGCGAGGGAGGATGGCGTTGACGCTGCGGGGGGCGCTCCTCGGAGCCGGAAACATCGCGCTCCACGGCCACGCCCCGCAGTGGACGCGCGACGAGGACCTCCGTCGCGGGGTCGAGATCGTCGCGGTGGCCGACCTGTCTCCCGCCAACCGCGAGGCCGCCCGCGCCCTCTTCCCCGCCGCGCGCATCCTCGCCCGTGCCGAGGACATCCTGGAATCGGAGGCGCTGGACTTCTGCGACATCTGCACGCCTCCCTTCACCCACCGCTCCCTGGTCGAGCAGGCGGCGAGCCGGGGCGTTCACGTCCTGTGCGAGAAGCCCCTGGCCCCCAGCGTGGAGGACACGGAGCAGATCGCGCGGGCGGTGCGCGCCGGCCGGGTGGTCTTCCAGCCCTGCCACCAGTACCGCCACTCGCCGCAGTGGGAAGCGGTGAGCCGCCTGCTGCCTCGCATCGGCCGGGTCTACTTCGTGGAGTACGAGGTCCAGCGCACGCAGGCCGGCGAGGGAAACCCGAACTGGTCGCCCGCCTGGCGCACCGACCGCGACTTCGCCGGCGGCGGCATCCTCGTCGATCACGGCGCGCACATCTTCTATCAGCTCCGGGCGATTCTCGGCGAGCCGGCGACGGTGCAGGCCACGGTGCGGACGCTCCAGCATCGTTCGTACCGGGTGGAGGACACGGCGCTCGTCGTCCTCGACTTCGGCGGGTGCCTGGCCCAGGTCAATCTCACCTGGGCCGCGCGGCGCCGGGGGATACGCTTCCGTTTCGTGGGCGAGCGCGGCGAGATCGTGGGCGACGATCACAGCCTGAGGCTGCACGCGGAGACCCACGAGGACATCCGGTTCGCGGACGGGATGAGCCGGGACTCGAACCATTCCGAGTGGTACGCCCCGCTCTTCCGCGAGTTCGCCGAGCGGGTCCGGACCCGGGACCATGGCCTGGGCCCTCTCGACGAGGCGCTCTACGTGACGCGGCTGATCACGCGGGCGTACGAGTCGTCCCGTGAGGGTCGGGCCCTTCCCCTGGTTGCGGCGGCGGCCGCGACCGAGGCGCTCGAGGTTCCCGCCGGGATGGGGACATCGACCGATCTGTTCGGTTTAGACTCGAGTCTCGGTCCCCCGGAGGTCATCGACGTGGAGCTGGAGGTCGAGAAGAGCCGGCGCACGCGCGCGCTCCGGATCGGGGCGGCGGCGGCCCTCCTGGCCGCGGCGACCTGGACGTTCCACGACGTCGTGTGGGGCGAGCTGTGGAGCTCCTTGAAGTCGGCCCGCCTGAGCCTGATCATCCTGGCCGCCGCCATCAACCTGACCGCGGTTGCGTTCCAGGCCGCGCGGTGGCTGGCGGTCGTGCGTCCCCTCTCCCGCGCGGCCACCCTCGGCCAGGCCTTCAAGGCGATGCTCGTGGGCTTTGCCGCGTCGACGGTCGTCCCCGCCCGCGCGGGTGAGCTGGCCCGCATGCACTGGTTCGCGCGGCGCACCGGCCTTCCGAGGCCCACGGTCCTGGCCTCCATCGTCCTGGACCATCTGGTGAACGCGGCCGGCCTCCTGCTCGGGCTCGCCATCCTGCCTTTCTTCGTCACCGTCCCCCTGTGGATCCGGCCCGGGGCAGCGTTCGTCCTCGCTCTCTTCACCGTCGCCGCGATGCTGGTCTTCGGCCTGCGGCCGATCTCGGACCCACCGGCGCCGTCGGGCGAACGCCTGCCGGCGAAGGGGCTGGCCGCGTTCCTGGCCAGCGCGCGCCAGGGCCTGGCCGCCACCACCCGGCCGCGCGCCCTCGGCGTCTCGCTCAGCGCGTCGCTCCTGTCCTGGGCGCTCGAGGTCAACGTGGTCGCGGTCGCCATGAGGGCCGTGGGCTTGAACCTGCCCTTCACCGCCGCCTTCCTCACCCTCCTGGCCGTGAACCTGGCCCTCGCCTTCCCCTTCGCGCCCCCCGGCAACATCGGCACGCTCGAGGTGGGCGCCACCCTGGCCCTGGTGGGCTTCGGTGTCCCCAAGGAGCAGGCGCTGGCCTTCGGCCTCGTCTACCACTTCCTGCAGGTCGTACCCATCGGGATCCTCGGCATGATCTTCGCGGGCCGCCGCCACGAGGGCGCCGTTTCCGCGTGAGGTGAAGGCCTGAGCGTCCTCGTCGTGCTGGGCGCCGCCATCGTCTCCATGGTGGTCTATGCCCTCCGTGGCCGGAAACGGGACGCGGACGCCGACGGGAAGGGGGCGCAGCTCTTCCTCGGCTTCGGGGATTTCCTGCTCCACTGGTTCATGTGGGCGATCGACCCCACCGTGCGGCTCTCGCTACGGCTGGGGCTGACCCCGGACTTCTACAACTTCGCCGGCCTCTTTCTCGGGGTCCTGACCGGGGTGCTCATCGCTCGGGGGGACCTGGTGCTCGCGGGATGGGCGATCGCCCTCGGGGGCATCTGCGACATCCTCGACGGCCGCATCGCCCGTCTCACCGGCGTGGCCTCCGCCTACGGCGATTTCGTCGACAGCACCTTCGACCGCTTCGTCGAGGTCTTCGCGTTCCTCGGCTTCGTGGTGCTCCTGCGGGCGAGCGTCTATGGCGCCTTGCTGGCCGCCGCGGCGATGGCGGGCTCGATCCTCGTCAGCTACACGCGCGCGCGGGGGGAAGCCCTCGGCGTGAACTGCTCGGGCGGCCTGATGCAGCGCGGCGAGCGGCTCGTGATCATGTGCCTCGTGTGCCTGCTCGATCCGATCGTCTCCGCGCGCCTGGGCCGGCCCCCCTCGACGGCGATCGAGTGGATGCTGGGCCTGATGGCCCTGACCACGTTCGTGACCGCTGCCCACCGGACGGTCTGGATCGCGGCGCGGCTCCGTCGGGCGGAACGCACGTCCTGATCGAGCCAGGGGCGCGGCGGCTACTTCGAGCGGGGCGACACCACCAGGAGATCGTTCGACTTCGGCATGGACGCGTGGGCCATGTACACGCTTCCGTCCTTCGCAACGACGCCGTTGCGGGCGCCCGCGCGCGTCGGCACCTGCGCCACCACCGTCATCTTGCCGCTCCCGTCCACCCGCGCGATCGTCAGCTTCGCGGCGCGGGCCGCGCCCACGTAGACCAGATGGCGGGCGGGAGCGAAGTCCAGGTCGTCGACGCCGTCGCCCGTGTCGACGGAGGACAGCACCGCGCCGTCGTGGCCCGCGTCGAGCACCTCCGTGCGCGCGCTGCAGGCGACGAAGAGGAAGCCGCCCTTCTCGTCGAGCCTCAGGCCGTGGGGGCCGTCTTCGCCGCACTTGGGGTTCCAGGTTGCGACGGTCTGGTGGGACTTGAGGTCGATCGCCAGCGTGCGGTCCTTGTCCTCCAGGTTCGTGTAGAAGCGCCCGCGGCCGGCGTCCACCGCGAAGCCCTCGGGCTGGCCGTCGAAGCTGAGCTTCGCCTTCTGGACGAGGGTGACGCCGTCGAGGATGCGCACCGACTTGTCGCGCGGCGTCGTCACCCACAGCTCCTTCGTGGGCGCGACGTACGCGAGCCCGTCCGGCATGGAGTCGAGCCGACCGCACGCCCCGCGCACGAGGGAGCGCGAGTCCACCGCACAGACGGTCGAATCGCCGCGGTTGCCGACGTAGACGACACCGTCGCCGACGGTCGCCGAGCTGGGGCCGATCAGGCGCTTCCGCCCCCGGGACTCGACTTCCGTCGTGGGGAAGCCGGGGATCTGCGTCACCTTGCCGCTGGCGGTGTCGACGACGTCGACGGCGCCGGTGTTGCCGGCCGGCGCCCAGACGAAGCCGGTGTGGGGATCGAAGGTGAGGTAGTCCATGAGGATGCCGTCGTCGTTGCCGCCGGGGAGCGGCAAGGTACGCACGGCATACGCCGCGCCGGCCGGGGCCGGGGTCGGGTCGGCGGGCGCCGCCGCGGAAGCGGCGAGCACGAGCGGAGCGACGAGAAGGAGAAACATTGAGTTTCGCATCCCGGGATATTCACACGGCGGCTCCGGGATCACAAGACGCCGGGCCTTCCCGAGGCCAGCGAATCGGGCGACAATCGCTTGATGCACGCGGCGGCCCTGGTCGGGATCGTGGCCCTGGCTTGCGTGGATACGGCGCCGGGAGACTGTCCGCCCGTTGCCGATGCCGCGCGCCAGCAGGAGGGCATGCAATCGTTCCGCGCGGGCGAGGAGTCGCTCGCGGCCGGCAAATGGGAGGAGGCGGCCGAGCGCTTCACGGCCGCCGCTCGGCTCGATCCGTTCCTGCCGCTGGCCCCTTACGGGCTCGGCCAGGCCCGGATGGGCGCGAAGCGTTATGCCGAGGCGGTGCAGGCCTTCACCGCGTGCCGCGAGGCGTTCCGCTGCCTCGCATCGGTCTCGGCCTCCGATCGGGCCGCGATGGAAAAGCGGGTCGACGGGGAGCTGCGCGAGCTGCGTGACGCGCTGCGCAACCTCGAGCGTGAGCGGCTGCTGACGAGCTCGATCAAGTTCAAGGAGATCAACGACCAATCGACCGGGAGCCTGGGCGAGGCGGCGCTGCAGGCGCAGAAGATCGAAGGCGCCCTGCGGGAGCGGGAGCGCTGGAAGCGCCGGCTCGCGCTGGCCGACGTTCCCGCCGAGGTCCTCATGGCCCTCGGCAACGCCTACTTCCAGGCGGGATCGCTGGCGGACGCGGAGCGCGAGTACCGGGGGGCATTGCGGACGGACCCGAAGCTGGCCGACGTCCACAACAACCTCGCCGTCGTGTACATGCTCACGGGCCGCCTCGACGAAGCCGAGCAGGCCCTCAAGCGCGCCGAGAAGGCCGGCGTGCCGGTGAGCCCCCGCCTCCGCGAACAGATCCGCAAGCGACGCGAAGGGAACCTCCCGCCCCCATAGCACGTAGCATACTCATCCGATGAGATTCGGCCTTCGCGTCCTCGGCCTCGCGGCCGTGCTGTTCCTGCTCCTGCCCATC
>Ga0070698_100006267_pt1 | contig 12931 bp, 8 predicted proteins | sample KBSK1502metaG_FD_65477 | JGI IMG/M metagenome (GOLD analysis project Ga0070698, IMG submission 65477) | Corn, switchgrass and miscanthus rhizosphere microbial communities from Kellogg Biological Station, Michigan, USA - KBS K1-50-2 metaG | ecosystem: Host-associated > Plants > Roots >... | reverse complement strand
AGGACGAAGGGGTCGTGCTTCGCGCCGAGGCAGCCGCCGAACTGCCCCGGCGTGAGGTACCGGGTGCTGTCGCAGTGCGGCGCCGGCGTGATCACGTACGGCGGCAGCGCGCCGCTGTAGTGGTCGCGCTGCGCCAGCCAGCCCACCAGCGTGCCCAGGCTCGGCAGGTCGGTCCGGCTGGGATTGATCAGCGTGCTGTCGATGCTGTAGGGCCGCCCGACGATCGACCAGTACATCCCGGCATTGTGGCCCTGGTGGGAGTGGTGGACGCTGCGGACGATCGCGTACTTGTCGGCGAGCTTCGCCATCCGCGGCAGCAGCTCGGTGACGCGGATCCCCGACACGTTCGTCTTGAGGGCCCGGAACGTGCCCCGGACGTCCTCCGGAGCCTCGGGCTTCGGATCCCACAGGTCGGTATGGCTGGGCCCGCCGCTGTTGAAGATGAGGATGACGGACTTGGCCTTGGCCTTCCGGGGGACGCCGGCCGCCGCGGCCCGCATCCAGTCGGCGTGGAAAAGGCTCAGCCCGGCGAGCCCGCCGAACTGCAGAAAGGACCGGCGCGAACCGTCGGCCACACCGGATCTCCAGACGATACGTCCCGCTCCTCTATACTACAGCCGCCGCTGGGGACCCGATGCGCCGTTCCCGGGACCGGGGATGATTTTCCCGGCCGCTAAGAAGCCGCTTCGACGCTCCGCACCCTCACCTCCGGGTCTGCCGGGATTCCGGATTCCGCCGTCTGGATTCCCTCATCGGGATCGATCCATCTCCAGAGGATCGCTCCCAGGAAGCAGTAGATCGCGGCGACGGCCAGGCCGCCCTGCCAGCCGAAGTGGGCGCTGATGAGCGGCGTCAGGATCGGCGCCAGCGCGCCGCCGGCGTTGCCGCCGGTGTTGACGATGGCGGCCGCCACCCCGCTGCGCTCCCCGCCGAGGTCGGTCGCGGTCGTCCAGAACGCGCCCTCGCTGGCGCCCAGCGACGCGAGCGCGAGCGAGAAGCAGGTCACGATCCAGGCCGGCTCCCGGAAGATCACGCCCGCGCCCAGCAGCCCCGCGCTGGCGACCATGCCCGCGACGGTGACGAAGGTCCGGCCGCGGCGGGCGCCCCAGCGGACCTGGGCGCGGTCGGTCAGCCACCCGCCGGCCGCCATCCCCAGGGCCATCGCGACCGTGGGGATCGTCGCATAGAGCCGCCCTCGGTCCTTTCCCAGGCCGAGGACCGTGTCGAAGTAGTACTGCATCCAGTAGAAGAACATGTACTGGAAGTAGCCGACCGCGGCGTAGCTCAGGGTCAGAAGGATCACGCTCCGCTTCTTCCAGGGCGCGACGGAGGTAAGTCGCCCCGCGGCCGGCGACCCCGACGCATCCGTCCCGATCAGCCGGCGCTCCTCGTCGTTCACCCCCGGATGCAGTCCCGGTCCGCTCGCCGCCGTCGCCATCCAGGCGGCGGCGACCAGCCCCGTGACGACCGCGGCGCAGACGAACGCGGCGGGCCAGCCCAGGCGGTCCATCATGAACCCGAACAGATAGTAGGTGCAGGAGATGCCCGCCAGCGCCGCGGCATTCACGAGCCCGTTCACTCCCGCCCGCTGAGGACCGGGGATCCACCGCGACACCGCGTGGGCCGCCCCCGGATGGAACGGCGCGTTCGTGACGCCCAGGAACGCCCGGATGGCGAACAGAAGCGGGACGATCGTGGCCGCCGACGACACCGTGAAGCCGGCGACCCCCGTCAGTCCCACGCAGAGCGCGGAGCCGAAGCCCACGAGCAGCAGCGAGGCGCGCGAGCCGAACCGGTCGATGAACCATCCGCCCGGCGTCATCATGAGCGTGTAGGTCCAGAGATATGCCGAGCTCAAGGCGCCCATCAGCACCGGAGAGATGTTGAACTCGGGCATGAGCCGCTCCGTCCCGGCCACCGCGATGCTGATCCGGTTGAAGTGGACCAGCGCCGCGTAGCCCAGGAGCAGCCCCACGATCCTCCACCGCACCGACGTCGCGCGACCGTTCATGAGCCGGCTCCCAGCTCCCGCAGCGCGGCGGTCGCGCTCGCGATGACGCGTTCGAGACAGCCGCGCTCGAAGGGGCTCTGCCACACCTGGTAGAGGTCTTCGCCGTGGAGATGGGCCGGGGCCAGATACCCGATGCCGCCGTTCGTGAGGTTCATCACGCTGATCGCGCGACCCGGGAAGGCGCGGCGGAGCTCGGTCTGCAGGAGCGTGTAGGCCTCGTTGGGGTGGCCCACGAAATAGCCGTCGCCCGCCCGCCAGACCCAGAGCGGGACCTTCGCGCTCTTCCCCTCGCCCACCGTGCGCCGGACGCGCAGTTTCCGGCGGAGGCGCTCGGACTGGACGCGGTCGTCGCAGGCCTTCAGCATCGCCTCGAGCTCCGCCACCGACGGCAGGTCCTTGAGGGGAAGCTCCACGTCCACCTGCCGGGCGCCCAGCACTCCCGACGGCGTCCGGGCCTTCCGCTTCCAGATCGCCAGCGGCGCGCCCGATTCGACGACTCCCGAAAACTCCAACTGCGTCCGCGGCGGCAGCATGCCTTCCAGCGTCGACAGCGCCGCGTAGCCGAGCTGCCGGCCGTTGCGGTCCGCGGTCTCCGTCTCGCCCGTATATTGCTGCCGGGGGCCGACCTCGCCCGAGGGCCCGTGCAGATAGAGGCAGAGCGCTTCGGGCGTCTGCTTCTCGACGAGCTCCCGCATCGCGCCCGGATAGTCCGGGGAAATCAGCTTGTTCTCCCACGCGAGCGTCGTCGGGTGGCAGGCGTAGTTGACCAGCACCGCGCGCGTCCGGCCCGCGGCGTCGGCGACCCGGCCGACCAGCACCGCGTCGTCGGCGGCCGTCGAGGGGTTGAGTCCCGTGACCCAGCGCTCGCGCGACGGATCCGGAAGATCCCGGTTCCCCGCCAGGTCGCAGCGGCCGGTCGCCCAGGTCAGCGTGCCGGGAGCCTCCGTTTCGACGGCGCGGCGGACCGCGCGAAGGACGGCCTCGCGCACCTTGTCGAGATACGGAGCGATGAGCTCCCCGCCCGGCTTGTCGTGGTCCTCGCGGCTCGTCGCCGGCCCCGCGTGCGTGTGGGAGCAGTTGACCATGACGCGCGCCGGGTCGAGCTTCAGCGATTCGATCAGGATCGTCCGGACATGACGTTCGTCGGCGCCGGACTTCCACCATCCGAGGTCGAGCGCGACGAGCACCAGCGGCGGCCCCCCGCCCGCTTCCTTCATCGTCAGCGCGGTGGCCGTGAGCGGCCGGTGGATGCCCTCCGCGACGTCGTGCTTCGCCGCGCCCCAGTTCCGCGCGTAGATGCCGACGGGCGGCGTGATGTCCTCGCGGGCGACGCCCAGGGTGCCGGCGAACTCCGGGGCCCACACCGGCGGCGGAGCCTGGCCGGTGCGGACCGGCGACGACGCGCAGCCCAGAAACGAACCCAGGGCGAGCGTGCCGCCGGCTCGGAGAACGTCTCGACGGGTGGGTGAGCTCATGACAGTTAAGTTACACCCGGGACATCGCTTCTCGAGTCATTTCCAGCGTCCGGTCGATGTCGTCCTCCGTGTGGGCGGCGCTGATCGACCCCTGCTTGGCGGGCAGCGGAAAATGGTAGATCCCGGCGTTGATGAGCTCGCGCCGGTAGCGTCGGTCGAGGTCGGAATCGTGGCTCGCGGCCAGGTCGTGCCAGTCGACGGGAACGTGGTCGCTGAAATAGGTGCAGAACGCCGACCCGATGCGGCTGACGACGGCCGTCCAGCCCTTCTCGTGGTAGAGCGCCTCGAGCCCCGCCTGGAGCCGGGCGCCGCGCGCTTCCAGGGTCCGGTAGATCTCCCCGTCGTCGCGGCCGAGCCGCTCGAGGGTCGCGATCGCCGCCGCGACCGTCATGGGATGGCCGTTGTACGTCCCCGCGATCAGCACCCGGCGCGCGGATTCCTTGGCATCGAACAGGTTCATGATCTCGGCCCGCCCGCCGATCACGCCCAGCGGATACCCGTTCGCGACGGCCTTGCCGAAGACCGACAGGTCGGGAGCGACCCCCGCGATGGACTGGTAGCCGCCCAGGGCGGAGCGGAAGCCCGTCTTGACTTCATCGAAGACCAGCGTCGCGCCGTATCGGGTACAAAGGCGCCGCACCTCCTGCAGGTAGCCCGGCCGGGGCGGCATCACGCCGACATTTTGAAGGACGGGCTCCATCAGGACGCAGGCGATCGGATGACGCCGCAGGACGTCCTCGACCGACGCCGCATCGTTGAAGTTCACGACGTGGAGGCGCTGCCGGACTCCTTCGGGGATGCCGGCCGACAGCGGCAGGAACCGGTACTCCCCCGGGGAGACGCGCGGGCCGATCTCGGCGAGCGACGGCATGACGGTGCGGGCCACGTCGTTGTGCCAGCCGTTGTAGCCGCCCAGCATGAGGAGGACGTCCTCGCGCCCCGTCCACGCGCGGCTCAGCCGGATCGCGTGGGCGGTGGCTTCGCTGCCGGAGTTCGTCAGCTGGAGCTTCTCGAGGCTCGGCACGGCCTCGTGGAGCAGCTCGGCCAGCCGGACTTCCCAGGGCGTGGTGCCGCTTCCCATGAGCGACCAGCCGTCCTCCATCGCCTGGACGACGGCGCCGTTGACCTCGGGGTCGTTGTGTCCGAGCAGGTGGGGGGCGAAGGCCGCGTGATAGTCGATGTACTCGAAGCCGTCGGCGTCCCAGATCCGGCTCCCGCGCGCCCGGACGAAGGCGATCCCCGGCTCCACCTTCCGGTTGAGCGAGACCACGCCGCCGGCGATCACCGCTTCCCCGCGGCGGAGAAGCGCCTCCGATTCGGCGTGACGCTTACCAGTCCCCGACGCTGCCATCGGCATAGAAAGACCTCTGTAGAAGTTCCTGCTGGAACGGATGCTTGCGGACCTCGGCTTCGTCGATCTCGATCCCGAGCCCGGGGCGCGACGAAGGCCGCACCGTCCGCGTTTTCGGATCGACCTGGAACCCTTCCTTGACCACGTCGGCCCGCCACGGCACGTCCGCGTGAACCGATTCGCAGATGATGTAGGACGGCGTCGCGAAGCCGAGCTCCAGGGAGGCGGCCGTGCTGACGGGCCCCTGAGGATTGTGCGGCGCCAGCGCCACGCGGTACGCCTCGGCCATCGCGGCGATCCGGCGCGCCTCGCTCAGGCCGCCGCAGTGGGTGATGTCGGGCTGGAGCACGCTCGCGGCGCGCTTCTCGAGCAGCTCGCGGAACGCATGGACGCCGATCAGCCGCTCGCCGGTCGCGATCGGCGTCGTGACCGCCCGCTGGCAGGCGGCGATGTCCTCCATCGTCTCGGGCCAGCACGGTTCCTCGAAGAAGTAGAGGCCGTAGGGTTCGAGGGCCTTGGCGAACTTCAGTCCCATGCGCGGCGAGGGCCGCGCGTGGCAGTCGACCATGATGTCGACGTTCTCCCCCACGGCGTCCCGGAGCGCGGCGACGCACTTCTCCGCGTAGCGCAGCGGGCGAAGCCCTTCGATCGGCATCGTCTCCGGAACCGCCATGCACTTGAACGCGCTGAAGCCGTCCTCGACGGCGCGCCGCCCCAGGTCGGCGAAGCGCTTCGCGTCCGCCGGCTTCGTCTCGTAGAAGTCCTCCATCTTTCCGCCCCCCAGGTGGCAGTAGAGGCGGACATAATCGCGCACCGGGCCGCCCCACAGCTTGTGGCACGGCACGCCGTGGATCTTGCCCAGGATGTCCCACAGGGCGATGTCGATGCCGCTCATCGCGGTGGCCCGGACGATGCCGTTGGCGTGCCAGAAATGCTGGCGATACATCATCTGCCAGAGATGCTCGACGCGCGTGGGATCCTCGCCGATCAGCAGCTGCGAGATGTCCTCGATCGCCCCCGTGACGGCGCGCGTATGCCATTCGAGGGTCGCTTCGCCCCAGCCGTGAAGGCCCGGCTGGTCGGTGACGACCTTGACGAAGATCCAGTTGCGCATCCGCGCATTGCAGACCAGGGTCTCGATCTTGGCGATCTTCATAGCGGATAAACACAAAGGCACAAAGACACAGAGAAGAACTTCTTTGTGAAAGCGCCCGGAAGAAGGTCCATGAAAGCAGGTCTTTCTTTGTGTCTCCGTGTCTTTGTGTTGTTCTTCACGCGAGGATCTCGGTGATCGGCTTGCCGAAGTCCACCTCCAGCCGCTTCCGGCCCGGCACCTCGAGCTTTCGCGCGTCGAGGCCGAGCTGGTGCAGCACCGTTGCGTGGAGGTCGGTGATGTAGTGGCGATTCTCCACGGCGTGGAAGCCCAGCTCGTCGGTCGCTCCGTGGACGACGCCGCCCTTCACGCCGCCGCCCGCCAGCCACCCGCAGAAGCCGAAGGGGTGGTGGTCGCGGCCGTCCGAGCCCTGGGCGCCGGGCGTGCGGCCGAACTCCGTGCCCCAGACGACGAGCGTCTCGTCGAGCAGCCCGCGGCGCTTCAGGTCCTTGAGCAGTCCTGCGATGGGCTTGTCGACTTCGGCGCACAGTTTCGTGTGGCCCGCCTTCAGGTTGCCGTGAGCGTCCCACGCGCCGGCGCCGCCGTTGCTCCCGTGGAACACCTGGATGAAACGGACGCCCCGCTCGACCATCCGGCGCGCCCCCAGGCAGGTCTGGCCGAACGAGCGGGTGACGTCCTGGTCCAGGCCGTAGAGCTTCCGCGTCTCCTCGTCCTCGCTCTCGAACGTGAAGAGCTCCGGGACGGCGGTCTGCATCCGGAACGCCAGCTCGTACGACTTGATCCGCGCCCGGAGCGCGGCGTCGTCGGGGTATTCGATCTCGGTCAGCCGGTTGAGCCGCCGCAGGAGGTCGAACTCCCGCGCCTGGTCCTCCCGCGTCTTCCCCCCGCCCGGCGCGGCGAAGGGCAGCGGGTTCTTCGGGTCGACGTTCATTCGCACGCCCGAGTGTTCCGGCCCGAGGTAGTTGCCGGTGTGGCCGTTGACGCCGCCGCAACAGTCGGCGAGCGGCGTCCCCAGGACGACGAACTGGGGAAGGTTCTCATTGAGCGAGCCCAGGCCGTAGTGGACCCACGAGCCGATCGTGGGGAGCGCGCCCTCCAGCGCGTGGCGGCCCGTGTGGAACTGCAGCTGCGCGCCGTGGTTGTTGTCCGTGGTCCAGAACGAGCGGACGACCGCGAGGTCGTCGGCACACGACCCCACGTGAGGCCACCAGTCGCTGACGTCGAGCCCGGATTGGCCGTACTTCTTGAATCCGGTCTGGAGCGGATAAATCGTCGGATGGACCTTGTGCAGTCCCGCGATCACTTCCCGCACGTTCTTCTTCAGGTGGGGCGATTCGAGGGTCGCCTTGTAGGGCGAGTCGCCGATCGTCTTGCCGGCGTATCTCGTCAGCTCCGGCTTCGGGTCGAAGCTCTCCATGTGGCTCGTGCCGCCGACCATGAAGAACCAGATCACCGTCTTCGCCTTGGGCTTGAAGTGCGGCCGGCCGTCGGGCGCCCGCCATCCCTCGGCCCCGTCCCTCTCGCCCGCCGAAGCCTTGGCGAAGGCGGGGGCGGTCCCGTCGCGGTGCAGCATCGCGCTCAAGGCCAGGCCTGTGAACCCCATGCCCGTGTCGGCGAGAAACGTGCGGCGCGACACCTTCCGGCAGCCGGCGTGATCGTGCTTCATGGGGACTCCTATCGGATCGTGACGAAATCGTTATGGTTGAAGAGGACGTGGACCAGCCCCTCCCGGGCGCGCGGGCCCTGCCGGAGGAAGCCGCCGCATTCCTTCCGCTCCGCCTCGGAGGCGCTTCGTCCGAGGACCGCGAGGAACGCGACGTCGATGAAGGCGTCGTCCGACGGAGCTTCCTTGTCCAGCCGCGCGGCGAGCGACCGGGCCTGGGTCGCCACAAGGACGCTGTTGGCGAGGGCCAGCGCCTGCTGCGGGATGATGCTCTCGCTCCGCTGATAGCATTCGTTCACGTTCGCCGCGTCGAAGAGCCTCAGGAACTCCACCTCCTTCTCCGGCGCATGGCGGTAGTAGAGGCTGCGCCGGAACGTCGTCAACGCGCTGTTCTGATCCAGCTCGGGCCCGCCCCGCGACGGGTCGAGCGCGCCGGAGAGATGGAGCACGGCGTCCCGGACCGCTTCGGACTCCATCCGGCGGACGTTCATGCGCCAGAGGAAGTGGTTCTCGGGGTCCTTGGCCAGCCCGCCGGGGTCCGCGGCGGAGTCGCGCCGGTAGGCCGCCGACGTGACGAGCAGCCGGTGGAGCTTCCGGAGGCTCCAACCGTCGTGCATGAATTCGGACGCGAGCCAGTCGAGCAGTTCCGGATGGGTGGGCTTGCGGCCGTTGTGGCCGAAGTCGAACGTCGTGACGACCAGCGGCGCGCCGAAGTGGCGGAGCCAGACGTGGTTCACGAGCACCCGGGCGGTGAGCGGGTTCTCGGTCGACGCGATCCAGCGGGCGAGCGCGAGCCTCCGGCCGCTGCTGGTCGCCGGGTAGGTCTCCATCTTGCGCGGCGCGTACCCGGTGCCGGTCGGCGCCTGATAGTCGGTCTCGGCTTTCGCCAGGGCCTTCTCGGCGTCGTCGAGCTTCTTCTTCGCGTCGGCTTTCTTGTCGGGCTTGTCGAACGCCTGCTTCGCGACGAACTTCGCACGCGCGGCGTCGAGGAGGGCGAGCTTCCGCTGGGCCAGCAGGGCGACCGCGGCGGCCTTTTTCCACGCCTCGTCCTTCTTCCCCTCGAGCCGTTCCGCCTCGAGCACGGCAAGGACGGAGTCGCGCCGCGCCGTCGCCACCGCGAAGTCCAGGCCCCCGACCGCCTCGCCCTTCCCCAGGGCCTGCAGCGCGTCGGCGACGGCCTTGTCCTCCGCGGCAACCGCGAGGGCGCGGACGAAGTCCCGTTTCTCGGGCGCCACGACCGAGGGCGGGAGGGCCACGGGTTCGATCCGCAGCGAAGCGCCGCCGAGGGAGCGCGGGACGGCCGGGGCGATCGTCTTGGAGGTGTCCGGGCTCCGGTCGTCGCCCCGCTCGAACCGGTGGGTCGGCGCGTCGGGCTTGGCGTCGTAGGCCCGGGCAAGCCCGACCTTCGTCACGTCGAACGCGCCGCCTTCCAGGTGGTCGGTCCGGACGTCGTGCGGCTCGAAGAACGCGCGGAACGCATAGTACTCCTCGTGCGAGATCGGGTCGAAGAAGTGGTCGTGGCAGCGCGCGCAGTTCATCGTGGTCGCCAGGAAGGCCTTCGCGGTGTGCTCGACCGTCTCCTGGAGCCAGACGTTGCGGCTGAACTTGCACCAGTTGCGGACGAGGAAGCCGGTGGCGCGCAGCGTCTGAGGGTCCTCGGGGGCGATCTCGTCGGCGGCGAGCATCTCGAGGATCATCCGGTCGTACGGCTTGTCGGCGTTGAGGCTCTCGACGATCCAGTCCCGCCAGCGCCAGATGTGCGGCTGGCTGTTCCGGACCTCGGCCTGGTACCCGTACCAGTCGCTGTAGCGCCAGAGGTCCATGAAGTGGCGCCCCCACCGCTCGCCGTGGCGCGGGTCGGCCAGCAGCCGGTCGACGACCTTCTCGTAGGCGCCGGGGGAGGGGTCGGCGACGAACGCCGCGACCTCCTCGCGGGTGGGAGGAAGGCCGATCAGGTCGACGTAGACTCGCCGGAGCAGCGCCGGCTTCGACGCCTCGGGCCGCGGCGTCAGCCCGCGCGCCTGCTGGGCGACGGACAGGAAGGCATCCACGGGATGGGGGCCCGGGGGCGGGGTCGGCGGCGCGGGCTTGATCGTGGACCAGTGGGGCGCGACGGCGTCCTCGCCCGCCTCGGAGTCGGGCCACGCGGCTCCCTGGTCGATCCAGCGACGCAGCAGCTCGATCTTCTCCGCCGGAAGACGCGGGGCCTTCTGGGGCATCCGCGCTTCCTCGTCGGCGTCGACGAGCAACTTATAGAGAAGGCTTTCGCGGCCCTTTCCCGGAACGATGGCTTTTCCCGTGATTCCGCCCTTGAACGCCGCCGACCGGGCGTCGAGCCGCAGCTGCCCCTTCTTCTTGGCCGCGGAGTGGCAGGAGAGACAGTGGTCGCGGAGGATCGGGCGGACGTCCCGCCCGAAATCGATCTTCGGCCCGTCGTCCTGCGCCCGGACCAACCCTCCGAGCAGCATCGCGAGTCCGGCCATTCCCCAGGCGCGCATGCGTGGACCTCCGGAATTCAGTTTCCTATTATGCAACACTGTTGTCAATAGAGTAGTTTCAAAATCGCTGGTGTCGGGAGGAGGCCTCTTGGAGAATGGCGGGCCGATGAAGGACGGACCGTACGAATCCCTGCGGCGGGCGTTCGAGGTGCTCGAGCTGCTCGCGACCCGGTCCCCGCGGGGCGTGACGGAGATCGCCTCCGCGCTCGGAATGCAGAAAAGCGGCGCGAGCCGCCTCCTGAAGGCGCTGTCGGGCTGGGGCTACGTCGTCCAGGACCTCAAGCGGGGGCAGTACCAGTCGGGGCCGCGGGTGCTGGCGCTCGCGGAGCACCATGTCCAGGGCGACCAGCTGCTCCGGGTCTCCCCGCCCGTGATGCGGGAGCTCGCGCTCGCGACGCGCGCCTCCGTCCACCTGGCCCAGGTCGTCGCCGACCGGATGCTCGTCGTTTCGAAGGAAGCGAGTCCCGAGACCATCCAGGTGACCTCGCGCGTCGGCGGCATCCTCACCCCGCACGCCTCCGCGATGGGCAAGGTGCTTCTGGCGGGCCTGGGGGAGAAGGAGCGCGCGCCCTTCCTGAAGGGGCCGCTCGAGCGGTTCACCGACAAGACGATCATCGAGCCCGACCGGCTGGCCCGGGTGCTCGAGGACGTCCGCCGCCGGGGATTCGCGCTGGAGTCGGGGGAGGAGCACGCGGGCGTGGGCTGCATCGGCGTCCCGATCCTCGGCCGCGACGACCGGTGGATCGCCGCCCTCTCGGTGTCGGGGCCGCTCACGGGCACGCCCTTCCGGCTCGACGCGCGCCACCGCGGGCTCGCGGTCAAGGCGGCGGCCGAGATCTCGCGGCGCCTCGCGCTCGAGCCGGCGACCGGCTAAGTCGAAAGAAACCCCTGCCCTCGGGACGTGTTGAAGAAAGCATGAGACTGCTCGCCGCGCTCGTCCTGCTGCTCGGGTCCGCCCAGGACCGCCGCCCCAACGTCGTCGTCATCCTGACCGACGACCAGGGATGGGGCGACCTGAGCGTCCACGGCAACACGAACCTCGCCACGCCCGCCGTCGATTCGCTCGCGCGCGACGGCGCCCTTTTCGAGCGCTTCTTCGTCCAGCCCGTCTGCTCGCCCACCCGCGCGGAGTACCTCACCGGCCGCTACCATCTCCGCAGCGGCGTCCATGACACGAGCTCCGGCGGCGAGCGGATGAACCTGGGCGAGCGGACGATCGCGGAGGTGTTCAAGTCCGCCGGCTACGCCACCGGCGCCTTCGGCAAGTGGCACAACGGCGCGCAGCAGCCGTACCACCCGAACGCCCGCGGCTTCGACGAGTACTACGGCTTCACGTCCGGTCACTGGGGCGACTATTTCGACGCGCTCCTCCTCGACCACAACGGCCGGACCGTGAAAGGAAAAGGGTTCCTCCCCGACGAGTTCGCCGATCGTGCCATCGACTTCATCGGGGCGAACAAGGACCGGCCGTTCTTCTGCTACATCCCGTTCAACACGCCCCACTCCCCCTTCCAGGTCCCCGACCGCTGGTACCGGAAGTTCGCCGACGCCGACCTGAAGCTGAGGGACCGGGATCCGAAGCGCGAAGACCTCGCCAAAACGCGGGCGGTCCTGGCCATGTGCGAGAACCTCGACTGGAACGTCGGCCGGGTCCTGAAGCGGCTCGACGAACTCAACCTCGCCAAGGACACCATCGTGGCCTACTTCCACGACAACGGCCCCAACGGCGCGCGCTGGAACGGCGGCATGAAGGGCGTGAAGGGATCGACCGACGAGGGCGGCGTCCGATCGCCCCTCCTGGTGCGCTGGACCGGGAAGATTCCGCCGGCGACCCGGGTCCGCCCCATCGCGGGGGCGATCGACCTGCTGCCCACGCTGGCCGACCTGGCGGGCGTCGCGATTCCCGCCGGAAAGCCGCTCGACGGCATCAGCCTGAAGTCCGCGCTCCTGGGCGAAACGGCGCCTCCTCCCGATCGGATGATCCTCCAGCACTGGGCAGGACGGTTCAGCGTCCGGTCGCAGCGGTTCCGCCTCGACACGACCGGAAAGCTGTTCGAGCTGGAGGCCGACCCGGGGCAGGACAAGGACGTGTCGAAAGAGCATCCGGAGGAAGTCGCACGGATGAAGAAGGCGCTCGACCAGTGGAAATCCGAGATGCCGTCGGTGAAGGACGACCGCCCGTTCACGGTCGCCTCGCGCTTCACGCCGCTGCCGGCGAGGGACGGCATCGCGGCCGGCGGCGTGAAGCGAAGCAACAAGGCGCCGAACTGTTCCTACTTCACCGACTGGACCCGCGAAGAGGGCCGGATCACCTGGGACGTGGAGGTGGCCGCCGCGGGCCGATACGACGTCGTCGTCTACTATAGTTGCCCCAAAGAAGACGTCGGGTCGACGGTCGAGCTCAGCTTCCGGGGGAGCCGGATGGAGGCGTCGGTCCAGGAAGCGCACGACCCGCCGGCGTACGGGCCGGAACGGGACCGGGCGTCGAGGGCGACCGAGTCGGTCGTGAAGGACTTCAAACCCTGGCGGATGGGATCGATCGATCTGCCGGCGGGCCGCGGCGAGCTCACGCTCCGGGCGCTCAAGGTCGCCCGCGGCCAGGTGATGGAAGTGCGGCAACTCGAACTGACCCGGGCGGACTGATCTCCGATCGGATCAGACGCGGTGGACCGAGGCGGCCGCGGCGTCGAGGATGGCCTCGAACTTTCCCCGGTGGGCTTCGCCCAGCGCCTCCCACAGCCGGTCGGATTCGCCGAGATGCGGAAGGAGCACGTATCCGACGCCGTAGCGGCGCGTGAGGTGATTCATCGCGAGCCGGG
>Ga0070698_100006266_pt1 | contig 12933 bp, 12 predicted proteins | sample KBSK1502metaG_FD_65477 | JGI IMG/M metagenome (GOLD analysis project Ga0070698, IMG submission 65477) | Corn, switchgrass and miscanthus rhizosphere microbial communities from Kellogg Biological Station, Michigan, USA - KBS K1-50-2 metaG | ecosystem: Host-associated > Plants > Roots >... | reverse complement strand
TTTCTTGCGAGGGACAGGTTTGGGAAAAAGCCGCTGAACTTTTTTATTGATGATGACAGGTTCATTTTCGCTTCGGAGCTAAAAGCGCTTTATGATTTTGACATTCCCAAAGAATTAAACTATGAAGCGCTGCAGCTTTACCTGCAATTGTCTTACATACCACAGCCAATGAGTATGTTGAAACATGTAAGAAAAATAGAGCCGGGCTCGCGATTGATACTTAGAGGAAAAAATATTGAAGAAAAAAGATGGTATGAGCTCTCACCTACTTATGAGTATAAGAATGCGCCGTCTTATGAACAAGCGCAAAAAGAACTTGTTGTCCTACTGGAAGATGCAGTGGTAAAAAGACTGATAAGCGATGTGCCGCTTGGCGCTTTTTTAAGCGGTGGTATCGATTCTTCCGTTATCGTAGCATTGGCCAGTCGTCACCAGCAATCATTGAACACTTTTTCTATTGGATTTAAGGACGAACAATATTTTGACGAAACACATTTTGCGGAATTGGTTGCGGCAAAATTTAAAACCAACCATGCAACGTTCCGTTTAGGTTTTGATGACTACTTATCTCATATATATGATGTCTTGAATTATCTTGATGAACCATTTGCCGATTCAGCATCGTTGCCCCAATTCATTCTTTGCATGGAAGTAAGAAAACATGCAACCGTTGCTATCTCCGGCGACGGTGGTGATGAAGTGTTTGCCGGTTATAATAAACACTATGCAGAATGGCAGGCAAGAAAGGGATCATTGGCTGGCGGCCTTGTCAAAATGGGTTACCCGCTTTGGAAAATCATGCCTAAGAGCAGGAACAATCGTTTCTCTGATCTTATTCGCCAATTGCACCGGTATGCGGAAGGAGCGGGACTTTCTGCAAAAGAACGCTACTGGCATTGGGCCTCCACTTTTTCTGCAGGAGAAGTAGATAAGTTGATTGCGACAAAAACTGCGGATAAGATCAACAAGGCAGTTATTGATTCAGTAAAAGAAAAATATCTTTCTAATATCAATGATGATTTCAATTCAGTATTAAAAACGGATCTTGATCTTGTGCTTGCCAGCGATATGCTGGTGAAGGTGGACCTGATGAGTATGGCAAACAGCGTAGAAGTTCGTTCGCCATTTCTTGATCATCATGTTGTAGAGTTTGCTTTTACATTACCATCCAAATACAAAATAAACAAGACCGGTAGAAAGAAAATTGTGAAAGATGCTTTCCGGAATATTTTACCACCTGAAATTTACAACCGTGGAAAAAGGGGATTTGAGATCCCCATGTTAAAGTGGTTTCGTGAAGAGCTGCATACATATATTTTTGATGACCTGCTGGATGAAAAATTTGTAAGAGAACAGGGCATCTTCGATCCGGAGTTTATTAATTGCATGAAAAAACAACTTTATTCCACTGCGCCCGGAAATATTGTGGAGCAGCTTTGGGTCCTGATCGTTTTCCAGCATTGGTACAAGAAATATTTTATGTAAAATCTATTTTGTGAGTAAAGGCATCTTTACCATATCACTTGACTTCGAGCTTTTCTGGGGCGTGAGAGATCACCGCACACTTGAGAATTATGGAGAAAACATCCGCAACGTTCATAATGTTGTTCCCCGGTTGCTGGCTTTATTTTCTAAATACAATGTGCATTGCACCTGGGCAACGGTGGGTTTTCTTTTTTTTGCCGGGAAAAAAGAAATGATGCCCTGGTTACCTGCTGAACGACCCGATTATCAGAAAAAAGAATACGACCCCTATCCATATCTGGAGCAAAATGAACTGGAGAAAATGTATCATTTTGCCCCGGCACTTATTGATCAAATAAAAAGTACACCGGGCCAGGAGATCGGCACACATACATTTTCTCATTTTTATACGCTCGAAAAGAATACAACGATCGGACAATTTAAAAGTGATCTCCGCGCGGCGATCGCCATAGCACGAGAAAAAGGTATTGAAATTAAAAGCATAATTTTTCCGCGAAATCAATACTCTGATGAACATATCAAGGCATGCTTAGCAGAAGGGATAAAAATTTATCGGGGCAATGAACTTTCAGGCGCTTATAAACCAATATCACGGGAAAACGAAAATATTTTCAGAAAAGGAATTCGGTTTGTGGATACATATATTAATGTTACCGGGCATCACTGTCATGCTATTCCTTCAGCAAATGAAATTATTAATGTGCCTGCAAGTCGTTTTCTCCGGCCATACAATCCAAAATTTAAAATGTTTGACAGGTTAAAGCTCAGGCGAATAAAGCAGGGAATGAAATTTGCAGCGAGGCATGGCTTAGTTTATCAATTGTGGTGGCATCCGCATAATTTCGGGAAATACATGGATGAGAATTTTAGATTTCTCGAACAAGCTTTAGAATTTTATCATCAATTAAACCGTGAAGGAAAAATCGAATCTCAAAACCTGGTCGAGATTTATTCCAATATCAAATAAACCATGGCGAAGATGAAAATTGTTTTATTGACAAGAGACTGTGATTCGACAACGATAGTTTATAATTATCTCAGGCAATACTTCGATATCGATACTGTTGTTTTTGAAAAAACTATTTCCAAATCGGAGCAATTCACACGAAGAGTGAAATTGATCGGATTTTGGAAGGCTGTCGGCCAGGTTATTTTTATGCTTACCGCCTTTCCTTTTTTAAAACTTACTTCTCAAAAAAGAAGAAGGAAAATTTTGGATCGGTACAATCTTGACCTTTCCAAAATTCCCGCTGAAAAAATTAAGCGGGTTGACAAGCTTAGTTCGATAAAAGGAAGAGAATTGCTACAGGAGCTAAAACCCGATCTATTAATCGTAAACGGAACAAGGATCCTTTCTAAAAAAACGTTGGAATCAGTTCCTGCTCCGTTTGTAAATATTCATACCGGTATTACACCTGCTTATCGTGGCGTACATGGCGGTTATTGGGCGGTGGCAAAGGGAACAAAGAATCTGTTTGGTACTACCATACATTATGTGGATGCCGGGGTTGATACTGGTGGAATTATTGAGCAGGTTTTTGCAGAGCCGGGAAATGAAAATAATTTTTATACCTATCCTTATGTTCAGTATGCAACAGTACTTCCCGTGTTGAAACAGGTAGTGCAATCTTTTAGTGACGGTCAACGACCTCCCCCAAAACCCGCAGTTGCAAATGACTCTGCTTTATGGTTTCATCCTACAATTTTCCAATGGTTTGGAAACCTGAAAAGGACATTTATTTTTTTACTGGCATTATCTTTTATCCAACTATTCTGAACTAATTTGCAGGAGTAAATGCCAAGGATCTTACGAATACTTAATCGCCTTATTATCGGCGGCCCTTCGAAAAACGCTGTCTATCTTTCCCGATACATGCAGCCTGACTTTGATACATTACTTGTTATCGGGGGTAAGGAAGATCATGAACAGGATGCTGATTTCCTGGCAACGGCAAATAATATTAAGCCCACCTGCATTCCCGAAATGAAAAGACCAATTTCTCCTTACAACGATTGGGCTGCTTATAATAAACTGAAGAAATTAATTAAGGAGTTCAAACCTGATATTGTTCATACTCATGCGGCAAAATCAGGAGCATTGGGAAGATTAGCGGCAAAACATGCTAACGTGCCAGTGATCGTTCACACTTTTCATGGTCATATTTTTCACTCTTATTTTAACCCGGTAAAGACAAATCTTTTTATAAGAACCGAAAGATACCTTGCCGGCTTAAGTGATGCAATCGTTGCCATCAGTGATGTACAGAGAAAAGAATTATCCGCTGATTTTAGAATTGCTGCTGCGGATAAATTCCGGGTAATACCCCTGGGACTTGACCTTGATAGCTTTACAATCAACCAGGATGAAAAGAGAAACAAATTCAGAACAGAGTTTGCATTAGATGACGAAACTGTTGCCATTGGTATCATAGGCAGGTTAGTGCCTGTAAAAAATCATTCACTTTTTTTAAAAGCATTAAAATATGTATTAAATAATACAGCCATAAAGATCAAAGCTTTTATAATTGGTGATGGCGAAAGCAGGAACGCAATCGGGCAAATGGCCAATAGCCTTGGAATAAAATACACACAACATACAGATGCGACCCATCCACACCCATTGATCTTCACATCATGGAGAACGGATGTAGATACTATTTGTGCCGGTCTTGATATTATTGCATTGACATCTCTTAATGAAGGAACACCGGTAAGTTTAATTGAAGCACAGGCCGCCGGCAAACCAATCGTATCCACTAGAGTAGGAGGAATCGCCGATGTGGTGTTGGAAAATAAAACGGCGTTGCTTTCAGATATAGCTGATGAAAAAACATTTTGTGATAACCTGCTGCTCCTCGTTAACAATGCTGCCTTACGGCAAAAATTCAGTAATGCTGGTAAAGATTATGTAGTAAGTAAATTCAGCTATCACCGGTTAGTAAGTGACATGGGTATTTTGTATCATGATCTCCTTGATAAAAAAAATCACAGGACTAAATAGTAATTTTTATGAAGTTGTGGGGCAAAAGAGAATCTGGTGCATTTGATTATAGCCTTCTGGGCGCCGATATGCATTCTCATTTACTGCCGGGGATAGATGACGGATCACCCGATCTTTCCACTTCAATACAACTGATAAATGGATTACTACAGCTGGGGTTTAAGAAGCTGATCACTACTCCTCATATCATGCAGGATATGTATCCCAATAAAAGAGATGATATATTGCAGCGATATGAAGTTTTAAAAAAAGATCTTGAAACAGAAGGAATAAAAGTTGAGATAGAAGTTGCGGCCGAATATTTTCTCGATGATAATTTAAAAAAATTGCTGGCGAACAAGGAACCGCTATTGACATTTGGAGATAAACTTGTGCTGGTAGAATTTTCTATGGCCAGCGAACCATTTGATTTTAAAGAATTGCTTTTTGAAATGCAAATGCAAAATTACCTGCCGGTGATAGCACATCCTGAACGCTACATCTATCATGAAAAAAGTAAAGAGTTTTTTGAAGAGTTGAAAGCCGCAGGTTATCTCTTTCAACTTAATATTATGTCATTGGCCGGCGCTTATGGCAAATCGGTTAATGAGCTGGCCCGCTATTTCATAAAACATGAATACTACGATATTGCCGGTACAGATCTGCATAATATTCATCAGCTTTCTCATTTACAAAGCCCTGCCATTGCTCACGGACTAAAGGAATTGCTGGACTCGGGCAAATTAATCAATACCGCGCTGTAAATTTTTGTTTGCCCCGGATTATTTATAAATTCTTGTTGTAAACTTCCTCCCCAACTGTCTTCCCCGCCTGTCAATGTTTATTCTTCATTTTTAATCATCCAATAACTTTTAATTTTCGTAATTTTTAGCGATTCCATTTGGATCTTTGGGGTCCAATTTCTGGCGTAAAATTTTAAAAATATTTTTTATTGTATTTTGAAGGTTACCTGTATCACAAAATCCCGGGATCGTCGGATACATCCGGCACAATCAAAAGCGGGACCATTTTGCACGAAAACTTTTGAAAAGGCAACTGAGTCGTTATTAAATTTTGCTTATGTCATCATCGGTGATAATTGTGGGTAGTGGTTTTGCAGGTTTGTCAGCCGCTTCTTTTATGGCAAAAGCCGGGTGGCAGGTTACTGTTATAGAAAAGAACAACACACCTGGCGGCAGGGCTCAGCAATTAAATGAAAATGGGTTTTCTTTTGATATGGGTCCAAGCTGGTATTGGATGCCGGATGTGTTTGAAAATTATTTTGAAAAGTTTGGTAAGCGCGTCGCTGATTATTATTCATTGAAGCGACTTGACCCTTCTTATCGTGTTTACTGGAATGATTGTTTTACTGATGTGCCTGCTGATTATAATGCTTTCAAAAAAATGGTTGATGAATTTGAGCCCGGCGCCAGTGAACAACTGGAAAAATATTTAAAAGAAGCAGCTTATAAATATGAAGTCGGCATCAATAAACTGGTTCATAAGCCCGGCCGTTCAGTTACTGAATTTTTTGACAAGGATATTTTTAAAGGGGTTTTCCGCCTGGATGTTTTTGCATCAATAAAAAAACATATTCATAAGTATTTTAAGAGCCCAAAGCTTCGCCGGTTAATGGAGTTTCCTGTTTTATTTCTTGGGGCTTTGCCTGAAAATACCCCGGCACTTTATAGCCTGATGAATTATGCCGATATAAAAGGGGGAACATGGTATCCGCAAGGTGGCATGTATTCGGTAGTGAAAGCTATGTATGACCTGGCTGTTGAGTTAGGCGTAAAATTTCATTTTAATGAAGAGGCCAGCGAAATTGTCATACAGAATGATGCGGCCAAAAAGTTAATAACTGATAAAACGGTTTACGAAGCTGATGTAATAATCAGCGGCGCTGATTATCATTTCACGGAAGAAAAACTTTTACCGGGAAGTTTTCGTAGTTATAGTGAAGCTTATTGGGATAAAAGAGTGATGGCGCCAAGCTGCCTTTTATATTTTATCGGGCTAAATAGAAAATTGCAAAATGTAATTCATCATTCGTTGTTTTTTGATGTGCCGTTTGAACAACATGCAAAAGAAATCTATGATGATCCTCAATGGCCGGCTAACCCGCTTTTTTATGTGAGTGTAAATTCTGTAACTGATAATACAGTTGCTCCCCCGGGTTGTGATAATATGGTTTTACTGATACCAATAGCCTCCGGTTTGAAAAATGATGATGAAACAGTAAGGGAAAAATATTTTCAGCAAATAATCAGGAGAATGGAGAAACATACAGGCCAGCCTATTCTTGATGCGGTCGTCTATAAAAAAACATTTTCGGTTTCTGATTTTGAAACAGCATACAATTCTTTTCGGGGCAATGCGTATGGATTAGCAAATACATTAATGCAAACGGCAATATTCAAACCATCCTGCAAAAGTAAAAAAGTAAAAAACTTATTTTACACGGGTCAATTAACAGTACCTGGCCCGGGTGTTCCGCCCTGCCTGATCAGTGGTGAAGTGGTGGCAAAAGAAGTTATCAAAGAATACGATGGACCCGCTAAACTCCGTCCTGAAAAATTAATTAACGATTAAACTAAATGATCATGATCGGGAAATTTTATAAAGTGAGTAACAAATGCAGTGAGATAACAACGAAGGAATACAGCACTTCATTTTCTTCCGCCATTCGTTTGTTGCACCCTGAACTTCAGCAACCAATTTATAATATTTATGGTTTTGTCCGGTTTGCGGATGAGATCGTGGATACTTTTCATCAGTTTGATAAAACTTCCTTGTTAGCAGAATTTAGACGGGAAACATTTGAGGCTATCAAAAGAGGGATCAGCCTCAACCCGATCCTGAATAGTTTTCAGCAGACCGTGAACGAATATAATATTGCCTCAGAATTGGTGGCGGCGTTCTTTCATAGCATGGAAATGGATCTAAGCAAAAAAACCTATGACACCAGGAACTTCAATGAATATGTTTATGGTTCCGCAGAAACAGTAGGCCTTATGTGTCTCTATGTCTTTTGTGAAGGAAGAAAAGAATTGTATGAAAACCTAAAAATTTCTGCACAGTCGCTGGGCGCTGCATTTCAAAAAGTAAATTTTTTAAGAGATATAAAAGCTGATTACAACGGTTTATCACGTATGTATTTTCCCGGCTGCGATTTCAATAATTTTACAGAGCGGGATAAAAAACAAATAGAAACCGCTATTCATAAAGATTTTAAAACAGCATATGCCGGCATTTTGAAATTGCCATTAAAATCAAGGTTTGGCGTATATGTTGCTTATAAATATTATTTGTCTCTTTTTAATAAAATAAAAAGTTTGCAACCGGCAAGAGTGCTGGAGGCGAGGATCAGGATACCGGATTATAAAAAAACAATGATCGTTTTACGAGCAGGAGTTAAAAATCACTTGGGATTGATAGGATAATGGAAAACGAAAAAATAATATTAGTGAACGAACATGATGACATGGTAGGCATCATGGATAAAATGGAAGCGCATAAGCAGGGCTTATTGCACCGGGCTTTCAGTATTTTTATTTTTAATAACAAAGGAGAAATGCTGCTGCAGCAAAGAGCATTCAGTAAATATCATAGCGGCGGCTTATGGACAAACGCCTGTTGCAGCCATCCTATGCCCGGAGAAAAAACAAGAGATGCGGCGCAGCGAAGATTAAAAGAAGAACTTGGTTTTGAAACCCCGGTTGAAAAAATTTTTGATTTTGTTTACAAAGCGGCTTTCGATAATGGATTAACCGAGCATGAATTCGATCATGTATTTGCTGGTGCGTACGACGGTAAAATAAATGCCAACCCGGAAGAAGTAAATGATTTTTGCTATAAAGAAATTTCGGAGATAAAAACTATGTTGCAAACACATCCCCAAAAATTTACGGCATGGTTTCATCTTGCCTTTCCAAAGATCGAAGAATGGTGGGTATCACGTTATCAAAATATTTCAGCAACATGACCTGGCTTTTTTATATACTTGTTCTTGCAGCAACTTTCATAGTTATGGAAGGTGTTACATGGCTTACGCACCGGTATGTCATGCATGGATTTCTTTGGTACCTGCATAAAGATCATCACCAGGTAGAGCCGGGTTTTTTTGAAAAGAACGATGCATTTTTTGTCATCTTTGCGGTACCCAGCATTTTGTTGATCTATTTCGGCACATTCAATCATGTATGGTGGATGCAAGCCATCGGCTTTGGTATCATGGCCTATGGTTTCGGATATTTTTTGGTGCATGATGTTATCATTCACCAACGATTCAAATGGTTTACCCGCAGCAATAATAGTTATGTTCGTGCCATTCGGTGGGCACATAAAATGCATCATAAGCATCTTGATCGTCATGAAGGAGAAAGTTTTGGCATGTTGCTCGTTCACAAAAAATACTGGGATAAAATAAAAAGAGATAGAAAACTAATAGCTGGAAATAAAAGTGTGGAAAGTGTAACCCTCAACCCTAAAGGGGGATATTAAAAAGTTTAGTTGTTTGCGTAGCTTTCATATTGTGGAAATTACAATAATTAAGTATGATTGAATCTAAGTCCCCCTTTAGGGGACAGGAATATGACTTTATAATTAGCGGCGCCGGTTGTGCAGGGCTCAGCCTTTTGCTGCACATGATCGATGCTGGAAAATTTGCAAACAAAAGAATTTTACTGGTTGATAAAGAAGCCAAAAATAAAAATGATCGCACCTGGTGTTTCTGGGAATCAAAACCCGGACTTTTCGATTCAATCGTTTTTAAACAATGGAATAAACTTTGGTATCATGACGACGCTTATTCTAAATTACTCGAAACGGATCCTTATCAATATAAAATGATACGGGGTATTGACTTTTATAATTACTGCTTTGATATTATTTGTCTTCAAAAGAATATTGAAATTCGTTTTGGTAATGTGGAAGAGATAGTATCTGAAAATGAAAAAGCAACACTTGTAATTGATGGAGAAAAAATAACGTCTGATTATATTTTTAACAGCATTCTTTTTAGAAAACCTGAGTTAAAGAACAAAGAGTATTATTTCCTGCAACACTTCAAAGGATGGGTAATTGAAACCGATAGGCAGGTATTTAAACCTGAAGAAGCAACAATGATGGATTTCAGAGTGGAGCAGAAAGGCGGAGTCACTTTTGTTTACATCATGCCCTTCAGTGAAACAAAAGCGCTGATCGAGTATACCTTGTTTACAGAGGAATTGCTAACTCATAATGAGTATTGCAAAGCGTTAAAAAATTATATTTCACTGTTTTTAAAAACCGAAAACTATAAAGTAGTTGACGAAGAGTTTGGCATCATCCCGATGACAAATCACCGGTTTACTTCGGAGAATGATCGTATAATTAATATCGGCACGGCTGGCGGTCAAACAAAGGCCTCTACAGGATACACTTTTAAGTTTATTCAAAAAAATTCTGCTGAGATAGTTAGCCAGCTGGTAAAAACAGGAAAACCTTTCTTAGATAAGAATAATAACCGTTTTCACTTCTATGATAGTATTCTGCTAAATATCCTTTACCATAAAAAACTTTCCGGGCCTGAAATATTTACACCTATTATCAAAAAAAATAAACTGCAGCATGTACTTCGGTTTCTTGACAATGAAAGCTCATTCACGGAAGACTTAAAAATAATTTCTTCACTTCCAACTTTTCCTTTTTTAAAAGCTGCTATCAGGCAGTTTTGAATTTACTGATCGGGATCGAGCTGCATAAACTCTCTCTTTACCGCTTTCAGCATACTGAATAGCTGGGCAACTTGTATTAATAGCAATACGCCCAATGCAAGGATCACATACCATGGCAACCTGATTGTTTTTGCCCCGCCAATCTCCTGGAATTTTTCAATATGATACCCGGTAAGTGCCGAGCCGATCGCCATGCCCGCAACTAAAAAAGAAAGCAGCGAAAACAAGACTTTTAAAAACATTATTCGCATAGTGGAATAACCTACTTTAAAGTTTTCAAGAATGGCCGCCGGAATGATTAACACCAATGCGATCCAGCTCCAGTTTTTATTGAACCAGACATCATTGAGTGCAAGATTAAGTACCAGGACCAAAACAATTGATAAAAGCCCCCATGGGAATATTAAAAATGAAGAAGGTTTAGACATTGGTGCCATGATCAAAATTTTTTATTAGAGAGAAAGATAAAAATAATTTGGCGATGATTGCATACTTTTATTACACATACTTATACCTGTTATTTACTAAAACCGCTAAATTGATGTACTGATCTTTAAACATATGTTTGCTTATGAATATTATTATGGGTAAAAAAGAGTTTTTTCCAGGCATTGGAAAGATAAATTATGAAGGCGCTCAGTCAGATAATCCGCTTGCTTATCGCTGGTATGATGAAAATAAAGTGGTGGCAGGTAAAGCACTGAAGGATCATCTTCGGTTTGCCTGTGCATACTGGCATAGCTTCTGCGGCAGCGGCGCCGATCCTTTTGGCGAGCCAACACATTTGTTTCCGTGGAATGAAAAAACCGATGCGGTAGAGAGAGCAAAAGATAAAGCGGATGCTGCCTTTGAATTTATCACCAAGCTTGGTTTGCCTTATTACTGTTTTCATGACCTGGATGCAATAGATTATACCAATGATGTAAAAGAAAACGATAAACGTTTAAATGCCATTACAGAATATTTAAAAGAGAAGCAAGCCGCAAGTGGTGTAAAGCTTCTTTGGGGTACCGCTAATTTATTTTCCAATCGCCGTTATATGAATGGCGCTGCTACCAACCCGGATTTTCATGTATTGACACATGCAGCCGCACAGGTGAAAGCTGCCCTGGACGCAACGATTGAATTAGGTGGAGAAAACTATGTTTTCTGGGGTGGACGGGAAGGATACATGAGTTTGCTGAACACAGATATGAAAAGAGAGAAGGAACATTTTGCTATGTTCCTTCATAAAGCAAAAGAGTATGCAAGAAACAATGGATTCAAAGGAACTTTTTTTATTGAACCCAAGCCTTGTGAGCCGAGCAAGCATCAATACGATTATGATTGTGAAACAGTGATCGGTTTTTTAAGACAGTATGATCTGTTAAACGATTTTAAATTAAATGTTGAAGTAAATCATGCTACGCTGGCGGGCCATACATTCACTCATGAATTACAAGTTGCCGCCGATGCCGGCTTACTTGGAAGTATGGATGCTAACCGTGGCGATTATCAGAATGGATGGGATACTGACCAATTTCCGAATAATATAAATGAACTCACTGAAGCGATGTTGGTGATATTGGAAGCAGGAGGTTTTAAAGGAGGCGGAATAAATTTCGATGCAAAGATCCGCAGAAACTCCACGCATCCGGCGGACTTGTTTTATGCACATATCGGGGGAATGGATGCATTTGCAAGAGCACTGATTATTGCGGATAATATCTTGCAGAAATCTGATTATAAAAAAATAAGAAAGGATCGTTACGCTTCATTTGATAAAGCACAAGGAAAAGAATTTGAAGAGGGAAAATTATCGCTTGAAGACTTGCGAACCTATGCAATGGCAAATGGTGAGCCGTTAACAAAAAGCGGCAGGCAGGAATACATGGAGAATATTATCAACCGGTATATTTAAACTTTGTCAAGGCTATAAAACCGGTTGTTATATTGCAGATTTAATTGTTCCTGATCGTATTTTTTATAAAATGATCATTTAAGGAAAGGCTGAAGATTATCCTGCACATGTTGATTGGATTCTTCCAGGCAACGAAAAACTATTTTGTAAAATTCGGGATGCGACTGCCAGGTTTTCCCCGTAACAATTTTTCCATCTTTCACGGCTTCATCAGGTGTGATATAATGACCTCCGCAAGCTTCCACCTCAAACTTTACATGTTCGTAGCAGGCAATATTTTTATTATCAACCAGCCCGGCAGTTACTAATATTTGTACGCCATGACAAATAGCAAAAATGTATTTATTACTCCTGTGAAATTCCTTTACAATCTTAATTACTCTTTCGTCATTTCGCAGATATTCCGGCGCCCTGCCTCCCGGCATCAAAATAGCTGCATACTCAGCAGGATTCACCTTATCAAATGAAATGTCTGATTGAATGATATAACCCATTCTTTCAACATAAGTATCCCATCCCGGTTCGAAGTCATGCATCACGAGATTCATTCTTTTAACAGAAGGCGCCGCAATAACCGGCACATAACCCTCTTCTCTCAAGCGATGTGATGCATAAAGAATTTCAAAACTCTCACCGGCATCGCCTGTGATGATCAGTATCTTTTTTCCTATTGCCATAAAATGATATTTAATGATCTTAAAAGATAGTAAGAATTTTTTAAAACAATTTCCAATTTAATTTCAGGTAGTGTCCTAATTTGATGACAATTGGAACACGGATGACACGGATTGAACGGATTTTCATGGACAATTTTATTTTAATCCGTCTGACTCCCTTCATTGTAAATTAGC
>Ga0070698_100006265_pt1 | contig 12933 bp, 11 predicted proteins | sample KBSK1502metaG_FD_65477 | JGI IMG/M metagenome (GOLD analysis project Ga0070698, IMG submission 65477) | Corn, switchgrass and miscanthus rhizosphere microbial communities from Kellogg Biological Station, Michigan, USA - KBS K1-50-2 metaG | ecosystem: Host-associated > Plants > Roots >... | reverse complement strand
TGGGCGGATTCGTAGTCGAAAAAGACGCGCCCGGGTTTCGCGCACAGGACATCGAAGGAAAGTTTAGTCTGCGCATGTCGCGCACGTCGGAATGCTGGTTCGAGAACTGCCGGATACCTGCGGAGAATCGTTTGCCCAAAGCGTCCGGACTCGGCGCCCCATTGTCCTGTCTTTCGCACGCCCGCGCAGGTATTGCGTGGGGCGTGATCGGCGCCGCTATTGATTGCTACGAAACGGCTCTGACTTACGGCAAATCGCGCGAACAATTTGGCCGCCCGATTGCCGGGTTCCAACTGGTGCAACAAAAGCTTGTTTGGATGGCGCAGGAGATTACCAAGGCGCAATTACTGGCGTTGCGTCTCACACGCATGATGGAGATGGGCTCGGCGCGTCCGGCGCAGATCTCGCTCGCGAAGCGGAACAACGTCTGGATGGCGCTGGAATGCGCCCGGAAGGCACGCGACATACTCGGCGCCGCCGGCATTACCGATCGCTACCCCGTGATCCGCCATCTCCTGAATCTTGAGACCGTCTCCACATACGAAGGCACGCACGACATCCACACGCTGGTCATCGGCCGCGACATTACGGGAATCAGTGCTTTTGGCGGGTAAACTGAACACGCCGTCATTCCGAACGAAATTGAGGAATCCCGTTGCGAAATCGAAACGTACTTCCACGGGCTCCTTCGATTTCGCTCAGGATGACGCGCTGAAGAAATAGGCTAAAGTAAAGTATGAGCGAGTCAGTTTACATTCTCGGCGGCGGGCGCACCGATTTTAAGCGTAACCTGAAGAAAGAAGGGAAAACTATACGGCACATTATCATCGAGGCCGGCAAGAAGGCGATCGATGATGCGAAGATTGATCCGGCGGAAATCCAGGCGGGCGCGGTTGGCAATTTCAACGCAGGTCAGTTTACCAAACAATTGCAGCTCGGAGCGTTTATTCCGGAGATCGATCCGAAGTTGCGCGGTATTCCAACAATGCACACGGAAGCCGCGTGCGCTTCCGGGGCGTTGTCGGTGTTGCTCGGCGCGGAATGGATCCTGGGTGGATTTTATGACGTCGTGCTGGTCGTCGGCGCTGAACAGCAGAAGACAATGTCGTCGCTCGATGGATCGGATGTGCTCGGCGCGGCTGCCGATTATCACAATGAAAAGCCGGAGTACGGCGATTTCATGTTTCCCAAATTGTTCGGGCGAATCGCGCAGATTTATATCGAGAAATACGGCGCGAGCGAAGCAGACCTGGCTCTGGTTGCGTGGAAAAATTACGCGCACGCCAAGCTGAATCCGCTGGCGCAAATGCGGGACGCCGATCTTACTCTCGATTGCGCATCGCAAGTTTCGGATAAGAACCCTAGCGTCGCGCCACCTCTTAAGGTCTCCGATTGTTCTCAGATCACTGACGGCGCGGCATCGGTTGTTCTCGTTTCCGGAAAGTATCTGAACAAAATCGGACGCGATAGAAGCAAGACTGCCCGACTGCTTGGCTACGGTCACACCACCGATTATCTGCCGCTCGACAAAAAGGATGCGCCCACGTTTTCGATCGCGCGCAAAGCGGCCGAGAAAGCATTCCGCATGGCCAATCTGACGCCGCGCGACCTGCAAGGCGCAGAAGTGCACGATTGCTTTTCCATCACCGAAATTGTCGCCTACGAAATTCTCGGGCTCGCCGAGTCCGGCAAAGGCGTCGAGCTTGTGAAAAGTGGAGCCACAGCGTTGCCGCAGGTGCGCACGGAAAAATTCAAAGGGCCTTTTCAAATTCCCGTGAACGCGGGTGGCGGCTTGATCGCCGACGGGCACCCTGTGGGAGCGACTGGCGTTCGTCAGGTTTTCGAGGCGTACCAACAGCTCACGGAACAGGCCGGGGCGCGGCAGATCGAGAGCGCGAAAAGATTCCTCACATTCAACATGGGTGGCAGTCTCACGACTTCTGTCGCCATGGTTTGGGGACGCGACTGATCGAGTCCGAGCTTCGTCATTCGGGATTCGTCATTCGGCGAATTGACGACTTGGCATAGTTCGTAGGGCAAGATTCGTGATTCGCGTGCCGAATCACGAAGCAAGGCGATTTGCACTTCAACGATTCAACGAATCACGTTGCGAAGCCGCCTTCACGTCCAGATGACAGTTGGCGCACGTTTCTGGGATATGGTCTCACTTGCAATTGAAGAGCTGCCTTCTGTAATAAAAGCCGACGTCGAGGATTACCTTGAAAACCATCCGCGCAGCCCGGCCGCGCGCCTGCGTCCTAGAATAGGAATGGTCGGCGACATCTGGCTGGTCTTTATCGGCCCAGAAGTGCGCAGGGGCGCCAGCGGACTGGGGGAAACGCCGCGTGACGCCTTGACGGATTTCAACCGCCATTTCATGGAGCCGCTCATTTCTCGAAACGGCTCCGAACCGCACGACACCGATTGATTTAGGAATTCAACGACTCAGCGCTTTCATGAAAGTTCCGTTCATGCTGGGAGAAGTTGGTCACTTTGGTTTAGCTGTGCGTGATCCGGAGAAAAGCGCGCAATGGTTCCAGCGCGCGCTGGGGTTGCGCAAAGAATTCGATTTCGGCAATGGAGTCGCGGTGGGCAACGACAACGTGACAATTGCGCTGTTCAAAGGTGAACCGTCGCCGGAAACGATTGATCACATGTCGTTTCACCTGCCGAACATGGCGACGTTGCGAAAGGCGCTCGCGCATTTGAAGAGCGTCGATGCCGAGATTGAGGATCCCGGCGACGAAATTGGTCCGGAAGCTACCGGATCGAAAAACATGGGCCTTTGGTTCCATGATCCCGACGGTTACCGCTGGGAGCTAAGTGTGCTTGGCGGTAAATAGCTGTGCGACCATCTCGCGCGCGGCGTCGGGACTGATCGCAAAGCCGTGCAGCATCATCCAATCGGACGAGGACTAACGAGTGCGTAGCGCACAAGAAAGTGCCTTCGTTGACACGATATTTAAGGCTCTTAGCTTTTTCGTCCACAATTGAAAATGATTACCCAAGATAAAGGGGACGGAAAAGAGTTCATCTCGCACGCGCCAGGGTATTGGCCGGAGATCGCGCCGGAGCTTTGGAACGATTGGAAATGGCAGCTCAAGAACAGGGTCACCTCCCTGGCTCAACTGGAAAAGCACCTGGAGCTGAGTGACGAGGAGCGTAGCGGCGTTTTGCTTTCAGGCGACAAACTCGCGCTTGCGGTCACGCCGCACTTTTTTAACCTCGTGCCGCATGAGAACCCCGAAGATCCGATCCGGCGTCAGATGGTTCCAAGGATCGAGGAGACCTGGGCATCTCCGTACGACATGGCCGATCCGTGCGGCGAAGATTCGCACATGCCTGTGCCGGGATTGGTCCATCGTTATCCGGATCGCGTCCTGTTTTTAGTAACGGACCGTTGCGCCAGTTACTGCCGCTATTGCACCCGCAGCCGCGTCGTCAGCGGCGTGGGCGAACAGGAATTGCACACAAACTTCGAGGAAGCATTTCGTTATCTCGAAGCGCATACTGAGGTGCGCGATGTCCTATTAAGCGGCGGCGACGCGCTGATTTTCTCTGACGAAAGACTCGACAAGCTGCTTTCGCGGTTGCGGTCGATTCCGCATATTGAATTCGTACGGATCGGCACGCGTGTTCCGATTTTCCTCCCGCAACGTATTACGCCGGAGCTGTGCGCGATGCTGGCGAAATATCATCCGCTCTGGATGAGTGTGCATGTGAATCATCCGCGGGAGCTGACGGTTGAAGTGAAGCAAGCGCTGGAGCGTCTTGCCAACGCGGGCATCCCGCTGGGAAACCAAAGCGTATTGCTCGCCGGTGTGAACGACAATCTGGAAACCATGAAGACGCTTGTGCACAAACTTCTCATGTGCCGGGTGCGCCCGTACTACATTTATCAGTGCGACCTGATCAACGGTTCATCGCATCTCCGTACTTCTGTCGCGAAAGGCATTGAGATCATCGAGGGCCTGCGTGGCCACACCACCGGTTACGCAGTGCCGCAATTCGTGATCGATGCGCCTGGCGGTGGGGGCAAGGTGCCTATCAATCCCGGTTACGTTCTTTATCACGATAACGAGAAGATCGTGATCCGGAATTACGAAGGCAAGATCTTCGAGTATCCGGAAACTGGAAACGAACAAGTCCAGTTCGCGCCGCAGCGCGAGTACCACGACGAATACTTGTATTCCTGACGCTCCTGGTCATTCCGAGCGGAGCCCATTCGACTCGCTCGGCTCGCTCAGGGTAAACTCCGCGTAGTCGAGGAGTGGAGCGGATGGGAAGCCGCGATATAGACCGGCAGGCCGAACGCTGAGCGAACGGGAAGTGGGCGAATCAAATCTCTGGCTGTTTGCGCTCCGTTAGATCCAGAGATGCCTCCACTTCCGGCCGGCGTGACAAACGACAGACGCGATTAGTGCTTAAGCGCCGGCGACCCGATAAATGGGGATCGAGCTAATCTGTTGAATCCAGAGGTGCTTCGTGTTGCATCTCAACGTTGCTCCAGGGAAAGGAAGCTTGATCAATGAAATATCTCACCCTCGCTTTTTTCGCAGTCTGGTCGTTGAGCGCTTCGGCGGAACCCCCGAAATCAGTTGAGATTCGTTTTTGTCCTGCATCAGCAGTTCGGACCTACCCGTTGGAAAGTCGGCGCGACCTCCAAAGTCTCTTGTTGCAGAATGTCGCCGTCATCAATCACGGCGGCGCGCCGTTCAAGATTGACGACATCGACATCGAGCTGCTGCAGTCAAACCGAGTCGTTGAGTCGCGCAAGCTGGATCGAGAGGCGGTGCAGCGTTTTGGTGGTCGCGGCGCCAAATTGCAAGCGGCCGGCATCATCGAGCAGGTCGCGTTTCAATTTTGCGGCACTGATTTGATTGGGTCGGACATCAAATTGGCCGGGCCAATCCTGGATCGAAATCGAGCGCTTCTCATAGTTGAGCAGGTATTCGCGTTCCGTGGCGCGCGCGATATGCTCCGAGTTCGCGTGCACGGCAACGTCGACGGCCGCGCCGCGGAATTCACGGGTTCAATCCCAATCAAATCTCAATTTGCACAAGATAAGTACATCTTTCCGTTGCGTGGTGTTTGGTATGCGGGCTACGGAGCTTCGTTTCACACAGGTCATCGCTGGGCCGTTCCGGAAGAGTTCGCGCTCGACATTGCGAAGATCGGTGCAACTGGACTCAGCCACAAAGGGGACGGAACACGCTTCGATGATTATTTTGCTTACGGCGCGGATGTGCTAGCCGCGGCCGACGGCCGGGTGACCAGCGCTGCAAACGATCAGCAAGAAGATCCTTCCGCAATGCAGCGTCCTAACGAAACTCAGGAAGCATATTTTGCGCGGCTCCAGAAAGAACAAGGGGAGCGACTAGCCAAAGGCCTGACGGCGATCACAGGCAACTACGTAATGATTGATCACGGAAAGAATGAGTACTCGCTTTACGCGCATCTAAAGCCAGGCAGTGTGCAGGTTCATGTCGGCGACCAGGTGAAAGCGGGCGACGTGATTGGGAAACTTGGTTCATCTGGCAACTCGACCGAGCCGCATCTGCACTTCCACGTCTGCGACAAGCCCGACCCGTTGATGTGCGCCGGCATTCCGGTCGACTTCAGCAATATCACCATTCAGTGGTCCGATCTGCCACGGCCCATCCAAAGCGGCGATGTTGTCATCGCGAAATAGCAAATGGCTGGCTCAATCGATTCAAAGGTCGACCGAGCTTTTCTTGTTCCTTTCTCGATAACTTCCGAGTAAAACGGTTCGATCCGATAAAACAGGATCACGATGAAATCGCTTGGGCGCATTCTCCTCGCATTTTCGGCGATTCTGCTTGCCATCGGCGCCTGGATACACACTTCGGCATTTAACAAGATGTCTGCCGCAGTTGCGAAGTCAGACCTTGTTCCGTTTGCGGCGAAGTCTCTCAGAATACTTTGGCTTGAGGATTCAGTTGTCTTGCTGGTTCTCGCCATCACGTTTGCCGTTATCGCGGCTTGGCCCTCCGCGGCAACTAAATTGGTTATTGTGCTTCTGGCGCTTATTCCCGCCGCAACGGCCCTGCTAGTCTATTATTTCGTCGGAACCTTTATTGCCGGCCATATTCTGCTCGCATCGGCAATTGCAGCGATCCTGGGTGGATTTCAGTATCCAGCAGCGAATCGACGGTAAAGGAGTTGTTCCGCGTCTAACAGTTCCAGTCGCTCCTGGCGAGGCCTCGCAAAGGCATCTCCTTCGTAATCTCTTTTCGTTTGGCTCGTTGCATAAACTTTATGCTTGCGTATTAAAGATCGCGCCGTATAAAGTCCCGCACTTCAGTTTTTTCGTCACTCAACTGTCACTTTCATCATTTATGAATCAACGCTTAATCTCGGAAATTGGTCGCACCCAACGACTTGAAATCATTAACTCGCTCAAGCGCACCAGGGGAATGTCCGTCAACGAACTCGTCGAGAAAATGAAGATGAGCTACATGGGCATCAAGCAGCATTGTCTCACCCTTCAACGGGACGGTTATCTGGATACCTGGCGTCGCCCGCAAAAGATGGGTCGCCCGGAGATGGTTTATCGGCTGACCCGGCGCAGCCATGATCTTTTTCAGGCCGACAGCCATCAGTTGACTCTCGACCTGTTGAAATCGGCGCAGGAAATCTACGGACCAAACGCTCCGGAGAAGCTTCTCTACAATATTTTTGAAAAAAGAACGGGTGCGCTCAAGTCGAGGGCAAGGGGAGACACGGTCGCTGAACGCGCCAAGTGGTTGGCCAATGTGCGCGATGGAGAAGGTTACATGTCCCAGTTCGTTAACAATCACCAGGACGGCGGGCCCAGGATTGTGGAGTGCCATTCGCCGATTCTGAATCTGGTGGATCGTTATCCAATCGTAGGCCGGCTCGAGCAGGACATGTTTGAAGCCCTGCTGCGCACGAAAGTGCGCCGGCAAATGGTGCGCAACTCGGGTCTATACGAGTGCGCATTTCATTTCGCGGCATAGGCGCGAGCGGTAGGGGCGGCGCGCTGCGGTCGCCACGGCGACACATCGCAGCGCCATCTCCCTACCGATGGATTTGCTCTTTCGCTCTGCGCGAATCTCGGTTGATTGAAGGCCCATGGCTCGGGCTTTTCCTTCCGTTGTCATCGAGAATTTGCATCCGCTGATCGACGGCGGGCGCTACCCGATCAAGCGTATCGTTGGCGAAGACCTGGTTGTTGAAGCAGACATTTTCAAGGATGGGCACGATGTCGTGGCGGCGACCCTCAAGTGGCGTGTTCTGGGGAAACGCCCATGGCGGGAAACGCCGATGAATTTCGTTGATAACGATCGCTGGCGCGGCGTTTGCACTTTGTACGATGAGGACATTCACGAATACACGGTCGAAGCGTGGACGGACACTTTTCGCAGTTGGCAGGCGGAGTTCGCAAAGAAATTTGAAGCCGGCATTTCCGATCTTCGAAGCGAAGCGCTCGAAGGTGCAGCTTTGATAGAGGCTGCCGCGAGGCGCGCGCGCGATCGAGCGGACCGCAAGCGATTGTCGGAGTTTTCCCAGCAAATTTCGATCGGTGCTAATTCAGAAATTCACGCCATCGCACGATCGGGCGAGCTGGAAGTGCTGATGGCGACATATCCCGATCGCGCGGCTGCGGCGCAATACGATCCTGCTCTCCGCGTTGTTGTAGATCGGCCGGCAGCTTTAATTGGAGCGTGGTACGAATTTTTTCCACGCTCGGCTGAGGGCCGGGGCGATGGCGGATCGACGTTTCGCGATTGCTTGCCACGGGTGGACGACGCCCAGGCAATGGGTTTCGACGTCGTTTATTTTCCGCCCATTCATCCGATTGGGCGCACTAATCGAAAAGGCCGAAATAACTCGACCACCTGCGAACCCGGAGACCCGGGCGTGCCATGGGCGATCGGCAGCGAAGCTGGCGGACACAAGGCCGTTGAGCCCTCGCTCGGCACGCTGGAAGATTTCGACTGGCTTCAGAAAGAAGTGCGCAAGCGCGGAATGGAAATCGCCCTTGATTTCGCGATCAATTGCTCGCCCGATCACCCTTACGTCAAAGCGCATCCTGATTGGTTCTACAAACGCCCGGACGGTACGATCAAATACGCGGAGAACCCGCCGAAGAAGTACGAAGACATCTATCCATTGAATTTTCGCTGCGAAAACTGGCGCGAGCTTTGGGCGGAGATGAAAAGCGTCGTGTTGTTTTGGGCAGAGCGCGGAGTGCGCATCTTTCGCGTGGACAATCCGCACACCAAACCAGTCGCGTTCTGGGAGTATTTGATTAGAGGCGTGCGCGAGAGATATCCCGAGACGATTTTTCTCGCCGAAGCGTTCACCAGACCTAAGATGATGAAGGCGCTGGCGAAAGCCGGTTTCAACCAGAGTTACACGTATTTCACCTGGCGAAATTCGAAGCACGAGCTCATCGAATATTTTACGGAGCTGACCCAAACCGAAATGAGCGAGTATTTTCGCCCAAACATTTGGCCCAACACACCTGACATCCTTCCGTTTGTGCTTCAGGAGGGTGGGCGGCCTGCATTCATGATCCGCGTAGCTTTGGCCGCGACGCTTTCGCCGCTTTACGGTATCTACAGCGGATATGAACTCTGCGAGGATGAAGCGTTGCCGGGCCGCGAGGAGTATCTGGATTCCGAAAAATACCAGTACAAAGAGCGGGATTGGAATGCGCCAGGAAACATCAAGGACTGGATCTCTCGACTAAACAAAATCCGAAAGGAAAACCGCGCGCTGCAGCTTTACACGAATCTGCGGTTCCACGACGCCGACAACGACGCCATTCTGTTTTGCAGCAAGATGACCGCAGCGCGTGATAACGTCATTCTCATCGTGGTGAACCTTGATCCGCATCGCAAACAGAATTCGTTTGTCTATGTTCCGGTTGAGAGTTTCGGCCAAATGGAGAGCGACGTCTATCAGGTGCAGGACTTGCTGAGCGGCGCGAATTACACCTGGCGCGGCCGCCGTAATTACGTAGAGCTCGATCCGAACATTCAACCCGCGCACATTTTTCTCGTCCGCCGCTGAGTAATGGTAGGGATCCCGCAACCGCGGGAGGCCGTCCGCTCGATTCGGCGCGCCCGGCGGTCGCGCCCTACCAATGGTTTCCAGCAACTCGGCGAAGTACTCTGTGTTTGATCTGACAATGGCGCATTTGCATCGGCTGATCGCCCCGCATATCATTACGAAATTTCCGGCATGAAGATTTGGGTCCTGTTGTTTGCCGCGCTGGCGAGCGCGTCTCCTGTTGTAGCACAAGAAGCCTCAGCTACGCCGCCTCTGGTGCCTGAGCGCTCACAAACCATCCTGGAGACGCTTTTCAAGGCCGGCCCGGTAATGATTCCGCTCGTTTTGCTGTCGATCTTTTTTGTCATGTTGGTCGTGGTCTACTTGATGACAATTCGGCGGGGCGCGGTGGTTTCGACCGGTTACATGGCAACGGCGGACGCCCTTTTGCGGAAGCGTGATTATCTGGGATTGCTCGCCGTTTCTAATCGACACGGGGAAGCGATCGCGCGCGTCGTGCAGAAAGTGCTCGATTTCATGACCAAGAATCCGCAAGCAGATCTTCAGCAGGCCCGTGAAATCGCCGAGACGGAGGGAACGCGAGTGGCAGCGAATCTGAATAATCGGGTGATCTACCTCGCAGATATTGGAATGATTGCGCCACTGTTGGGCCTGCTTGGCACCGTCTTTGGAATTATCCATTCCTTCGGTGCGCTGGGAGCTGACATCGGCTCAGCGCGTTATGTAGCGTTGTCGCGCGGGATCAGCGAGGCGCTGGTTAATACGGCTGCCGGGCTGGCGATTGGTATTCCCGCTATGGTCTTCTACGCATTCTTTCGCGGCCGAGCGCAAAAGCTGATCTCCGAATTGGAAGCTGCTTCGACGCATGTGCTGGCTCTGCTTTCGTTGCAGTATGGCAAGCCCCAGCGAACCCCTGTGCTGATCGAAGAGGAACTGTAAAGCTGTTTCATTGTAATGAATCTGCGTGGTCACGCGCCTCTGCATCATCCAGGTATTCAACTGGCGCCCCTCGTGGACGTACTATTGCTCTTGTTGATTTTCTTCCTGCTCACGTGGAACGCGGCGCGGACCGAGAATGAGCTGGACGTTAAGGTGCCAAAAGCATCGGCCGCAAAAGAGAAGGCTGCGCCAATTGGTGACGTTATCGTTAACGTAAAGGCGGACGGTAACGTGGTGGTCAACCGCCGCACTTTGAGCGGTGCTGAGTTGAGCGAATTGCTGAAAAGCCTGGTCCAACTAAACTCCGAGCAAGCCGTAGTGATCCGCGGCGATGAAACCGGTGCCTACAAGAACATCATCGGCGTATTGAACATTTGCACTGAGGCAGGGGTAACCAACGTAGCTTTCGCGACAGCAAAATGAAAACGATGCGCAGCGCAGCCAGTCTTCTGGGACTGGCGATGCTGCTTTGCACAGCGAGCAGCGTCACTGCTCAATCACAGCCGGAAGTTCGCCGGGCGCGTCCGGTAGATGAACCGCCCGTTCCGCGCGCTCTCCCAGCCGATGAATCAGTCGACAGAGTTCTCCGCTCTCTAAAGGAGGAATCGTCAGCGCCATCACAGCCGGAAGGGGAGGGAGCAGCTCAGCGTCAGCTCGAGTACGCGAACGGCCTGTTCACTCGCAAACTTTACGATCTGGCGGCCCCTGAGTATCAAAAATATCTCGACAATTATCCCGGACGCGCTGGCCGGGCGAACGCTTACTTCTCGCTGGGTGAATGCTATCGCAACCTCGGTCGCACTTCCGGCGCTCGCACAAACCTCCAGAAGGTCCTCAACGATTACGCCGACAGCGAATTCGCCGGACCGGCGGCATATGCGCTCGCCGAGATGGCGTTCGCGGACAAAGATTATGCCGCTGCGCTTCCGCTGTTTCATCGTTCTGTCGGAAAATCAAAAGAACCGGCAGTAGCGCTTTCCGCGCATTATTTCGAAGCGCGTTGTCTCGAGGCCCTTGGCCGAAAGGAAGAAGCTGCCAATATTTATGTCGAGGTTGCCGAGGCCGGAAATCCGAATCCTTTCCGCGAGGACGCACGAATTACAGCAGCATCGATCTTCGCAGCGCGAGGAAGAAAAATCGACGCGCTGAAGCAATACGAAGCGCTGGCTAACGAAGCCCAGAAACCGGCCTTGAAGGCGGAATCGGCCGTGCGCGGCGGCATGATCGCGCTGGATCTTGTGCAGGCCGATAAGGGCAAAATTGACAAGGCGATGGCGGATAGAGCAGAAGCTTTGCTGCGGAAAGGTCGCGCTGTCCCTGAAGGTGGAAAATTCCGGGCGATCGCGCAGGTCGGCTTGCGTCGTTTGCAATATCAAGCCGGGCAGTACGCGCAGTTGTTAGCAGAGTACAAAAAAGAACAGGGGAACCTGCCGGAGGCCGCCCAGGCCGAGGTGTTGCTACTCGCGGCAAACAGTCAGCGGCAACTTGGTAACTCGAAGGAGGCTGAAGCGTTATATGGCCAGATTATCACAAAGTTCCCGGATCGAGAGGAAGCAAAGGATGCTGCCTATCAGCGCCTGATCAACGTGTACAACTCCGACCCGCCCGCGCTGATTTCCGCAGTGGACGAGTTTCTCGCAACGAATCCGACCAGTGAACGCGCCGACCAGGCGAAACTGTTAAAAGCCGAAGCGCTCTATAAACAGCAGAATTGCGCGGAGGCAGTCCCGATTTTCGAGGAACTGCGCTCTGGTCAGCTTTCTGCCAGGTTACGCGCTGATGCTGCGTACAAATTGGGTCTGTGTCACGCGCAGATGAAAAATACCGCCGGCGTGATCGAAGCGTTCACGTACTACGTACAGGCGTTTCCGGATGATCCGCAAGCGCCTGCAGCGTTCGCCCAACGAGCTTTGGCTTACGAACAAGACAAGAATTACGCTGCCGCGGTGGCGGATTTAAACACGATCCTCACCAAGTATCCCAAGGCGCACGAGCGGGAGGCAGCTCTGCAGTTAAAAGCTTTGATCCTCGGACAGCAGGAAAACAACAAGGGCATGGTAGACACATTTCGCCAGCTCCTGAGAGAATACCCCAAGAGTTCTGTCGCGGCGCAGGCACAGTACTACATCGGCAAGGCCGCGTTTGAGACAAAGGACTACAAAACGGCGTTGCCTGCGCTCAACGCAGCCCGCCAACTTAACAAGGAGCAATATTACAACCTGGCGTCCCTCCGGATCATGCTAAGTCAGTTTTATTTGAAAGATCGCGCTGCGCTCACGAAAGAAGTGAACAGTTTCATGGCAAACAGCCCGAACACAAATGTGCCACCGGAAGTTCTGGAGTGGCTCGGAATTGGATTTTATAACGAGAAAAATTTTCAGGCTGCGGAAAAATACCTGAGCGCGCTCCGAAAAATCGATAATCCTGGCGGCGTTAAACCCGATTTCTTGTTTTATCTCGGAGACACGGCTACCAAGCTGAAGAACTTGCCTGAAGCCGAGGATGCATTTGGGAAGTACTTACAGACAGCGAAAGACCCGGCTGGAAAGGCGAAGGTGTTGCTTGCGCTCGGTGCGGTGAAGATCAGCGCCCATAAACCCGACGAGGCTCAGAAAATCGCCGAAGAAATCATGGCGCTGCAACCGGAGGGACGTGTCAACGCGGAAGCGCGCTTGCTCGCGGGCGAAGTACAACTGGAGCGTGGGAATTTCGATGACGCGGGTAAGGCTTTCAAGGGAGTCGCTTTGCTTTACGATGATCCGGCCATCACTCCGCGCGCACTGGACAAAGCGGCACTCGCCTATCGGCAGGCAGGGAAGACCGACGAAGCAGACCGGTTGTCGCGGGAGCTGCACGAGCGATATCCGAATTACGCCGCCGGCGGATAATCATCTGTTTCGGAGCGGTCTCTCCGTACTCTCCCCAAAAACG
>Ga0070698_100006264_pt1 | contig 12934 bp, 13 predicted proteins | sample KBSK1502metaG_FD_65477 | JGI IMG/M metagenome (GOLD analysis project Ga0070698, IMG submission 65477) | Corn, switchgrass and miscanthus rhizosphere microbial communities from Kellogg Biological Station, Michigan, USA - KBS K1-50-2 metaG | ecosystem: Host-associated > Plants > Roots >... | reverse complement strand
CGCTGCGTGTCGGCGCGCAGCGCCAGGTCGTGGTCGTGACCGATGGCTACGTCGGCGGCGAGCAGCAGATCTTGAAGGTGCTCAACAAGCGACTGCCGAATTCGTGCCGCCTGCACGTGCTAGGCGTCGGCTCGGCGGTCAATCGCTCGCTCGCGACGTCGCTCGCACGCGCCGGTCGCGGCGCCGAGGTCATCGTCGGGCTCGACGAAGATGCCGAGCGTGGCGCGAAGCGGCTGCTCGATCGCACGAAGCTGCCGATGGTGACGAACGTCGAGATCGCGGGCAGTGCCGTCATGCGTCACGCGCCGGCGCAGCTTCCCGACGTGTTCGCGGGTGCACCGCTCGTGTGCGCGCTCGCGATCAAGCCCGACGGCGGTGAGCTCATCGTTCGCGGCCAGCTCGCGCGCAGCACGTGGCAGCAGAAGCTTGTCGTGAAACCGCTGCGCGCCGGCGAAGGCAACCAAGCGATCGTCGCGCTGTACGGGCGCGAGCGCGTCGCCGATGTCGAAGCGAACGCGCTGTTCGCGAGCGTCGATGGCGAGATCGAGGATCTCGGAATGACGTTTCAGATCGCGACGCGCATGACCTCGTGGGTTGCGATCGACGAGAGCCGCATCGTCAAGGGACCGGTGCGCGATGAGCTGATTCCGCAAGAGCTGCCGTATGGCACGAAGGCATCTGCGTTCGGATTGCGTGCGAGCGCTCCTGCGGTGTCGCGGTTGAGGCGCATGGCGATGGAAGACGAAGGCGGCGACATGAGTTTGAGCCCGCCGGGCGAAGATCGTTACGAGGACACGTTCAAGACGATGCACGCAGCGCAGATGGAATTCGATGAAGACGTCGCCACGTTCAGTGAAGAGGAGCCAACAGGCAGTCGCTCGGTGACACGAGCCGGCCTGGCGGCCCCCATGAAGCCAATGGCCGGGTACCCAGGGGCCCACCGCGTCCCCGCCGAGATGAACGCGATGCTGGAGAAGCCAAAGCCGCCCGTTCTGAAGGCACGGCGCAAGGCGCGCTGGCCGTGGCTGGTCGTCGCGATCGTGCTCGCGCTCATCGCGCTGCTTTTCTGGTTGGTGACGTAATGGATCTCGACGTCCACCTCGCCGCGATCGTCGCCGGCGACACACGCGCGTTCGGCCAGTGGATGGCAGGCGCTGAGGATTCCGTGCGTTTGTCGCTGCGCTCGTTTGCGACGGTGGTGGACGTCGAGGCTGTCTTGCAAGAAGCACTGCTGCGCATCTGGCAGGTCGCACCGCGCTTCGAGCCCGACGGCAAGCCGAACGGCCTCTTGCGCCTCGGCATCCGCGTCGCGCGCAATCTCGCGATCAGTGAAGTGCGACGCACGCGCGCGACGCCCGTTGAGCCAACCGCTCTCGAGATTGCCTTCGAGCCGCAGGCGCCCGATCCGTTGCTCCGCCGCGCGATCATCGAGTGTCGCCAGCAGCTGCCGCCGAAGCCTCGCGAAGCGCTCGATGCGCGGCTGCAAAGCGCCGGCGCACAGGATGACGCCGAGCTCGCGACATCGCTGCGCATGAAGCTCAACACGTTCCTGCAGAACTTCACGCGCGCGCGCCAGCTGCTTGCCGATTGCCTGCGCAGGAAAGGGATCGTTGTATGACGAGCGAAGAAGAGGACCTCCTCGTCGAACAGGTCGCGAGCGCGTATCGCCCGCCATCGCCCGACGAGCTTCGCTACCACCCCGCGTGGCATGACCTGCCGGCGGCCGCGCGCGTGCGTGCGTTCGATCTCTCGCGCAGCCTGCGGCCGCTCGAGGCGGCGCTCGATCCCGAGGGGCTGTCGACGACTGCGCGTGCGGTGCTGCAAAAACTCGTGAGCGCGCGGACAATCTAGAGCGCCGGCCGATCGCGATTGGGTAATTCGCGTTGCTTTCCGCGATCGTGTGGACCTAGCTGGCCCTTGCGACCGACATCCCGAGATATGCAACGTTGCGATCGTGGCGCACCGCGAGAGTAACGATCCCATCGTGGTCGGCCGCTACCTCCTGCACCGCAAGATCGCGCGCGGTGGGATGGCGACGATCCACATTGCGCGCCTGCTCGGCGATGTCGGCTTCTCGCGCATCGTCGCGACGAAGCGAATGCATCCCGAGCTCGTCGAGGATCACGAGTTCGTCGGGATGTTCCTCGACGAAGCGCGCATCGCTTCGAAGATTCACCATCGCAACGTCGTGCCGGTGCTCGATGTCGTGCAGCTCGGCGGCGAGATCATGCTCGTGCAGGAGTACATCCACGGCGCACCGCTCTCGCTGCTCTTGCGCAAGACGACAGAAGCGAAGGCGCACGTACCCGTGCCCGTCGCCGCGGCGATCGCGTGTCAAACGCTGGCGGGATTGCACGCGGCGCACACGACGCTCGACGAGCTCGGCACGCCGCTGCACATCGTGCATCGCGATGTGTCGCCGCAAAACATCATCGTCGGCGACGACGGCACGGTGCGGCTCCTCGATTTCGGGATCGCGAAGGCCGCGTCGACAGGTCACATCACGCGCCGGGGCATCTTCAAGGGCAAGCTGGCGTATAGCTCGCCCGAGCAAATCCGCGGCGAGGCGACGCAGATCAGCGACATCTATTCGCTCGGCGTCGTGCTGTGGGAGCTCCTCGTCGGGCGGCGTCTGCATCCGCCGCAAGGTGAAGCGCAGCTCGTTGCCGATGTCATGGCCGGGCAGCTGCCGACCATCACCGAAGCACTCGCGGAGGACCGCGCGTGGATCGGCACCTACCGGTGGGGACAGCTTGAAGCGCTCTCGCCGATCGTGCGCAAGGCGCTCGACACCGATCCGCGGCGGCGCTGGCAGAGTGCCGCCGATATGGAAGAGGCGATCGCGAATGCTGTACCGATCGCGTCGCCGGGCGATGTCGCTGCGTGGCTTCGCGCGGTCGCGCACGACTTCCTCGAATTGCGCGAGAAGATGATCGCCGAGGAAGAGGAGAGCTGGCGCCGCGGCTCGCAGCACGCCGTGCCGTCGCGACTGGAAGCGCTGCCGTCCGCGGGCATCGCGACGGAGCCCGAGGGCTCGTTGCCGCCGCGCGCGCTCGCATGGCCAACCCCGACGATGCTGATCGCGATCGTCGCCGTGCTGTTCGCAGCGACCACCGCGTTCTTGCTTCGCGATCTCGCGAGCGCGCGCTCGCCAACGGCCGCGAGTAAGCCGCACGTCGCCGAGCCGCTACACGCGAGCGTGACGCCGAGCGTGACGCCTATCGTCGAAAGACCGCAGGTCATCGTGACGGCTCCTCCCGAGGACACAACAGAGAAACGCGCCGAGCCGATCGCGAAGCCAAAGAAGCTCGCCAAACCGGCATCGCGCACGGAGCCCGCGAAATCGCCATCGCGCGCGGAGCCCGCGAAATCATCGCGCGCGGAGCCCGCGAAGTCGCCGTCGCGCACCGAGCCGGCGCCCACGAAATCGTCGTCGCGAACCGAGCCGGCGCCCGCGAAATCGTCGTCGCGCACGGAGCCCGCGAAGCCGACCGCATCGCCGCCACCACCACCGCCGCCGCGCGTCGAGCCACCGCGCGCCGATCCGCCGCCGCCGCGGCCCGCTCCGAAGCTCGACTGCACGCCGCCGTTCTATTTCGAGGGCACGAAGAAAGTGTTCAAGCCTGGATGTCTGTGACCGCCGAAACGACAGGTGCCGGGAGACCACCGACGTTTCAACCGAGATGTCTATGACCGACAAAAGTTTTTCGTGGGGCGACGAATCCTCGGTCGCTCCGCTCGACGTTTCTGACATTCCGTCGGCCGTCGCGCGCAAATCGTCGCTGCGCAGCCCGCGCTCGACCGGCTCCACCGGCACCCTGATGATCGGCGGCGCCGAGCGCAAAGGCATTCACGCGGCTCTCGCGCAGCTGCTCAACGATCACGGCGTCTACGTCGTCCACGCGGCGCAGCATCGCGACTCGACGGCCGGCCTGCTGTTCGAGCGCATTCGCTTCGATCTGTCGGAGCTGACGACCGACCGCGCGACACTCGAAGCCGCGATTCGCGATCTCGCCGCGAAGTATCGCATCGACTATCGGCTCTACGGCGATCGCAAGAAGCGCGTCGCGATCCTCGTCTCGAAGCAGCAGCACTGCCTCTACGATCTCGTCGTGCGCCACAAAGCCGGCGACCTGCCGCCGTGCGAGCTCGCCGCGATCATCTCGAATCATCCCGATGCCGGCGATTGCGCGCAGCACTTCGGCATTCCGTTCCACCACGTGCCGGTAACAGCCGCGACGAAGGCGCAACAGGAAGCGGATGTGCTGCGCATCCTACGCGCGGCGAACGTCGAGCTGATCGTGCTCGCGCGCTACATGCAGATCCTCTCCGATGCGTTTGTCGATCGCTATCCGATGCGCATCATCAACGTGCATCACTCGTTCTTACCGGCGTTCATCGGCGCGAATCCGTATCGCCAGGCGTATCAGCGCGGCGTGAAGCTGATCGGCGCGACGAGCCACTACGTGACTGCCGACCTCGACCAGGGGCCGATCCTCGAGCAAGAGGTCGTGCGCTGCTCGCATCGCGATACCGTCGACGATCTCGTGCGCAAGGGCAGCGACCTCGAGAAGCGCGTGCTCGCGACGGCGGTGCGCTGGCACCTCGAGGATCGCGTGCTCGTCCACGCGAACAAGACCGTCGTCTTCGAATAGCCCTAGAAGAAGATCGAGCTGTTGACCTGGAACGACGAGAAGTCGTTCGTCACCGAGCGCAGGTACGACGTCTCGATGAAGAGGCCCCAGCGGCTGCCGAGGCGCGTGCCGACGGTGCCGCCGACCATGTGATCGAGGCCGGTCTTTGTCTCGTCCATCGCGTTCGTGCTGCTCGCGTAGCGAAGCACGTACTTCGGCGCGGTGTAGACCGCGAACGGCTTCGCGATGTCATAGCTGGCATAGAGCGGCACGGTCGTGTCGACGATCGTGCTCTTCGTCTCCATGCCCTCGGTGCCCGACGAGATCTGGAGATAGCCGACGCCGACGCCCGTCGCGAGCGCGAAGTCACCGATATCGAGGAACTGGTACTTGCCGTCGAGACCGACCGTGCCCGGAATCGTCGCCTTCGCGCCGAGCTCCAAGTGGTCGATGATGCCGCGGCGATAGCCGACTTCGGCGTACGGCAGCGCGAGCTTTGTATCGGATCCCGCCGCCGCGCTGGCGTCTGCGTTGATCTGCGGGCTGGTGTAATAACCGCCACCGACGAGGAAGCGCTGGCTGCCCGGATCCATGGCCTTGGCCGTCTGCAGCGTCGAGGAGTTCACACAAGCGGTCGTAAGTCCGGAGAAAACAAGCAAAGAAGCGGCGGCGATTTTCATTGGTGGAGGTTTCCTTTCGCGGTGGTAAGACGAGGCGCCGTCCGTCCGCGGGAACTTTTTGTTGATGCGCACCTTGCTGTTCGTCGTCGCGTTCATGGCTGTGGCGCATTCATTCGCGCACGCAGAACAGCGCTACGCAGTTGTCATCGGCGCAAACCCAGGTTGGTCATCCGATCGACCGCTGCGTTATGCCGAGAACGACGCCGAGCGCATGCGCGACGTGCTCGTCGCGCTCGGCAACTTCGCGCCCGATCGAGTCATCCTGCTGCGCGATCCAGATACGTCGGAGGTGCGCGCGACGCTGCGTGACCTCGGCCACCTCGCGCAGAACAGCTCCGAGGACACCGTCGCCTTCATCTATTACTCCGGTCACGCGGATGACACGCGGCTGCACCTCAAAGGCGAGCCGATGACGTTCAAGGAGCTGCATCAGACGCTGCGCAGCTTGCCGGCGACGATCAAGGTAGCCGTGATCGACGCGTGCAAGTCTGGCGCGGTGACGCGTAAGGGCGGAGCGCGCGTCGACGAATTCGCGATCACCGTCGATAACCCCAAGCTCTCGGGCATGGTGATCTTGACGAGCAGCGGCGCCGATGAGCTATCGCAAGAATCGCGCGCGCTCGCCGGCTCGGTGTTTACGCATCACTTCGTGTCGGGCCTGCGCGGCGCGGCCGATCAAGATGGCGATCACCAGGTCACGCTGACCGAGGCGTATCACTACGCATTCACGCGCACGCGCGCCGATACAGCGCCGACCGGCGTGCCGCAGCGCCCCTCCTTTAGATACGAGCTCTCGGGGCAGGGCGAGCTCGTGATGGCGCAGCTCAAACAACCAAAGACCGCGCGCGTCACGCTGCCGAAAGGCAACGGCTCGAAGTACGTCGTGCTGGACTCGCACGAGTGGCGGCTCATCGCAGAGGCGCGCGGCGATAAGGAGCGCGATGTCTCGCTCGCGCTCGCGCCGGGCAGCTACCGCGTCAAGCGCATGAGCGGCGACCGGCTCGAGGTCGGCAGCCTGGTGCTCGCCGCCGGCGACAAGGCGATCGTCGACAACATTGCGTACAAGAGCGCGCCGCTCTCGCAGGGCATCGTCAAAGGCAACCCCGACGAGCTCCCGCCCGAGGAGCTCCGCGAATACAAGCGTGCCGAGGCGTTCGGTCTGCTCGCGCAGAGCCAGGCGAACGCCGCGCTCAACATCTTCGATCAATTGCTGCGCGAGTCGCCGCAGGATGTGCTCGCATGGCGCGGTCGCGCTCGCGCACTCGTGCGCATCGCCGAGGCCTACCAGAAGGTCAACGACCACCTCCGCGAGCGGCTCACGCTCAACGATGCGCTCAAGGCGGATCCGACGCTGACAAACGATCCGATGTTTCAGCTCTGGTACAAGCACCTCACCGAGCTCGACGCGCGCGCGCAAGAGACGTTCGAGGCCAAGCTTCAGCTGCAAAAAGAGATCAAGCAGAACCCCCGCACCGTGAAGTTCTGGGGCGTCGGCATCGACATCATCAGCGCGCGCGGCATGTTCACGATCGATGGCTATCTCGTGCTCAAGCGCATGCTCATGCCGCGCATCGCGCTCGACCTCGGCAGCGCGGGCGTCGACGCCGGTCTCGTGCTCGCGCCGCTACCGTACCGGTGGAGCCCCTTTCTCGGCATTGGTGGTCACATGTCGTTTCGCAAGATGGGCATCCCGGTCGGCCAGGATCCAGGGATGGTGATGGTCAACGACCAGAACTACTCGACGGCAGAAATGTTCGGACTGCACGGACGCGCAGAGTTCGGCGTGCAGTTCGTCGGGCGCTCCGGTTTCACCACAGAGATCGGTTTCGCGCTTCTAACGTTCCAACGCGTAGACGGCAAACAAGTCCAGAGCGGATGGCCGATCTTTCATTTTGGTTGGGTTTGGTAATTAACGTACCCGCAAACCGGCGCTCGTTCGTCTAGCATTACATGCGACATGGCCAGCGGGGGCGATGAGATCGCCGAGCTCTATCGACGCCACGCACCAGCGTTGCATCGGCGATGCGCGAGCATCGTCGGGAGCTCCGAAGAAGCCCGTGACCTCGTCCAAGAAACCTTCGCTCGTTACATCTCGGCTAAATCGAATTGGACCGACCGCGCGTCGCCCTTCACCGTTCTCTACCGGATCGCCACCAATGCATCGATCGATCGCCTACGCCGCCGCAAGACCGCGAGCGAAGAAGAGCTCGATCCGGAAACCCGCCCGGCTGATCTCGGTAGCGAACCGCGGCGCATCGACAATCTCCACGACCTCGCGCTCCTCACGCGTGGCCTCTCCGACGAGGAGCTGACCGTGGCCGTGCTCCACCACCTCGACGGCTATACGCAAGACGGCATCGCGGCGTCGCTCGACATGTCGCGGAAGACCGTCGGCAAGATGCTCGCGCGCTTTGAAGACCACGTGAAGAAGCGCGCAGCGCGGCTCGGCTTCACGCCGGCGCGGAGGGCCAGCGATGGCTGAGCGCAACTTCACCGACGTGCAGCTCGAGCGCCACCTCGCGGGCGAGCTGGCGATCGATAACGCGACCGATGCCGATCGCACGCGCCTCGGCGAACTGCGCGCCGAGCACGAAGCGTTCTTGCGCAGCGTCGACGTTGATAATGAAGTGCGGCGCATCCAGCAGCGCGCCGAGCGGGCGATTCCGGAAAAGCGCGTGTGGTGGCGGTGGATGGTTCCGGCCGGTGCGCTCGCTGCCGCCGCTGCCGTCGTGCTCGTGTTCATGCGCCGCGGCGGCGAGAGGCCGCAGACCGACGACGACATGCAGGTCAAAGGCGATGACATCACGCTGCTCCTCCATGTCGCGACGGTGGATGGCAGCCGGCGCGTTCAGAGCGGCGACACCGTCCAGGCCGGTGATCGGATCCGCTTCGAGATCAACGCGCCAAAGCCCGGCTTTGTCGCCGTGATCGGCATCGATGGCTCGGGCGCAGCGAGTGTCTACTACCCCGAGGGCGGTGCCGAGCCGGCCGCGTTCGATCCGAGCGCGCGCATCCTGCCCGGCGCGATCGAGCTCGATACCACGCCGGGCGACGAGAAGTTCTACGCCGTCTACGGCCACTCGTCGTTCGACATCTACCAGGTGATGAACGCGTTGCGCGGAGGCATCGCCGTTCCGCCGGGTGTGACGAAGGCCGAGGTTGTCCTCCACAAAAAGCTCCCACCGTGAGCGCATGTCGCGTCTGACGCGGCATGATGAAACTCAGCACCCTCGTTCTCGGTCTCTCTCTCGCCGCGTGCTCCGTCGAAACCAGCGGGCCCGACGACATCGCGACGACGCCGCTCTCGGGCATGGTCGGCGGTCAACCGTGGACGTTCCAGGCGGGCCACACCAGCGCGTTCCTCTCGGAAGGCGAACCCGATTTCTTCGCGACGCTGTTCCCGGCGCCGTTCACGCAGTGTGGCTTCTCCGAGCCGCAGGGCAATCACCTGATCCTGTCGATCCCGAAGGCGGTCGGCACGTACGAGCTGAGCTTGTCGCGCAACATGACGTTCGTCGTCGGCAACAACAACCTCATCGGCCTCGACGGCACGATCGTCGTCGACGAAGTCACGCCGACAACCGTCAAGGGCGGCATCGTCGCGAGCTACGACAGCCAGAACGACGTCAACGGCCGCTTTCAAGTGACCGTCTGCGCCGAGTAGTCAATCCGTTAGATTGTTGTGCGTGCCGTCGACGCCGAGGAGGCCGCCGCGTACGCGCTCGAGGTCGGTGTCAGTTAGCTTCGCGGGCTCGCGCGCCGGCCGAACGGGTCGTTTTGGAGCTTGCTTGATTTTTCGCATGCCGGACCGTCACACGCGCGGGGGCGGCCGCCGATATCAAGCCGGTGTCAACCAATCGAGTGAATGACTAGTTGTGCGTACCGTCGATGCCGAGGAGGCCGCCGCGCACGCGCTCGAGGTCGGTGTCAGTTAGCTTCGCGGGCTCGCGCGCCGGCCGAACGGGTTGTTTTGGAGCTTGCTTGATTTTTCGCATGGCGTGGACCCTCGCATGCGCGGGGGCGGCAGCCGATATCACGCCGGTATCACCCTACGCGCGGTCGCGCTCTTCGTGCATCCAGCGCGCGAATGCCTCGACGAGCGTGCGCGGATCGTCGAGCGCACGCTCGGCCGCCTTACGACCCTCGTCGTGCTCGAGTGCGTATGTCACGCGAGTGCCATCGGCATCTTGCTCGAACTGCGCGTAGCCGCGAACCCCGCCGCGATCGTCGCTGCACGGTTCCCACCGCACCGTGTGCGTCTCGGGCTCGTATGCGTACCGCAGCGAGTAACTGAGCCCGCCCGCGTAGTCGAATCGAACCTCGGTCGGCTTGCCGTCCGGATCGAATTCGACGAGCTCAGCGGCGCGCAGCCCCGGCACCCAGCTCGGCATGTTCGTCGCGTCGATGAATGCCCGCCAACATGCACCGATGGGCCTCGCCACCAGCGCGCTCACGATCCGCATGACGGCAGCGTATCATTCTGCGGTGACCACCGAGCTGCCGCCTTGCGGCCTCTATCGCACCATCAAACCCATCGGCGATGTCGAGGCCGGGCGCCTCGTCTACTTCCACAACCACGGCAATCCCGGTCCTGGCCTCTATTTCCCCGAGCGCTGGACCCACAACCGCGCGTACTTCAGCGAAAGCGGCATGACCGTGCCCGACGATTTCGATCCGCGCGCACTCAGGCCGCTACCGGCCGAAGGCTTCTATCGCGTCAAGAGCGAGTTCTATTGCTGCGAGAAGCAGTGCGTGCGCTTCGAGCCCGACGCGCTCGTGCAGCTCGGTTACAACGGCTCGGGCAAGGCGCTCGTGTTCACGCCCGAGCTCGCCGGCGGCGTCATCACGGTCCCCGAGCGCGGCACGTTCGTCGACGACGCCGCGTTCGGCAACCTCGTCCTGCTCAAGCTTCCCGAGCGACGCGACGACATCGCGCTACCGCGCGGCATCATGATCCACTAGCCGTCTCGATCAGAGAGGATTGGTCGCCAAGCCGCCAAGCCGCCAAGATCGGAACGCCAAGGAAAAGATTGATGGCGTTCGGCACGGGATCATCCAAGCCCTTCCCTCTGACCTTGGCGGCTTGGCGGCTTGGCGTTTCCAACCTCCGGAGAGGGCGCCTACCAGCTCTTCGAAAATCCGAGCATGAACATGAGGTAGTGCGACGTGATCGTGCCCTGGTTGTATGGATTCTCGAACTGCGTATCGGGGGTCAAGAGTGGGTTCGTGGGGTCGGGACCCTGACGTTGGTCGGGCGGCCGATTCGTACCTCCGCAGCCAAGCGACATCGGAGTCGGATTGCAGTCGCTGCCGTCAGGATTGGCGCCCGGATTGGTGTTCGAGCCCTCGTGGACGTAGCCAAACCCCGCGCTGACTTGCCAACTCGAACCTTGGTACGCGCCGCCGAGCGCAAGCGTGGTTCGCGCGGCACCATCGAAGTTTGCGCGTAGCCATCCTTCCTTCGCAGCTGCGCTGTCGTAGGCGATGCCGCCGCGCGCGACGAGCCGGCTGCCACCGAGCGGATGGTAGTAGGCACCGCCGAGGCGCACGCCGAACGTGTCTTGCAGCCCGAGGTTGAGCGCGTTGACGTTGAGCGCCTGCGCGAACGCGCCGTTGCGATAGAGGCCCGAGTCGATCTGGATGCGGTACTGGCCCGGGCTCGTGCAACCGGAATCGACGATGTGCGCATCGTCGTAGTTGCAGTGCTTGCCCCAGTTCTCCCAGTCGACATCGAGCTCGATGTCGGCTTTGAGGTTGCCGGCTTCGTCGAGCATCTTGTAGCGGCCGCCAATCGTCGCCGTCATCGGCAGCTCGAGCGAGATGCAGGCCTTCTGCTGCTCCATCGTGCCGCCGGTGTCGCACTTCGCCATCGCATCGGGGACCGGGCCGATCGTGAGCGTCTGATCCGTCGATGGTCCCTTCACGCTCGTCGCGGTGCCCTTCGCGTTGACGACGACGGGCGTCGTGTAATTGAGACCAAACTCGAGCGTTGGTCCGACGCGATAGGTCGCGCCGATTCCTGCGGCCGGAATGAACGGATCGCTGACCTCGGCGTTGAACGCGCTGTCGTTCTTGATGTCCTCGGAGACGTTGCCCGGCGTGCCCCACACGATCACGCTCGTCTTCGATTTGAGGTTGCCGGCGGTGAGCCGGATGCCGATGTCGAAATCAGGCGTGACGCGATACGCGGCGGCGAGCGACGGCAACAAGAGCGCGCTCTCTTGCTTCATCACATCGTAACGAGTCGGCGGCGGCGCGATCGCGTAGCCCGGATTGTTGATGTTCTGGTCGGTGAGAAACTCGTAGCCTTGCGACATATCGCGGAACGGGTAGCCCGTCGGCGTGTAGAGCCCTCCGCCGATTGTCAGGTTCTTCACGCGGCCGCCGAGATCCCACGTCACCGCGAGCACGGGCAGCGGCTGGAAGCTGCCGATGCCGAGCGGCGGATGCGGATCGTTCTCGACGGTCGCATACGGCTGGTCGTTGTATGGGCGCGGCACCATCGTGCCGGTCACCGGATCGGTATCGAACACTGGATCGTAGCTGCCGCGGCGCGTGAAGGTCATGTAGTACTGGATGAGCGTCGCCGAGATCGTGATCTGCAGACCCGGCGCTTTCGCGATGCCTGCTGGGTTGATGCCGAGCGATTCGCCGTCGTCGACGGAAGCGACCGCCGCACCGGCACGCGACGTCGAGACCACGCCCGCACCCGGCACGAACAGACCACCTGCCTGTGCTGGCGCGATGCCGACGACTGCGATGGCCCCCACGATAAGGACAGGCTTCATAGTGGCCTGGAATCTACATCACGCCGATCGCGCGTGGGGGCCGGAACGCTTTAGACTGTGGGACTCACGTGGCCGAAGACGAACGCACCCGACGTTGGCAACGCCTCGCCGCCGAGCAGCGCGAGGCCGATCCGCTGCATGCGATGCGCACGGCGATCGCTCAGATCCGCAATGCACCCCGCGATGGCGAAGCGCGCCGCCAGCTCCGCGCGCTCGGCGCGGACCAGGGCTCGTGGGAACAGCTCGCGCTGCTCTTGTCAGATGAAGCGCGCGCCGCCGAAGATCGCCCCGAGGTCGCGGCTGCGTTCTTCGAGGAGCTCGCCGATGTGTACGAGAACCTCGACCAGGCGTTCGATCAGATCGCCGCGATGGAGGCGGTCGTGCGCGCCGCGCCAAACGACGTCGACCATCTCGATCGACTGGCGTGGCTGTATCGCAAGAACGGCGCTGCGCTCAAAGCGGCCGATGCGTTCGCACGCGTCGCGTTGCTCGCTCCGGGTGAGCGTGCGCGCGCCGCATTGCGCGCCGCCGGTCGGCTGTATCGCGAGAGCGGCAAGCATGAAGATGCGCTGCGCGCGTACCGCGGCGTCGTTGACGTCCGGCCCAGCGATCAAGAAGCGTGGCGCGCGCAAGATGAGATCCTTACCGAGCTCAAGCGCTGGCGCGAAGTGGCCGACCTGCGCGGCGAGATGGCGGAGCATGCAACCGGCGTCGACAAAGCGGTGCTGTTGCGCGCGCAGGCGCGTGCGCTCGAGCAGCTCGGCGAGGCGGGCAAGGCAGCAGAGCTCGTCGCGAGTGCAGCGGGCCACGCGCCCGAAGATGTCAGCGGGCT
>Ga0070698_100006263_pt1 | contig 12936 bp, 10 predicted proteins | sample KBSK1502metaG_FD_65477 | JGI IMG/M metagenome (GOLD analysis project Ga0070698, IMG submission 65477) | Corn, switchgrass and miscanthus rhizosphere microbial communities from Kellogg Biological Station, Michigan, USA - KBS K1-50-2 metaG | ecosystem: Host-associated > Plants > Roots >... | reverse complement strand
CCGACGTAGCGAAACTCGCTATCGTAGTCATCTTCGATCACCCATGCACCGCTTCGAGCAGCGAGCTTCACGAGGGCGAGTCTGCGGCTCAAGCTCAACGTGCTGCCGAGCGGATATTGATGTGAAGGTGTGACGTAGACGAGTCGTGGATCGGGGCAGCGTTCCAAGCCCGAAGCGATGTTCAGACCGTCAGCGTCAACCGGCACCGGAGTCAGATCGGCGCCCGCGGCAATGAACGAGGCCCTCGCGCCGAGGAAGCCGGGATCTTCCATCCAGACTTTGTCGCCGGGTTTGAGAACGGTTCGAATCACGATCTCGAGTGCGTGTTGCGAGCCGGAGGTGATGATCAATTGTTCGGGAACGCAGCGTACAGCGCGAGTCGTCGACACATATGAAGCGATGGCTTTTCTGAGCGGCAAGTAACCGGCGGAGTCACTGTACTGGAGCATCTCTCCCGCGCCCTTGGACCAACGTCGTGCGAGCAATCGTCCCCAGAGTTTGTGTGGAAACGCGTCGAGTGCTGGTGTGCCGGTGCGAAACGGGTGCGGTGGTCCGGTGTAATTAGCAACGGTTACATGCCTGAAGCTTGCCACGTTTGACCGGGATGGGCCCTGGCCTTTCGAACGCGCTCGAGCCGGCTGTTCGTTCACAGAAAGCAGGTCGTCGGGCAGTTGGTGGGAAACATACGTGCCGTCGCCGACGCGTCTTTCGAGATAGCTCTCGGCGTAGAGTTGATCGAATGTATTGAGGACTGTGTTGCGAGCAATGTTCAACTCGCTGGCAAGTTCGCGTGTTGATGGGAGTCGCGTTCCGGGAGCAAGACGTCCCGAGAGGATGGCGTTGCGAAGTTGATCGTAGAGCTGGCGATAGAGCGCAATTGATGACGATCGGTCCAGCGCTATGGCGGCGTGCGGAAGCGAAGTGGCAATCTTACTCATAATTGATTTTGATCCTCGGAACGTACTGTAGGGGCGGCCCTCCGTGGCCGCCCTCGTGCCGAATCTTGCGTGTACCAAATCAGCAGTGCCGAACCGAGGGCGGCCACGGAGGGCCGCCCCTACAGTACGTTCCAAGAAAATTGGTTCCTATCATAGCTCAGAAAATGGTGCTTGTAGGGAACCATTCAACAGGATAACGTCGCTCATTAAATGAGCGGCACAAGATCGTCCATATTTCTCTTCCTGGTACTGCTCGCATGCGTGCAGGCGGTAGCGCAAACAAGCCCACTTGCTCGCGACGGCGGCGCACACCAGTCGTGTCTACCAACTGGTGTTTGTCTCGATCCGGCGGGACAATCTTTTGACGTCGGCAACATGCCCCTCGCGGCGGTGTCTTCACCGGAAGGCAATCGACTCGTGCTTTCACTCAATGGTTGGCGGCAGCAGGGAATTCAGATCGTCGACGCGAAGACGGGCGCAATCCTGCAAACGATTTCGCAGCCGAGCGCATTCTTTGGACTAGCCTTCTCGCACGACGGACAAACGCTCTACGTCTCCGGTGGCAATGAAGACGTGGTCTATCGTTATGCATGGCGTGAAGGAACAGCCACGCTCATCGACAAGATCGTGCTCGCTCAAAAAGAACCGAATAAAGACGGCACGCGCTTTCCGGCAGGAATCGCTGTCTCTCTCGACGACAAATACTTGTTCGTCGCGGAGAACCTTGGCGACTCGCTCGCGGTAGTGGATCTGGAAAGCAATCGTGTTGTCCAACGTTTGCGAACTGAGACTTACCCTTACGCCGTTGTCGTTTCACCTGACGGCGAAGTCTTTGTCTCGGCGTGGGGAGGCAATACAGTCTCAGTCTTTACGCCACGCGGAAAAGGTGGCCTCAAAGAGCGTGGCAGAATAAAAGTTGGACGACATCCCTCGGCGTTGTTGCTGAATCAGAGTGGCTCCAGACTGTTTGTCGCTTCCGCCACCACGAGCAGCATCGCTGTGATCGACACAAAGACACTGCGTGTCTTGACGACGCTTCGAGATCCACCGCCGGCTGGTCCGGGTCAGGGCAGCACGCCGAATGCTCTGGCGCTTTCGCCCAACGGACTTGAGCTGTACGTCTCAGAGGCTGACAACAACTCGGTCGCGATTTTTCAACTCTCTCGCGCGACCTCAGGAGTTGCTAAAGCGCGTGGCGTAGACCGTCTGGTCGGAAGAATTCCGGTGGGCTGGTACCCGGCCGCGCTGTTGCTGAACAAAGATTCTCTGTTTGTTGTGAACGGCAAGGGTCGAGGCACGAGGTCCAACCCGCAATTTCCAACGCCGGACGTCGAACTCGCAGACGGCAGCACTGCCTACACGCTTGGCCAGTTGAATGGCACAATCACCAAACTGTCGACGGATCTGAAGCCGTCTGCGATGCCGTCACTTACGCGTCGCGTCGCGCGAGCAAACAACTGGGACAAGCCACAAAAGGGTAATCGTGCGTATCCGCCATTCAAACACGTAATCTACATCATCAAAGAGAATCGCACTTACGATCAGGTCTTCGGCGACTTGCCTCAGGGTGACGGCGACGAGTCGCTCGTGTTTTTCCCGCGCGCGATCTCACCGAACCATCACGCGCTCGCGGAACGATTCGGTCTGTTCGATCGCTTCTTTTGTAACGCCGAAGTGAGCTCGCAAGGGCACGTCTGGAGCACTGGAGCGTATGTCACAGATTACGGTGAGAAGACGATTCCCTCGCTATATTCGGATCGTCGCTCACCAAACGATCGTGACGACGTCGACGAGCCTGCGGGTGGATATGTGTGGGACGCGGCGATCAGGAAAGGCATCACGTTGCGGAACTACGGCGAGTTTGGAGAGCCGATCCCAAACAAGAACAAGCAGGAGCCGGTTCGCTATCGAGCTATCAAGCCAGCGCTCGATCGTTTCACCTCGCGCGAGTATCCAGCCTACAATTTGACTATCCCGGATCAGCGTCGCGCCGACGTGTGGTTGAAAGAGTTTGAGGAGTTTGTGCGGCTCGGTAATTTGCCGGCGTTGCAGATCATGCATCTCCCGGGCGATCACGCCGGCGGCGGGCGTCCGGGCCGGCCGACGCCGAAGGCGTACATGGCCGACAACGACCTCGCCTTGGGACGCCTCGTCGAAGCAGTTTCACATTCGTCTTACTGGAAGGACACAGTCTTTTTGTTTTGGAAGACGATGCACAGGACGGACCGGATCATGTCGATTCGCATCGTTCGGTGTTGCTCGTGATCTCTGCCTACAACCGTACCGGAGTGATTCGACGGTTTGTGAACACAACCGACGTGCTTGCGACTGTCGAAGAGATACTCGGGCTTGGTAAGCTCTCGAAGTTTGATCATTATGGACGTTCGTTGCGCGAGATCTTCACGGGTACTCCTGATCTAACTCCATACGTAGCGCTGAAGTCTGAACAACCGCTGAACGAATTGAATCCAGCCAGGAGCGCGACGGCCCAGGCGTCGCTCGATTTGGACCTGGATCGCGTTGATGCGGCTGATGAGGATGCGTTCAATCGAGTTCTGTGGACGCTGCTCAAGGGCGGTCAGCCGTATCCGGGTGTGAAACGAATGTCGTCGCTCGAAGTGGTGAGAGCGCATTGATATGAACGTGGAGATTCGGTTGGCATCGGAGACTGATGTCGCAACGCTCGCGCGACTCCGGTATGAGTTGCGTTCGTCTTCGCAGCAGCAGGCAGTTGAGAATGAGCAGGCGTTTCTTGCGCGCTGCGAGTCTTGGATGAGCGAGCGAGTGGGGACTGGTGGTGCGTGGCAGTGCTGGATTGCTGAAAGCGAGGCGCACGTGGTCGGAGCGGTTTGGGCGCAGCTCGTTGAAAAGATTCCTAATCCGACAGAGGAACCGGAGACTTATGTGTATCTCACCAGTTTTTACGTTCGCGAAGAATATCGTGGGAAGGGAATTGGCTCGCAGTTGTTAGCGGCGGTTGTGGAGTGGGGTCGCGGCAAGAATGCGCAAATGATCATTCTCTGGCCAACCGAAGGAAGCAAACGCTTCTACCTCCGCCACGGCTTCTCATTTCCCAACGACTTGATGATTAAAAGGAAATAAGATCACTCGGAACGTACTGTAGGGGCGGCCCTCCGTGGCCGCCCTTGGTTTGGCATGGCGCTATTCGGTGCCACACAAGATTCGGCACAAGGGCGGCCACGGAGGGCCGCCCCTACAGTGCGTTCCGAGTAGTTATTTATTCTTTGCCTAGCAGCATGCCGTATTGGCCGTCGCGGCCGTCGAGAAAGCGATTGACCTTCCAGCCGGTGTTCTCCAAAATTTCTGCGAGCTCGTCCTTCGACACGAGCAGATAATCAAACCAACTGCCGATGTACCCTTTGAACCTGACGCGTAGCCGAAGCTGGCCCGGCATACGGCCTCTCTGCTTATTCAACTTGTGGTAAGCCAGATGCCCTGGATCGCTAGTCGCATAAGGATCTCTCGTCACCGCGACGATCAACGCATCCGGCGAAGTTATCCGGTGGAACGTTTTCAACAGACTCCGCGCCAACTTGTACGAACCAAAGAGTCCGAAATTATTCCCCATCATGATAACGGTATCGAACGAGTTGGGCTTGAATTGGCCCACGTCTTTGATCGAAATCACCCGAGTCTTCTTTAAGCCACGTGCGCGACAAACTTTGATCGCAAGAGGAGAATTGTCGATTCCAGTAACGTCAAAACCTTTGCTCTGCAAGTAAAGTGAATGCCGTCCTGCACCACACCCGATGTCCAGAACTCTTCCTTTGACATACTTCATTGCCTGTCTGTCGACCGGATCCCAGTCTTTATACTCGGAGAAGTAGAGACCTCCGCCAAACTTGCCGAGCGCCATAAATCCATCGTCCCGTTCGATAATCTCGGTCTTCGGTTCGCCAGTTTTGAAATAGCTCAAAAGCTGCTCGCCGTAGCCGTCCACAAATTTCTTGTTCTTTATGACCGTCATTTGTATCGTTTATTCTCATGTCGCTGTCGAGTTCCAAACGGTATCTGATCTTTCGCGATGCGGTGCAAGCGCTCGACTCCGGCGACATTGAGAGTTTGGAGACTCTGCTCGACGAGCACCCATGGCTTGTACGTTATCGCTGTCGCACAGGCGAACCGTATGAACAGGGATATTTCGCGGGCGCAACACTGCTGAACCACATTGCCGGAAATCCATCCCGATGCCCGATCCCAAATAACATTGTTGAGATCACGCGCCTTTTGCTCAGTCGTGGCGCACGCGACAAACCGCCGAGGCCAAAGTACACGATTGGGCTTTTGCTCACCAGCAAACAGGCTTCTGATGCGGGAGTTGCCGTACCGCTGATCGATCTTCTTACTTCGGCCACCGGTGTAGAGTTGGATCTGAACGACCCGACGCTTCTCAATGGCCCACTTGGAAATCAAGCGCCCGGCACCGCTTTAGAACTCATTCGTCGCGGCGCGAAGATGGACATTCGACACGTTGCAGCGCTCAACCGGCTCGATCTAATCAAGTGCTTCTTTAGTGAAGGCGAGCTGCCGTCGTCACTCATTCCACTACCGTCCGAGCCGAGTGAAGCGAAACGGCTGATCGAGCAGGCTTTCATCGGCGCCTGTCAGTATGGTCACAACAGTATTTGCGAGTTCCTGTTGGACCAGGGAGTTGATTCGGCTTCTGAGGCGAATACCGGACAGACAGGTCTGCACAGTGCTGCTCATTGTGGACAATTGCAGACGGTCAAACTGCTAATCGCGCGAAATGCTCCGCTCGAAGTGAAGAACATGTACGGCGGAACTGTGTTGAGCCAGACGCTGTGGTCGGCATTCAATGAACCGCAAAAGGATCATTTGCAGATCGTTGAGGTTTTGATTGCCGCCGGCGCAGAGATCAATCCCGATTGGAACCAGTGGATTGACGAACTACGCCGCCGCGATGCGGGTCAAAATCAATAGCCATATCGGATACCAATCGTTGACCCATCCGCGGACGGTACTGACCCCGTCCAAGTCCGGCACCTGAGTCCGGCAGCTGAGTCCGGCGCCTGAGTCCGGTAGCTGAGTCCGGCGCCTGAGTCGGGCACCTGAGTGCCGTACCTGAGTCCCGTACCTGAGTCCGGCAGCTGAGTCCGGCACCTTCCACAACAGTCATGAGCCGTACTTGGGCGGGGTCAGTACCGTCCGCGGTAGCGGATGGGTCGACCTCGGGCATGCGCGGCTCGTGACTTTTGAGGCAACGCCGTGACTCTGGTCTCGGGTGGACCAAGGTAGCTCGGTTTCAGGCCGCCGGTATCGATCACGATTTTATCGAGCACGACACCTGCGTCGACCATGTAGATCTTTAGAGTGTGAGCGCCGGTAGTTGCGACTTCGTGTGAGGAGATTCCGGTCGTGCTGGCGCTGAGCACATTCAGTGACCACTGACGCGAAGGCGTTTGCAGGTCAGCACCAACCGTGACGATCTGCGGCGGTTGGTTGTCGAAGGCGATCGCGTACCGCAGTCCTTGTCCGGTTGTGATCGGGAACGTCGGCACCAGGTAACAAGTGACACTGAATTTTCCAGTCGTAAAGAGATAGATCGGATAGTTAAGGGCAGGCGCGATCTCGATATCCTCGGACTTAATACTTGCAGCCGTGGTGGGCGACACGCTCACCGCGTCACCTGTCCGGCCAAGTCCCGGAATCACGGACCACATCACATAAGGGTAGTTACTCGAACGAACGCCTGAAATCTGCGAGTAGTGTTCAGCCTCGATCGAGACTACGCCGGCCGTTTCGACAAACGAGTTTGCGGCCACGCTGATTTTAGGATTAAAGACTGCGACGGATATGAGCCGTCGTCCGCCCGCTCCGCTTACCTCAACAGTTCCCGAGAACTTTTCGTCCTTCGGTATCTTCGTCCAATCAATCGAGACGTGCATCCGCGTATCACGCCGCAGATCACCGCCGTTCGGACTTAGCTTGATCCAGCGTTGGCTGGTCGTGGCTATCCACGGCGCGGGAGAGTTCTCAGTGTTAAAGACGTCGATGAAACGGGTCTCGCGTGTGAGGCCATTGATGACAGGCAGCGCCGCAACTTCGCCGTCTTTGAGAGGCTCGCGCCGGCCTTCTATCGCAACACCGAGTCCCGGTTTCTTCATGTCAGAAGGAATTGCGGGTGCGACGGGTGTTCTCATGCGCATCGTCTGCCACATGTCGCCGGGTGGAACTTCCGACATCATGTGTCGCCACTTGCCACCAGCGAGCTTCTCGTTGAAGTAAGTTGTTTCGAGATTCAACAGACGCGTGGCTTCTTCGCCTCTGCGCGTCCATTCACTCGCGCTCGCACGACCCTGAGCCAGATATTCACGCGCCTTTTCGAAAGAGAAATAACGGCGATTAGCTAACGCTGAAGTGCGGACTGGATACACCACCGTTTCGTAGAGCGCGTCTTTCAAAGGCGGTGGAACCACCGCATAAAGACGATCCACACGATCTTTCAATGCGTCGTACGCATCGATTCTTTCCTGCACTTCGTCGCCGTAATCGAACGCAGTCAACGCCGTGGGCTTGCGATCTTCACTCGCGAAATTCCACTGCAAGTGTTCGGGTTTACGTGCGTAACCAAGGCGGTAATACTGATCCAAAATCGCGGCAATCTCGTTCGCATGCCTCGCGCCGAACTTGGAACTTGCCCAGTCAACAAGAAAATCGTTGAGGTTGTTTCGCTGCCACTTCGCGATGTCCCATCCCATCTGCATGAAAAGATCGATGCTGATCTCCGCCGGCTTTATGTCGCCAACGTTGAGCATCCAAAACTTGCGCACGCCGTGATCGTAAGCCTTCGACATCTCTTCCCAGATCAACGCAGGCGGCGTGGTGTCGAGCCAGAGATATGAGAGTGGCCCGCCAAGGTAGGAGACGTGGTAATAGACTCCAAAACCGCCACGACGTTTACGTTCTGCCTCAGTTGGCAGGTAGCGAATGTAACCGAAGTTGTCGTCGGGAAAGACTATCGTGACGTCATCAGGCACCTTCAAACCGTTGCGATAGTCTGACAATACTTCTCTGTAAGGACAGAAGATCTGCGGGACTGTGCTGACGTCTTCTTTAACATGCTTCGCCAGCAACGTGCGTTGATCGTGAAAGATTTGTTCGAGAACGGTGATGCGCTCGGGCTGCGTCTTTGGACCTTGAATCGGGCTATCGTGAATGCCGCGCATGCCGATCGTGTAGATGTTCTCAAACTTCCCGTTTTCCGCGACTCGCTGTTCCCAGTAACGACGCACGCCATCGGTGTTTTGCGTGTAGTCGTAGTTTTCGTGTTTGTCAGTCCACTCGGTGACGTTGTTACGCAACATCGGCTCGGCATGCGAAGAGCCCATCACAATCGCGTAATCGTCTGCGACCTGTTTGTTGTCCTTGTATATGTTGAAGGCTTTGGTGCAGCCGTGCATCGCGGGCCAAAGCGTATTCGCCTTCAAACGCAGCAACAGTTCAAAGACGCGTGCATAAGTCTTTGGGCCGATGTCTCCAAGCTCCGGATCGAATGTCTTCGCGGCCCACGGTTGGATGCCGAGATCCTCGTCGTTAATGAAGATGCCGCGGTATTGGACTGATGGTGGTCCGGCGCGGCGCGTACCTGAATCGACAAAGAGACTCACTCGATGCCGCGGTGTTACGTCAGTCCACCAGTACCATGGCGAAACACCGATCGCTTCCGACAGCTCAAAGATTCCGAATGCAGTCCCACGCCGATCGCTGCCGGCGATCACGAGTCCGAGGCTGACACCGGGAACAGGATTGGCAACGGTCGTAATCACGAAACTTTCCCATTGTCCTTGCAATTGAGCGACATCAAGCTTTCCCTGGCTGACGAGTGAATCGATCAACGAGCTCTTTCCGAGTGTGCCGGCAAAGACGACGTGTCCACGCAGGCCGTTGACGTCGTTGCGGACCTGCGGTTTGTTGCCTGTGACGCGCTGCACGTCTGCGGCTAAATTCTCCGCGGCGATTTGCACGACCTTAAAATCGTCAGCCGAAACGACGATATCCGCTACGCGCGTGCGTTCCGCGAGCTTGAAGTCTCCACTACGGTAAGCGTCACGGACCCACGCAGCGTCGTTTTGCGCAGTCGCGTGCCCGCTCAGAGTGATTAGAAAAACCACACAGATGAAGATTCGATTCAGACGAAGCATGGGACGGATTATAATGCCCGGCATATGAAACGGAACATGGTGTTGCTCTCGCTTCTACTCGGCTGCGTGGCGCTGATCTGTGCGACCGCAGCTACATCGCAATCTTCCAAAGGCATCGGAAAGAGCTTTAAAGGCCCGGTCGGTCTTCAGCTTTACAGCCTGCGCGAGCAATTCAAGCAGGATGTTGGAGCCACGATGGACCAGGTGCGTGCGTTCGGCATCACGAACGTCGAGCTGGCCGGAACATACGGTGTCGCGCCTGAGAGGTTTAAGGAACAGCTTGACGCGCGTGGGCTCAAGGCCGTGAGTGCGCATTTTGGTTACGAACAGTGTCGCGATCATATTGAAGACGTTGTGCGTGAGGCGAAGTTGTTTGGCGTGCAGTATGCCGGTTGCGCGTGGATTCCTCATAAAGATCCGTTCGATGAAAAGACCGCGCGCGAGGCGGCGGCGGTTTTCAATCGTGCCGGTGAAGCGCTCGCGAAACAAGGCATCAAGTTTTTCTACCACACGCACGGTTACGAGTTTTTGGCGTACGGCAACGGCACGTTGTTCGACTTGATGATGGCCGAGACGAAGCCCGAGCTGGTGCGTCTTGAGATGGACGTCTATTGGATTGTTCATCCGGGACAGGATCCGTTGAAGTTCCTCGCGAAGTATGGGAATCGGATCGACCTGATGCACGTTAAGGATATGAAGCAAGGCACGCCGGGCGGATTTACCGGACAGTCAGATGTGACTAATAACGTGGTGCTCGGCACGGGAATAATTGACTGGCCAAGCGTGTTTCGTGCGGCGAAGAAGGCTGGTGTGAAGTGGTACTTCATCGAGGATGAATCGCCGACGTCGGTTGAGCAGATCCCGCTGAGTCTGCGGTATCTGGAGACGGTGAAGTTTTAACCGCGGATCAGACGGATCTAAAACGGATTGGTGTTCGTTACGAACGCGATCTGTTTTCCGTCGGGTGACCAGGAGGGGACGTTGATTGTTCCCTGACCGCCGTAGACGTAAGCGATCACTTTTGGCTTCATTGTGTCGACGGGCATGAGGCGAATGTAGACGTGTTTGTAGAACGGGTGATCGCTTGGGTTTACATCTTTCAGGAACGATAAGAAAACGATCCAGCGGCCGTCCGGAGAAATGTGTGGAAACCAGTTGTTGTAGTCGTCATTCGTGATTTGTTCCGGGTTGCTGCCGTCGGGCTTCATGCGCCAGATCTGCATCGTGCCCGAGCGCGTTGAGTTAAAGTAGATGTAACGACCATCGGGTGTGAACTCTGGTCCATCGTCCAGTCCTTTGCTGTTCGTGAGATTTGTTTCTTCACCGCCGCGAGCTGAAATTTTGTAGATGTCATACTCGTCGTTTCTGCCACCGGTATAGACCAGATATTTTCCGTCTGGCGACCAGCCGTGCAAATACGAAGGTCCTTTGGCAGTGATTCTGCGCGGCGTGCCGCCACTCACGGGAAGCGTGTAGACGATCGATGCGTTGCCGTCGTCTTTACTGTGATGACTGATGGCGAGCATCTTGCCGTCGAAGGAGAGCACGTGGTCGTTGTTGTTATTGATGGCGAAGCCGGTGTCGATGACTGCCGGCGTTTTCTTTGCGAGATCGAAACGAAATAAACGACCGTTGCGGTTGTAGATCAACGCGCGACCGTCTTTGGTCCAGTTGGGCGCCTGAAAAGAATCGGTCGCAGTGTAGACAATCTGTCGTTTGCCAGTCGCGACGTCCATCACTTCGAGATTGCTGCCGATGTAATCGCGATAGGGAACAAAGTCGTCTTTCGCAGGCACGGTAATGCGAACGTTACTGAAGCGCGCTGTTTCGGTGACGTCCTTGTTGTGCGAACACACAAACAGTCCGACGTAGACTTCGTCGCCTAAATCAAGCGACACCTCGTCGCTCGACAATACATCTCCAAATCGCGCGACAGACATGCGATAAGTATTGCCACGTCGTTCGAGTTGCAGGACATCAACGGCTGTGACTTTCGATCGTATCTCTTCGGTTGGTGCGCCTTTGGTTTTGCGGAATTGAAGAGATGTGAGTCCGTCGCCGTGCAGGACGGCGGAACCGTGCGGCGAGCTGTCGTCGAGAGTGGCGCGCACCATCCAGCCGATCTTCCGGTGCGGATCAACGCCATTACCGACAAATGCAGCGGTCGTGGTGAGAATGAAATTGCCTTTTAAGCGGCGCCAGGTGAAGTGGAATTCATCGCGGTTGGCCCAGATGTTCGCGCCCGCAGCTTCGATCGTGTATTCCTGTTTTTGGGCGTCATACGTGGAACGACCCGCGTGAAGGGGATTGCCGACATCGCTGTGATCTGCGAACGTACCTTCCGAAGTCTGCTGGAAGAGTATCGGCGCAACGGCAATCAATAATATGATCAGCTTTTTCATGGCCTTTATATATAGGGCATCATTTGCAGGATTAACAAGATGAGGATGGCTAACAGATGACTGGAAACAGGCTTGGTGTGGGGTTCATCGGCAGCGGATTCGTGGCGAAGTTTCATCTTGAAGCGTGGCGCGGAGTGCGCGATGCCGATGTGCTTGGTGTCTACAGTCCAAACCCCGAGCACGCCGAGGCGACCGCCACACGAGCGCACGAGCTTCGTGTCGGCAATGCGCGGGCTTTCAAGTCGATTGAGGAAATGGTTGCGGCTCCGGAGATCGATTGCATCTGGTTGTGTGGTCCAAATCATCAACGCGTGCAGAACATGCAGGCCATCTGTGATGCGATTGGCTCTCGAAAAGGAAAACTGATCGGCATCGCCTGTGAAAAGCCACTCGCGCGTAACGTCGCTGAAGCGCGGCAGATGGTCGAACTTGTCGAACAGTCAGGACTGCTGCACGGTTATCTCGAAGACCAGATATTCGCGCCGAGCGTCACGCGTGGCAGGGAGATCATGTGGAGTCGCGCTGCCGCTCTGACTGGCCGCCCGTATCTTGCACGGGCGGCGGAAGAACACAGTGGTCCGCATTCACCGTGGTTCTGGCAGGGCGAGCTACAAGGCGGCGGCGTACTCAACGACATGATGTGTCACAGCATCGAAGTCGGCCGTTTTATGCTTACTAAACCCGGCGCGCCACGATCGAGTATTCGGCCAGTCAAGGTGTCGGCGCAGATCGCGAGTTTGAAATGGTCGCGACCCGACTATGTCGAGCTACTCAAACAGAACATGGGCTCAGCCGTTGATTACAAAACGAAGCCGGCCGAAGATTTTGCACGCGCCACTATCAACTACATCGACGACGACAACAACCCGCTCATCGTTGAAGTCACAACTTCGTGGAGCTACGTCGGTGCGGGTCTGCGTTTAAGTTTGGAAGTGCTTGGCCCGGAATACTCGCTGAGCATGAACTCGCTCGATAGTGGTTTGAAATTATTCCTGAGCCGTGAGGTGAAAGGCGCCGCCGGTGAAGACCTGGTTGAAAAGCAAAATGCAGAACAGGGTCTCATGCCGGTGCTTGGAAACGAAGCCGCGGAATATGGCTACGAATCGCAGGATCGTTACTTCGTGCAATGCTTTCTCGACGGCAAACAGCCCGAAGAGAGTTTTCACGATGGGCTCGAGATAACCGAACTGCTGATGACCGCCTACATGAGCGCCGAGCAGGAACGCACGATTCAGTTCAGACCTGACGGACTCGAAACGTTCGTCCCACTCGTCGCGCAGGGGTTATGGACTGGCCGGTAAGCGTCAGCGGCTCAGCTCTGCCTCGGCTGCGATGTGTCCGAAGCTGGCCCACTGGTTTCCCAAAATGATCTGGCGGAAGATTTTTTCGGCTTCGTCCCGGCGGTTGTTATAG
>Ga0070698_100006262_pt1 | contig 12936 bp, 9 predicted proteins | sample KBSK1502metaG_FD_65477 | JGI IMG/M metagenome (GOLD analysis project Ga0070698, IMG submission 65477) | Corn, switchgrass and miscanthus rhizosphere microbial communities from Kellogg Biological Station, Michigan, USA - KBS K1-50-2 metaG | ecosystem: Host-associated > Plants > Roots >... | reverse complement strand
CGCACTGTCTCTCCGCCGTTTTGGAGGAGCCAGGAGAGCGGTACCCTATGTTCGCTCGGCAGGTCCAAGGCAGCTCCGGGAGAGAAAGGGGAAGGGGGGCGCTACAAGCGGGCGCAAAGATAGTGGGAGACTTGGACTTACACCAGATAACCGGCGGCCCGGCGAGGGTTCGCCGGGCCGTTGGTTGTACGTAAAACATTGAATTGAAATGGCTTAGACCACGTCGATTGCTGGGTAGTATTAATCGATACTCCTACCTGCGCCGAGCCTCTCCGGCCGCCTTGAACTCGGATCCCCGGTTCCAGGTAGGCTGGGCCGGTGCATTGGCCACTGCCATCGCGGTGCGTACGATGACTCGCACCTGCTGCACCGCTCCGTCCATAGTGAACCAGGGCAGGATCTCGTCCGACGGCTGGTGGTACCGCTTATCGGTATACTCGTCCCGCTGTTGTCGACCCCAGCCTTCCGGCTTGCCGATGTAGTCGTCTCCGCCCTCGAGCGAAAGGCTCGGTACCCCAGCCCTGGCGAAGGGAAAGTGATCGGAACGGAAGAACGCGCCCCGGATAAGCGCGCCGGAGTCCACCGCGACTCGAAGCGCCTCGCTCCGGGCAGCTCGCTGGAAGGCCTCTCCGAGCGAGCTCTGTTCGGTGCCCAGCGCGGAGATGTCTCGGGTCCGCCCGTACAGATTCATGACGTCCATGTTGAGCACTGCCGCCAGGTTCCTGAGCGGCAACGTGGGTTTCGCGGCGAATGCCTGGGAACCGATGAGCCCCGATTCCTCGGCCGTGAACGCCATGAACAGGATCGATCGTGCCGGGTGCACTCCGCTCCGGGTGAACGCCTCGGCTGCCGTCATCACCGCCGCGGTGCCGGAAGCGTTGTCCTCGGCGCCATTGTAGATCGAGTCCCCGTTGACCGGCGCCCGGACGCCCAGGTGGTCATAGTGTCCGCCGATCAGCACGGCTTCCTGCGTCAGCGCGCCGTGTCCCGGCCAGCGGCCAATCACGTTCCAGGTGGCTGAACGACGGATCTCGCTTCGGATGGAAGTTTCGACGCCGGCCGTGAGGGGCACCGGGCGGAAATCCCTCCTGGCCGCGGCGGGCATCAACTGGGCCAGGTCGGCTCCGCCTCGCCGCACCAGGTCGGTAGCCGCCGCCTCCGTCAGCCACCCGGCGAACTTGAGCGAGGTCGCCGGACTCTCCAGCCGGACCTGGGCTCCGGTCCAGGAAGACTGAACCGTCGACCAGGGGTAAGTCGCGCTCTCGGTGGTGTGGACCATGAGGATGCCGGCTGCGCCCTGGCGCGCCGCTTCCTCGATCTTGTAGGTCCACCGCCCATAGTAGGTGAGCGCCTTTCCCTTGAAGATCGTCGAATCGCGGAGTCCTGGGTCGTTCACCAGCACCAGGACGATCTTGTCTTTGACGTCGAGGCCGCGATAATCGTCCCATTGGTATTCCGGCGCCACGATTCCATAGCCCACGAACACTACATCACCCCGAGCCCGCACATCCGACTCGTTCCGCATGGACCAGAGCACGAAATCGTCCCGGTAGGTGAGAGACCGGGGCTGGCTGCCGGTCAGCGAGAGGGCAGGCGATGGCGTGAGCGAAATAACCGGGACCTTGTGGAAGTAGGTACCGCTGTCTCCTGCGGGCTCCAGTCCGAGGCGCTCGTATTGCGCGGCGATGTACCGGGCAGCAAGCTCGCCGCCCCGGGTGGCCGGCGCCCGGCCTTCCAGCAGGTCGTTGGAGAGGAATTCCAGATGAGCCCGCAGCACCTTTCCATCCACAGCCTGGGCGACTCGCGTAGCCGTGGTCGTGGACTGCTGTGCCGCCAGTACTTGAGGCACCAGAAGAGTCGTCGCCAGAATGACAATGCCATTTCGATTCATCAGTGTCTCACTGTTATGTGAACCCGCCAAGAACTAATTGTCTTCTTCGCGGCTCTCGCGCTGCTTCGCGGTCTTTGCGAGGAGATGTTGCAAGACTGGCCTGCAGCAGGATCTCACTTTCTCTGGTAAGGCGAATCCGGATTCCATACCGGAACCCCTGGCGCCACGGCTACCGCATAGAGCACTCGCACCAGGACCCTCAGGTCGGTCATGGTTCCGTCGAACGAGTACCAGTTCTGAATCTCGTCCGCCGGCTGGTGATACCGGGTGTTCAAGTACTCCTCGAGTTTCTGCTGCATCCATCCCGGCGGCTTCCCGATTGCCGTGTAACCGCCCCAGAAGAAGAGCGAAGGCACGCCGGCGTTTGCAAAGCTATAATGATCCGACCGCTCGAAGAAATGCTGGTCCGCCAGAAACTTCTCCTCCCCGGCACTGATGCCGACGGTCAGACCCTCTTGGCGCGCGGCATTCCGGAACACGGATCCCAGGCTGGAGTAGCCGAGTCCCAAGGCATACGTGTCGCTGGTCCTGGAATACACGTTGATTCCGTCCAGGTTGAGCATGGCGGCGGTGTGTCCCAGGGGAACCGTCGGGGCGCGGACGTACGCTACCGACCCGAGCATTCCCGATTCCTCGGCATCAAACGCGACGAACAGCAACGAACGGTGAGGGGCGACACCGGATCGGGCGAAGGCCTCGGCCACCGACAGAAGCGCGGCTATCCCGTTGGCATTGTCCTCGGCACCATTGTAGATCGAATCGCCATTCACCGGCGCCCCGATGCCGAGGTGATCGTAATGCCCGCCCAGGATCACCACCTCACTGGCCTCGGGTCCCTGTCCGGGCCAGATCCCGAGCACATTCCTGCCCTGGATGGCGCGGTGGCTGATGGTCGCGCCGGCGACGAACCCCAGCTCGACAGGCACCGGACGGAAATCTCTGCTGGCGCTCTTCGTCTTGAGTGAGGAAAGGTCCAGCCCGGCCGATCGAAGCAGCCGAGCCGCCGCGGAGTCGCGAATCCAGCCGGAAATGCCCGACGGGGTTCCGCTGGATTTGTCCGGCTCCAGCAGTGAAATGCGTTCCCGGAACCAGCCGCGAGGAATCTGCTCCCAGGGATAACCGGTTGACTCGGGGCTATGAATGATCAGGGCGCCAACGGCGCCATGCCGCAGTGCTTCATACGTTTTCGTGTTTCGATTGAAGCCGCCGGCGGGCTTGAAGAGGGTACTGTCCACCTGGCCCGGGTGACCTGCGAGCGCGATTACCAGCCTTCCGCGGACATCCACATTCTTGTAGTCGTCCCAATGATTCTCCGGGGAGACAATGCCATACCCGACGAACACCGCCGGCCCCCGATACTCCTTCAGGGTGTCGCTGCCCAGAATGAGCAATGCCTGGTCGCTCCCCGGAGCAAACCGTTCATAGCCGGCCGTCAACTCGGAGCGCACCACCCTGTCGGCTGTCAGGGCGAAGCTCTGAAACCATCCGCTGTCCCGTCCTGCCGGCCGCAGCCCCATGCGCTCGAACTGGGCGGCGATGTAGTCGCCCGCCAGCCGGCCGCCTCGGGCTCCCGGCCCCCGCCCCTCGAACAAATCGTCCGAGAGGTAATGGAAATGGCTCTCGAACGTCTGGGGCCGAATCTGGGAAACGATGCGATTGACCGGCCTGACCGGTTGCTGGGCGTTGCCGGGCCGGGCAAAAGCAACCGCGGCAATCATGAGGAGTTGACGGATCATGGTTTCCAATGGGGAGTGAGGAATTCCTGGATTTCCTGGACCACCCGCTCCGGCTGTTCTACGTGAGGCCGGTGCCAGGAGTTCCCCAGCACCACCAGGCGCGAGTGGGGAATCGCCGCGGCGATTTCCCGGCCAACCCCGAGCGGAATGAGCGGGTCGAGGCCGCCCCAGATGATCAGGGTCGGCTGCCGAATCTCGTGGAATCGGTCTTTCAATGCGGTGAAGTCGAAGTCGCGGAGGATTTCCGCCGCGGCGATCCTGGCGATTGAATCCGATCCCGCGTTGTCGGGCATGTCCGGTGGATCCCGGAGCCAGTCGGGGGCTTCGATCGGCACCAGCAGCTCGCGGGCCTTCACTGACCAGCTGGCGAGCTCCCGTTCCGAAGTGCTGAGCGGCTCGGTGCCGATTCCGAAATTGAGCCCGTAACCCGCCGTCGAGATGAGCACCAGGCCGACCACCCGGTCGGGCCGGGCCAGTGCCAGCGCCGCGGCGACCTCGCCGCCCATCGAGTGACCGATCGCAACGATAGGCCCGTGGCTCCAGTGGTCGATCAGGTCGCCTACCCGCGCGACGGTCGAGTCGAGGCTGTGGGAGCCGCGCGGATTCTCGCTCAGGCCGGAGCCCGGCAGGTCGATGGCCAGGATCGCGTAGCGCGGCCCCAGCGCCTCCACTTCGCCCCGGAAGGCCAGGAGCGACTCACCATAGCCGTGCAGCAGCAGGAGCGTGGTGTCGCCGGCGCCGGTTCGTAGCGCGCGCACGTGGCCATCTCCCGCCGTCAGCCACTCGGCCTGATAGGGTTGCAGCCGGTGCATCCGGCGGTCCACCAGCAGCAACAGCGGGATGGCCAGCAGCCCCGCGCCGGCCCACCAGAGTCGACTCCGCACCGAAAGTCGCATCAGGGGCCGCAGGTGATTCGCGAGATTCCGCCAACCGCCATCGCCATCCGCTCGCTGGTGGTGGCCAGGGTGTCGCCACCCAGCCAGGCGATGCCTTCGCCCTGGAGTTCCAGCCCCCTCGCGTCGCAGCGGAAGCCATTGCCGGCCGGCGTGAGCCGGTTTCCGTCAAACCTGAAGAAATAGATGTAGCGATAGGTCCGCACCGCGACCCGCCCGTCCTCCCGAAGTGTGGCATCGGTAGCCAGGAAGGATCCGGCCTGGTTGGATGGGATCGGCAGTGTCTGGATCAGTTGGGCCTCGGTTTTCTTGAGACTCCACGCCGAGCCCGGCACCCGGAAAACCATGGGGCCTTCCGCCGAGGTCTTGGTGATCAGATAGACGTCCTGCTCCGGCGTCACCAGGATGGCTTCGACGTTATGTGGCTTGTCAGGATAGGTAATGGCGAGGATTGCATTGGGCCGGGCAACGCTGTCACGGCCGGCCCGGGGTTCCCGGATGCGGTAGATCTGGACCGAGGTGCGTCGCTCCCGGTTGTCTCCCACGTCGGCCAGGTAGAGGCAGTCCGCGTTTCCGCACCGGGCGCGCGCCATCGCTTCCCAGTCCACATTTTCCGCGCCCTCGATCCGCACCACCCCGCGGTCCCTTCCCAGGGTGTCGACGGCAAACAGCTCGGCTGGATTGTCCGAGTCGTTGAGGGTCCAGAGAATGTCGTTCTGGGTCGCACTGGTCGCGAGGGCCGAGCTTTCAGTAAGCCCCTGGTGCTGAAAGGGATGCTGGCCCAGAAAGACTGCCCGGGGACCGGCGGAATCGGCCTGGCCCCAAAGGAATCCGCCCGGGAAGAGCGCCAGAGAAAGCAAAACCGTCAGGCGGATGATCATGGCTGAATGGTATCACCGGTCCGGGTAAACCGAGTCAACTTGATCCCACCCCGTCGTTCCGTCATCTTTGGTCTCCCGGAACCGGAATGTCCATGCTCGAGAGCCTCAAAAACCGCCCCACGCCCAAACTGGCCGAGCAGGTGCGGTTTGAAGGCCGGATTCTCTTCCTGACGGAAGATCCCGCCCTGATCCGAAGCCAGCTTCAAGGGAAGGATCTGGCCTGGAATCCATCGATTGCGCTGCGCAGCGACATCTCGACCGACGAAATCACTCCCGCATACATCTGCTACTACTTCGATGAGACCCTCGGGGAATTCCCCTATCTGGGCCTCAAGGCCGGCGAAGAGTTCCCCCTGGGCCGCGGATCGGTCAAGCAGGGCGGCTTCGTCGCATCGGTGAGCGGTAAGCGCCGGGGCAAGGGTTCCAGCCGGGAGCAATCCCCCTACGCCGAGATGATGGCCGGTATCAAGCTGGTGATCGCGGAGAACATCGAGCGGATTTACCGGGAGAATTGCCAGAATCTCGGCCTGTTCACCAGTACCGATTTCGGGCTGATCGATCGCATCCGCCATGGTGAATCCATTCCGCTGGCCGAATTCACCAGCGGCGAAGGCGAAATCACTCGCGGCATCATCGAACATGGCGGCCTGTTCCAGTACAACGTGGCCCGGATCCAGGGTAAGGTCGCCGTCCCGGCGCTCAAAACGACTCGGCGGCCCATGACGCTTGCGGAGAAGATCATCGCCCAGCACTGGGTTACCGATCTCTCGGCGGGCCGGGTCGGGACGCCGTTCGTCCAGCCCGGTGACGAAGGTTTCATCCGGACCGATATCCGTTTCAGCCACGAATACGTCACCCCGATGTCGGCCATTTTCTGGCGCGATTCCGTGGGCGCCGGTGAAAAGGTGGTAGATCCCGGCTCGATCTTCTTCTTCCGCGACCACCTCACCTTCCTTGAGCTCGCGATGACCGACGAGCGAAAGGCCGAGGGTCTGCTCGACGTGGCGCTCGAGCTCAAGAAGAAACAGGAGGACTTCGCGGCGGAGCAGGGCATCAAGCTGTACGGCGAGCTGCCCCGGCTGGGGCCCAACATGCTGGTCCAGGGCTCCGAGGCGATTTGCCATTCCAAGATCCTGGAACAACATGCCCTCCCCGGCCAGGTGATCATCGGCAGCGACAGCCACACCCCGCACGCCGGCGCGATGGGCAGCCTGGCCTTCGGCGTGGGAACTACCGCGATCTTCAATTCCTGGCTCACCAAGGATGTGCGTATCAAGGTCCCGCCCTCCGTCCTGATCCGGGTGAACGGGCAAAAGCCGGAGAACGTAACGGCGAAGGACTTCATGCTCCAGATTCTGCGCCAGCCCTACGTGAAGACCGGCAAAGCCATCGGCAAGATCGTGGAATATGCCGGCGACGCGGTGCAGACCCTTTCTATTGATGAGCGCGCCACCATGACCAACATGGCGGCGGAGGTCGGAGCGTTTACCGGTCTGATCCGCCCCGACGAGAAGAACGTCGAGTTCCTGGTGCGGGAGCGCGGCATGCCGCCGGAGCAGGCCCGCGGCATGCTCCAGGGGATGGCGTCCGATCCGGACGCGATCTACGAAGAGATCATCGAGATCGACGCCCGCAGTCTGCTGCCGATGATCGCCTTGCCGGGCGATCCGGGGAACGGCCTGCAGATCGAAGAGCTGGGGGCGCCGGTCAAGATCGACATCGCGTACGCCGGAAGCTGTACCGCGGGCAAGAAGGAGGACATGGACATGTACGCCCGGGTCCTCCGGGAAGCCGCCGACCAGGGCGAGCGAATTCATCCCGGCGTGCGGTTCTATATCCAGTTCGGCAGCCAGGATGTAAAGCGCTATGCGGAGCAGAAGGGGTACGTCGAGGTTTTCCGGGCGGTCGGGGCGGAGATCATCGAACCCAGCTGCGGCGCCTGCATCAATGCGGGACCCGGAGTATCCTACGACCGGAAGACCGTCACCGTAAGCGCGATCAACCGCAACTTCCCCGGCCGGTCCGGCCCGGGGCAGCTCTATCTGGCCAGTCCGTACACCACGGCGGCCAGTGCTTTGGCCGGCTACATCACTGCGTGGGAACCGGAAAAAGCGCTCGCTTAGGCGGTTCGATCTCCAGCCCTGCAATCAAGGAAAAAATCAGCCCCCGAATCGGGCCGCGACTCAGGGGCTGTCGATCGAGACGTCTGGTGCCAAGCAGACGCTCCAAGCGCGCCTTACTTGATCAGAATCTTATTGGCGGGGGTCGGCACTGCTTTCGGCAGCCGAACCACCAGAACGCCATCCTGATACAGCGCCTCGATCTTATTCTCGACTACCAGGGTTGGCAGCCGCATGGTGCGGGCGAAGCGGCCGAATTCCCGCTCCTTCCACAGGTAGTTCTCCGCGGTCTGTTCCTGATAGACTTCCCGCTTGCCGGAGATGGTCAGCACGTTCTCGATCAGGCTGACGTCCAGGTTTTCCTTGTGGATTCCCGGCACTTCAAACCGAACCACGTACTCCTTCTCGTTCTCCGTCAGGTCGAAGGACGGCAGCCAGGCCACGGCCGGGGCTATCGTCTCGAACGGCGGGAAAAGGGGTTCATTCATGAAGGGGGTCGCAAAGAACCGGTCAAACAGGCGGTCAATGTCTTCTTTCACCCGGCCGACAGTGGGCGCTGCCTTCATCACTTTCATCGTCTCCTCCGGTTGGTTACCGGGAAGAACCTAGCACCCCTGCCATGAAGCACGGTTGAACTGAATGTGAAATCTTGCTAAACGAGTCTTAATGAATATGGGAAGGCAGGACGGCGGCGACTCTCGCGGTTCGCGGTGGCGATGGCCGGAACGCATCATCGGCGTAAACGCTTCGAGCATTCCACAGTACCCAGGACTTGAGTCCCAGGTCCTCCACCGCGCGGATTTGTTCCTTCACGTGAAAGCCGGTATATCTCGGCGCACCGAGGGTGAACGCCTGAAGCCAGGGCCGGATCTCAGCGGTCTTGCCGAGCGGCGCCGCCCGCAGCATCCCATCCCTGATGGCGCGGTGCACTACCTCGTAGGGCTCGCTGTTCGGGTGGACGATCTCATAGAAGCCGCCATAGTAGTGGCTGGGGTACACCATGGGCAGGACGACATCGGCGGTCGTCACCAGGTCCTCCCACACCTGCCCGATGCCCATGTCAACGTCGGCGCTCGCGGTCATCCCGAAGACATCGATGGTGAACGGCACGCCCAGGGGCTTCAGCTGGTTTCTGAGCATGCGGAGGTTCCGTACTACACCGTCCCGGGTAGTCTCCTTGCCTTTGCGGCCGGGATAGACCGCCTTCGCCATTAGCGATCTCGGCTCGTCCGGAAAGCGTACGTAGTCGAATTGCAGCTCTCCGAACCCCATCCGCACGGCTTCCTCGCCCAGGTCACCCGCGTAGACCCATACCGAGTCGGTATATGCGTCGACCCAGCCGTGGCCTTTCCGATCCTGCCACAGGCCGCCATCGGCGTGGTGGATCGACCAGGCCGGCTTGTGGCTGGCCAGCAGCGGGTCCTTGGCGACCACGATCCGGGCAATCGGAAAGATCCCGTGGGCGTGAAGCACCGCCAGCCGTTCCCGCACGTCGGGGGCGCGGATCTGCTGGTTGGCGGTGATCGCGATGGCGGTCGGGACCTTGGAAGGGTAGGTCAGGTACCCGGTATCGTCCTTCACATCGATGACGAAGGCATTGATCTCGGTGGTATCGGCCAGCCGCACCAGGTCATAGAAGTGCTTCGAACCGAAAGCCCAGGCATTCAGGTAGATCGCTCGGATGGATTTGGGAGGCGGCAAGAGGGGCGGGGCCGGCCAGTCCACCGGCTCCAGTTGCCGGGGGGCGCCCAGCATCATCCGGTCCAACGCGGTTCCCTGGCGAGGCAGCTCATCTCCCCACTGCGCGGTCTGGGCGGCCAGCGGAGCTACAAGGGAGGTAAGCAGCAGGAGTGAGTAGAGGGGAACGCGGTGCATATACCGGTAAACTTGCAAGGCACGTGCCCACCGCGGTGTGCCATGGATCACCGGTTAAGGGGGGGAAACCGGGGTGATTTCGGTGCGGCGGTTCCGGGTTCGTGCCTCGTCTGTGGTATCCTGCGTGAGCAGCATGTTTGCCCCGTGCCCCTGGATCCTGAGCTGGCCGTCGTGGACGCCCTTGCCGATCAGGTACAGGCGGATCGCCTGGGCCCGGTCGGTAGAGAGCTTCTGGTTCTCCGCCGGGGTGAGCCGGTCCTGCGCATTCCCGCCGATCTCCACCTTCAGATCGGGATTCGCCACCAGGAAGGCCGCGATGCTGTCGAGTTGGGGGAAGGCCGCCGGGTTGAGCTTGCTACTGCGGACTTCGAACGCGGTGCCTGGCACCGTCCACCGCCCAGCTTTGGGCGTGATGCTGTCGGGTGGAACCCGGGTGGGCGTAGAGATCGGCGCTCGTCGGGTCGTATCGATCGGCGCCCGTCGGGTCGTATCGATCGGCGCCCGTCGAGTCGTATCGATTGGCGCGCGTCGGGTCGTATCGGGAACGACGACCGGGCAGCCCCACTGGTCCACCTTGGCCCCGGCCGGAGTGTTGGGGCAGAGGTCAGACGCGTCCGCCACCCCGTCCCGGTCCACGTCGATAGTGGGCGGACAGCCGAACGCGTTGACGATGGTTCCCGGTGGCGTATCGGGACACCGGTCGATCCCGTCCAGTACCCGGTCATTGTCCAAATCGCCCGGGCAGCCCAGCCGGTCCACCGTGGCTCCGGCGAGCGTGTTGGCGCAGCGGTCCAGGCCGTCGAGGACTCCGTCCTTGTCGCTGTCGGCGGGACAGCCGTTGCGGTCGACCGTGGCGCCGGGTGGCGTGTCGGGGCAACGATCTATGCCGTCCAGCACGCCATCCCGGTCGACATCCTGGGGACAACCGACCGCATCGACCTTGGCCCCGGCCGGGCTTTGTGGACAGCGGTCGATCCCGTCGAACACGCTGTCCTGGTCGGAATCCGAGGGACAGCCCCTGCCATCCACGATCGCGCCGACCGGAGTAGTGCCGCACCGGTCATAGCGGTCGTACACGCCATCCCCATCGCTGTCGGTGAGTGGCCGGCTCCCCAGCATGAAACTGAGCCCGGCGCCCATCGAGAAGTTGCTGAAGGAAGGAGAGCTGCTCTTGCTGATCAGCGCTTCGGTTCGGAGCATCATGGTGGGTGAGAGGGCGAACCGCGCCCCGATGCCGCCGATCATCGCATTGGAGGAGCCGCATATGGTGGAAGGCGCTACGTTGGCCGGGCAGCTGCCGTAGCCCACCACCCCGTAGCCGCCCTTCAGGTAGAGCGAGCTGTATAACCCGATCGGCACGTTATAGAGGGCGGCGCCTTCGATGGTGGTGACCGTCACGCCCTTCCCGTTTGCCGACTTGGGTGCCGCCACGCCGCCTTCCAGCTCCAGCGTCATCCGGTTCCGCCATACCCAGAACCCCACCCGCCCGGAGCCGCCCACCGAGCCGCCCAGCTCGGTCGAATGGTCGAAGCTATGGTACGCCCCCGAAGCGCTGGCCTCGAAGCGGTATTCCCGCTGAGCCTGGGCCGACCCTGGCAGGGCGGCACCAGCCATCGCCAGAACAACCCAGCACGCCAGCGTTCGCATCAGGGGTAAACCAGTGAAGAGGAAGCTGCCGGGTGCCGCCATCGCACCCCCGGGTCCCGGTAGGATGATAACCTCGTGGCAAGCAGGGCAAGAACAGGGACTTGGCACGGCGGCACCGGATGGCTACGATTCGCCTCGCGACCACTCTGGAACGGATGAAACTGCATGAAAGTGATCATCGAGTTCTGCGTTGTTTGAAACTATCAGCCCCGGGCGGCCGGTCTGGCCGCCGAGCTGAAACAAGCCTATCCCGACAGCGAAATTCGCTTGTCGGAGTCCGCCGGTGGTGTGTTTGAGGTCACAATCGACGGTGATCTCGTCTTTTCCAAGAAGAAACTCAAACGCCATGCCGAGGCCGGCGAGGTTCTCGATCTCGTTCGCCGGCGCTCCAGGCCCTGACCGGGAGCCATTTCTCACCTTCATGCCGACTGCCTAAGTGCGGATCGCAATTTCCACCGGCGGGGGCGACGCTCCCGGGCTCAACGCAGTCATTCGCGCCATCGTGTTGTCGGCCCACCAGCGGGGGTGGCAGAGCTACGGGATCAGGAACGGGTACGATGGACTGCTGGAGAACGCCGGGATCATCAATCTCGGTCCCCGTGAAGTCCGCGGCATCACCCACCTGGGCGGCACCATCCTCGGCACCACCAATCGCGGGAATCCCTTCCGTTACTGCCGCACGGCGCCTGATGGCAGCGAGACCGAGATCGATCGCTCGGATGAGCTGGTCTCGGCGTTCCAGGCCAGCGGGTTCGAAGCCTTGATCTCGATCGGAGGGGACGGAAGCCTCTCCATTGCTCATGAGCTCTGGAAGAAGGGGCTTCCGGTGATCGGGGTTCCCAAGACCATCGACAATGATGTGGTCGGGACCCTGGCCTCCTTCGGCTTCGATACCGCGGTCAGCACGGCAACCGACGCGATCGACAAGCTCCATTCGACGGCCGAGAGCCACCGCCGCGTCATGGTGGTCGAGCTGATGGGCCGCTATGCCGGATGGATCGCGCTCCACAGCGGGATTTCGTCTTCAGCCGACGCCATCTTGATTCCCGAAATACCCTTTGATATCGATAAAGTGTGCGCCAAGGTCATGCAGCGCGAGCGCCAGGGCCGCAACTTCAGCATCGTGGTCGTGGCAGAAGGCGCAGTTCCGGTGGGGGGAAGCGTGGTGCTCCTCGAGCGGCGCCGGGATGGATCGCCGGACCGGCTTGGCGGAATCGGCAGTCAGGTCGCCCGGGCGATTAATGAGCGCACCGGAAAGGAGACCCGGTCCCTGGTGCTGGGCCACCTCCAGCGCGGCGGCTCGCCGACCACTTTCGACCGGCTGCTCGGCCTCCGGTTCGGCGCCGCGGCGGTGCGAGCGGTGGCCGCGGGCGAATACGGCGTGATGATCGCCTACCAACCGCCCAGGATCATCCACATCCCGCTCGACGAGGTCATCGGCCGGTCCAAGAACGTGCCGCTCGATTCCGACACGGTCCTCACGGCCAGGGAACTGGGGATCAGCCTCGGCGATTGAGTCTTCTTGCGCCCGTCCTGCCCGGCGGTACATTGGCTGGGCGCTATCGCAAGTTCTTACCTTCCAGGTTGTTGCTGGCCCACGAACTCGCTACGAGGGATGGTCATGTCCACTCGCCTCCGCCGTTCTCTCGCCGTATCCCTGCTGTTGGTGACCGGCCTGACTGCCAGGGTGGCCGCCCAGGATCGCCTGCTCACATTGACAGACCTGAGCCCCGATCTCGCGCACCTGATCGGGGGAACTCCGCTCGATTTCGTAGCCACGGCCAGGATCACCTACGGGGTGACCGGCAATTCCAGCTACGACGACTTCTTCCGGAACTCTGCGGTTTCCTACGGCGGGTTCATGGTCGGCCGCCGGCTCACCAACCAGGCGAC
>Ga0070698_100006261_pt1 | contig 12937 bp, 10 predicted proteins | sample KBSK1502metaG_FD_65477 | JGI IMG/M metagenome (GOLD analysis project Ga0070698, IMG submission 65477) | Corn, switchgrass and miscanthus rhizosphere microbial communities from Kellogg Biological Station, Michigan, USA - KBS K1-50-2 metaG | ecosystem: Host-associated > Plants > Roots >... | reverse complement strand
CAAAGCCCAAATCCCAAAGCCCAAATCCCAACTTGTGGTGGAAAATGCAGACATCACCGGGCAGACGCTCCAGGTGAACGGCGCCTTCTATCTGACGTAAGGTAAGACCCATGAAGACGGTACGTGCCGCGCTTCCCTACATTCTCTGCGCGCTCACGCTTGCGCCCACCGCTGACGCGGGCCAGGTGGCCGCCTCCGCCGATCAGCAGCTGAAGGCGCGTGTGGAGCAGCGCCTGTCGCAGCGACGTGTCAGGGGCATCACGGTCGCGGCGCGCGACGGCAGCGTCACGCTCGCGGGACCGGTCGCGAGCGTCGGCGCCAAACAGGATCTGGTGGCCGAGGTCCTGAAGGTCGACGGCGTCAAGGAAATCGTGAGCGAGCTGACCATCGGCCGGGCGGAGAACGATCGCGCGTTGGCCGAGCGCGTCGCCGACCAGGTTCGGCGCTCGTCGTACTTCACGGTATTTGATGATGTCGAAATCGGTGTCGAGAACGGGGTCGTGACGCTGACGGGCTATGTGACGCAGCCAATCAAGTCAGAGGATCTGGCCAGGCGCGTGTCGCACGTGGACGGAGCGCAGGACTTCGTGAACCGCCTGGAGGTGCTGCCGGCGTCGATCGGAGACGACCGGCTCCGAAACATCATCGCTAACGCGATCTACCGCGACCCTTCGTTCTCGAACTACGCGTCGCAGGCCGTTCCCCCGGTCCACATCATCGTGCGGAACTCCAGCGTGCTCCTCACAGGGGTCGTCAACTCCGAGGTCGAGCGCCGGCAGGCGGAAAACATCGTCCGCGGCATTCCCGGCATCATCGGCGTCCAGAATACGCTGCGCGTTGAGAAATAGGACATTAATGCTCAATGCCCAAGGCTCAATGCAGAATGCTCAACGTTGGGCATTGAGCCTTGTGCATTGGGCCTTGAGCATTCGATTGTCCTAATGCCGGACCCGCACACCGGCGAAGCTGAACGCGTCGGCGGCGTTCGGCGACTCGACGCCGACCGTGTCGAAGAATTCCAGCTCCTCCTCTGCGACGCCGACAAAACCGTCATCGCGCGCAGCCCCGATTTCCGGCTCATTTCGCGATGACGGCTCGCCCCGGCGCGGTGCCGGATCCTGCGGCCGCTCGAAGATCCCTGGCTTCATACCGCCTCCCGGATCTCCCGAAGCACAGGTGATGCCGAAGCCCGCGTCCCGACTGCCCGCGCTTTCGTGGTTCAATCGCTCCGGTGGCTCCCCCGGAGGTGTACGAAGTCGCCGTGCTGGGCGGCGGAAATGCCGCGTTGTGCGCAGCGCTCGCCGCGTCGGAGCGCGGCGCGCGGGTCATTGTCCTCGAGCGCGCACCCAGGGTGTTCCGGGGGGGAAACAGCCGTCATACGCGCAACCTCCGGTGCATGCACACCGCCCCCACCGACATCCTCACCGAGAGCTACTCCGAAGACGAGTTCATGACCGACCTGCTTCGCGTCACGGGAGGAGCGACCAACGAAACCCTAGCGCGGATCGTTGTCCGGGCATCGGCGGATGCGCCGGGGCGGATGCGCCGGTTCGGTGTCCGCCTGCAGCCGTCGCTGCGCGGGACGCTCCATCTCGGCCGCACCAACGCCTTCTTTCTGGGCGGCGGAAAGGCGCTGATGAACAGCTACTACGCCGCGGCCGAGCGACGCGGCGTCCACGTCGTGTACGACGCGGACGTCATTGGCCTCCAGATCCACGACGGCCGGTTCGAGTCGGCCACCGTGCGGATCAACGGACGCGAACAGCAGGTGCGGGCACGCTCCGTGGTGCTCGCGGCAGGCGGCTTCGAATCGAATCTCGAATGGCTCAAGGAGATCTGGGGGGATGCGGCCGACAACTTTCTGATCCGCGGAACGCCGTACAACACGGGTACGGTCCTGAAGCTGATGCTCGACGCGGGCGCGGAACCGGTTGGTGATCCGACTCAGTGCCACGCGGTGGCCATCGATGCCCGCGCGCCGAAGTTCGACGGCGGCATCGTCACGCGCCTGGATTGCGTGTCGCTGGGGATCGTCGTCAACAAGCATGGCGATCGCTTCTATGACGAAGGCGAGGACTTCTGGCCGAAGCGATACGCAATCTGGGGCCGGCTCGTGGCACAGCAGCCCGACCAGATTGCCTACTCGATTATTGACGCCAAGGCGGTCGGTCGCTTCATGCCGTCGGTCTTTCCGCCGATTGCCGCGGCTTCGATCCGCGAGCTGGCGGCGCTGATCCATGTGCCCGCCGGCACGCTTGCGGCGACCGTCGAGCGGTTCAATGGCGCCGTGCGGCCCGGCATCTTCAATCACGAAGCGCTGGATGATTGCCGCACCGACGGCCTGGTGCCGAACAAGACCCACTGGGCGCAGCGTCTGGACACGCCTCCGTTCTGGGCCTATCCGCTCAGGCCCGGGATCACGTTCACCTACCTGGGCGTCAAGGTTGATGAGCGCGCGCGCGTCGCGCTGCGCGGCGGCCCGGCGGCGAATATCTTCGCGGCGGGCGAGATCATGGCGGGCAACATCCTCGGAAAGGGATACGTCGCGGGCGTGGGAATGACCATCGGGACTGTCTTCGGCGAGATTGCCGGGAGAGAGGCATGGCGTGGCGTGTCGTCGGACGCGTCCGCGAGCCAGACAGGACATCGTGCGGGCTGACCCACTCCCCGTCCTCACTGACGCGACGGTCAAGTCGCAGCACGAGATGACCGTCTGCAACTCGTGCCGGTACTGTGAAGCGTACTGTCCCGTCTTTCAGGCGATGGAAGAGCGACTCACCTTCACGTCCGGCGATGTCGCGTACCTGGCCAATCTCTGTCACAACTGCGGCGAATGCCTGTACGCGTGTCAGTATGCGCCGCCGCACGAATTCGGGATCGACGTGCCGAAGACCTTTTCCGCGCTGCGCGTCGAGTCGTACGCTGCGGCGGCGTGGCCCGCGTTCGCTGCGCCCGCCTTTCGCAGCCCGTGGACGACGACCGCCGTCGCACTGGCGGCGGGCGCACTCGCCTCCGCCTTAGCGGCGCGGACCCTGTGGGTCGGCGATGCACGTGTGGCGTTCCCCGCTGCCGCAGACTTTTACAGTGTCGTCCCGCACGATGTCATGGTCACGCTGTTTGGAATCGTCGGTCTGTTCGCGGTTGTCGCGCTGGGCATTGGATATCGGAGGTTCATTCGGAGCATCGCGGATCCGAACATCGCAGACCCGCCTTCGCCGCTGCGCGGCTTCGGCGCGGCAAGCCCTGTCGGAGCGGCCGCACGCGATGCGCTGACACTCAAGCACCTGCACGCGACGGGCGAAGACTGCGTCGACGCTGAAGAGAAGCGGCGCCCATGGCGTCGCTGGATGCACCACTGCACCTTCTACGGCTTCCTGCTCTGCTTCGCTTCGACCTCGGTCGCCGCGATCTATCACGTGGTGTTCGGATGGGTCGCGCCCTATGCGTACACGAGTCTCCCGGTCGTGCTCGGCACGGTGGGTGGGCTCGGCTTGCTCGTAGGACCGGCGGGGCTGTTCCTGGTCGATAGGCGTCGCGATCCCGCGCTCACCCATTCGACGCAGGCCTCGCTCGATGCGCCCTTCCTGGCCATGTTGTTCCTGACCAGCCTGACGGGGCTCCTGCTCCTCGCGTTGCGCGAGAAAACGTTCATGCCCTCATTGCTGATCGGGCACCTGGCGTTCGTGCTCGCGTTCTTCGTCACGCTGCCCTACGGCAAGTTCGTACATGGAATCTATCGAGCAGCGGCGCTGGTGAAATTCAGGCGGGAAAGCAACCACTAGGGACACGCAGAAAAAGAGCGACCTTCGTGGTTAAGACGGGCCACAGAGACACAGAGTCACAGAGAAAACCAAATTACCTCTGTGTCTCTGTGACTCTGTGGCTCGTGAGTCGATTTAGAAGCGAGCCCCGAATGCGACGCGCATCGCCCGGCCACCGTTCTGTCCGGAGTACGGCTGCGGGAACTGATTATCGTTGGTCGCCTGTCCGAAACGCGCGCCCTTGAGATAGCCGGTCGGAATCCCGTTGGCATCCACGGCGCCCGCGCGATCGACGGTCACCGTGCGATCCCACGCGATCTGTTTCTGGTTATTCAGGACGTTGTAGATCTCGAGCTTGAACCAGGGCGACGCCCTGCGCCACACGGGGATCGCGTAGGTCGTCGCAAGGTCGACAACACCATATCCCTTGAACTGATACGCTCCGCGGTTGCCGAAGAAGACGGTCTCACGAACCGCGGGATTGATGTCGTTCGCGGGATAGCCCGGATTGCGCGCGAGCTGTGTTGCCGACAGCGGCATCGCCGCCGTGAGGCTGTACACCCGGCCCGAGTCCATGCGCCAGATTGGCGAGAAGTCGAGCGACCCGAATCGGCCAAATCCCTGCGAATAGATACCGTATACCCGCAGCTTGTGCCGCTGGAAGCTGTCGAGCCGCCCTTCCGGCATCAGGCGATCGAGCGCGGGACCGAGGATCTCCGCGAAGTCGCCGAGCGGCGACTGGATGCCCGGCTGTCCCGCGGCCTCGCCCGCGAAGTTGCCGTTGTCCTTGAGCTGCAGCGTGTAGTGTCCGCCTGCCATCAAACGATCGGCCATCCGGTAGTCGGTCTGGAAAATGGCCGCCTCGTACGAGCGCTTCGGGACATCCGTGTTGTCCAGCACACGGTTGGTGAGCTGGCCCACGAGCGGAACGTTCTCCACGCCGTTGGCGAGGCTGACGAAGTCCTCGACGAAGTTCGAGGTGTTGCGCCACACATACGTCGCCTTCGCGTGGCCCTGCTGACCGAGCTGCCGGCCGAGCGCAAGCGTGAGCTCGCGGACGAGCGGCGACTGCAGGCCTTTGGCCACCTTCACGTTGGCGGTCGGAAAGTTCGCGAACGACACGACGGTGTAGTTCGCCAGATCGAAGCCCGGCGCAAACGCACTGCCCTGTCCAGCCGGTCCTGAGTACACGTAATCGACCTCGCTCGGCCGGCTCACGTTGCTGTTCGACGAGAACTGCACCTGTCCGTACTTGCCGGAATAGTGCCCGTAGCTCGCCTGCAGCGTTGTCCGCCCGTTGCCTTCGATGTCGGCGATCGCGGCGAGGCGCGGCACGATCGACTGGGTGTCGACCGCCGTGATGTCGCCGGTCGCGTGCGAGCGCACGATCTCGAACCGCGTGCCGAGGTCCAGAGTCAGCCGGCGGTTCACCGCCCAGCGGTCCTGCGCGTACAGCGATGTGGTCTTGATGTCGATCTTCGCGCCGCGCGTCGCCTGGAAGTTCCACACCTGCGACTGACCCGGCACAAAGCGCGGGGCCGGACCGCCATTCGCGTCGAGCACCGGCTTGCCGGCCGCATCGACGGCGTAATCGGTCGCGAACACGTACCCGGTCGACGACTGCGAGTTACCGCCGATGCCCGTGCTCACGAAATACTCCGCGCCGCCCTTCAGATCGTGAGTGCCGGCGCCCGTCGACGACACCAGGTGCGACGCGCTTCCGGTGATCTGCTGGTTGTTCCGCTGTTCCGGATCGGTCGCGTCGAGGTAAGGCGCGTGATAAAAGAGCCCGCCCGGCGCCGTCGCGCCCAGCGTCCGGAACGGCGAGTTCACGAGGCTCGTGCTCGTCCCGCCGTTGTTCCGGAACTGCTGACGCTTCTGCGAGTACTGCAGCGTGGTGAAAATGCCCGACCGCATGGAGCCGTTGTAGTTGACGGCGAGCAGCCGGTTCGGCAGTCTGCGTGTCACAAGGACGCTCGAATCCACAATGGCCGCCGCGCCGATGCCCGAGGCGTTCGCCTGCTCCGTGCTGTTGTTGATATAGGTGCCCGACATCATGTCGGTCTCGCGCATGCGGCCGGTGAGCTTCAGTTCGCTGCGACGGTTCGTGTCGGTGCGGGTGTACGCGGCGCCGGTCTGCGCGAAGGTGTTCGGAGCGTTCGTGGTCTCCCACCGGCCGGCGGTGAAGAACCAGAGGCGATCCTTCGACACCGGCCCGCCGAGCGTGGCTTCGTGAGTCTTCCCGAGCACGCTCTTGTGGACAACGTTGTTCGACTTCTCGTAAGGCGTCTCTTCAATCCACACCGGGTTGCTCAGGTTCTCGCGGAAGCTGCCGCCGAACATGTTCCCGCCGCTGCGAGTGACGATGTTGACGACGCCGCCGGAGAAACGGCCGTACTCCGCCGAGATGCCGTTGGTGAGGACCGTCGTGTTCTGCACGGCGTCCTCGATGTAGAGGTTGTTCGCGGTGCCGTTGATCGTGTCGTTGACGTCGACGCCGTCAATCATGAAGACGTTGTCGAATCCGTAGGCGCCAGAAATTGCGACCTGGCCGACGGTAAATGTATTGGTCGTCAGGCCGGGCGTCAGTTCCGCGATGTCGATCGGCCGGCGGCCCATCGGCAGGCGATCGATCTCCTGTTTACTGAGGCTCTGGCCGGTCGCCACCGTCGTCAGCGATGACGGCGCTTCCGCCGTGACGGTGACCGTTTCAGTACGCGCCGCCAGCGACATGTTCGCGCTGACTTCGATCGTGCCGCCGACCGTCAGGACCACGTTGTCCCGCCGCGCGGGCTTGAAATTCGACAGGTCGAAGGTAATGGAATAAGTGCCGGCCGGCAGACCCTTGAGGGCATACACGCCGTTGACGTCGGTGACCGCTGGCCGTTCGCCGAGCAGCGCGGGCGATGCGGCAGTGACGGTTACGCCGGGAAGGGCAACGCCATCCGCGGACGTCGCCGAACCGGTGACGATGGCCGTCTGCACTCCTTGCGCGCGAGCCGGCATGGCGCAAAACAGCGTGCCTGCGAGGCACACGACAGCGGGGAACCACTTGATCACGGTCTTTTTCTCCTTGAGATGCGAGCGACACCGGGGTCAGAAGCTCTTATCGGCAGAGCTTGATGGGCCCTATAGTCCCTTGTGTCATCTCGTGTCGTTTGGAGACTGCTCGTGCCCAGTACCACAAGGTTTGTATGATTCTGGCCGTGACACACGTCTCCGACGCCGCCGCCCGCCTGGACCGCCTCCCTGTCTCCTCGTTCCACCGGCGGACCGCCGCGCTCCTCGCCTATGTCTTCTTCTTCGAGCTCGGGGACCTGAATAGCTTCGCCTACGCGGCCCCGGCGCTTCGCCAGCAGTGGGACCTGTCGATCGGGACGATCGCGACGATCACGTCGGCGTCGTTTGTCGGAATGTTCGTCGGCGCGATGAGCGCCGGCACCCTGTCCGATCACATCGGACGGAAACGCGCCCTCATCGCGACGACCGTGTGGTACTCGACGATGTCGTTGTTCAACGCCCTTGCGTGGAGCGTGCCGAGTCTGTTTGCTGCGCGGCTGCTCACCGGCGTCGGCCTTTCCGGGATGACCGTGGTGGCAATGACGTACATCGGCGAGATGTTCCCGTCACGCGTCCGCGGCGCCTACCAGGCGCGCATCCTGATGATCGGTCTCATCGGCATCCCGGCCACGGCCTACGTCGCAAGGTTCCTGATTCCGTACGCCGATTGGGGATGGCGCGGCGTATTCATCTGGGGATCGCTCGCGCTGTTTTTCCCGCTGTTCGCGCGGCGCCTCGAGGAGTCGCCGCGATGGCTTGAACGGCGGGGCCGAGTGGCCGAAGCCGAGTCCGTGCTCGTGCGAATCGAACGGGAGGTCGAGCAGGAAACGGGGTCGTTACCCCCGCCGGTCGTCGCCATTCTGGCAGCGCCTGGCAACCCCACCGACGACACGGGACTGACAGCGCTGTTCCGATCGGGTTCGGGCGGCCGCGCGCTGCTGCTGGTCAGCGTCTGGTTCTGCCAGACGCTTGGCTTCTATGGATTCAATGCGTGGGTGCCGACGCTGCTGGCGGAGAACGGATTCTCGATTATTCGCGCGCTGGAGCGGTCGTCAGCCATCTCGATCGGCGCCGTGCCCGGGGCCTGGATCGCCTCGAAGATCGCCGACCGCTGGGAGCGTAAGTACCTGATCGCGATCGTCGCGGTCCTCATCGGCACGTTCGGGATGATCTACGGCCTCAGCTTCAACACGTGGATCATCGTCATCTTCGGGTTCCTGGTGGCGATGTCACAGCAGGTCTTTGCCCCGATGCTCTACGCGTACACGGCGGAGTGCTTCCCCACCGCGGCGCGTAACACCGGCGCCGGTCTGTCGTACGGCATCGGACGGCTCGGTAATGCTGTCGGTCCGCTCATCGTCGCCTTCCTCTTCACGACGTATGGCTACCGAAGCGTGTTCGCGTACATTGCCGCGTGCTGGGTTGTCGTGGCACTCTTGATCCTGACGTTCGGACCCCGCATGAACAAACGGACGCTGGCGTAGGGAAATCCCAAATCCCAAATCCCAAGGCGCCTATGAACTGAAGATCAAGAGTTCAGGAGTTTCTTGGGTTCTCTGCAGATTCTGCGACCCGCCGGCGGACCGGCTGGTTGAACTACTGCCAGGCGCTTCGCCTCGATGCCAAGTTGTCGGGCCCGGTTCGCACGGCATGCGATTCGCTGTGATCGTGTCTTCATGACCGACAGAGAGGCGCGGCGCGATGCCCTGTCCACATGGTTCATGGAGTTCAGCGTGCTCTGGGCGGTGTTTCCGCCGCTCGACTCGCTTGTTGAAGGCAGGCCCATTGACTGGTTCGTGCGCGCATTGAGTATTGGAATCAGCTTGACGGCGGCCGGAGTTGGGCTGATATTTAAACGAGGACAGCGCACATGGATGGAATGATTGTCTCCGCGCTCATCGGACTGGGCGTTCTGATCCTCGGCCTCGTCATCATTCGTCTCACCCCCGAAACGCGCGATCGCTGAGAGGCGCGGACGTGGCGTTTGCAGGCGCGATCCCGGTTGACGAAGCGTTGCCCATCGCGAAGCAGATCGCGGAAGCCCTTGACGCTGCGGACGAGCAAGGGATCATCCATCGCGACCTGAAGCCCGCCAACATCAAATTGCGACCCGATGGCACCGTGAAACCACCATCGCGTTCCTTGCGTAGCACACGGGGAGGTTCTTGACAATGAAGACGACATGCTTTCTGGCAGCCGCGTTGACACTGGCCGCGATCACCGCACACGCGCAGCAAACCGTCCGGCGCGTCGTTCAGCCGATCACGAACAAGGAATGGGTGACGCCGTTCCCCGGCTTCAGGATCGTCGGCAACGTCTACTACGTCGGCACCTACGACCTTGCCGCCTACCTCATCATCACCAACGCAGGCCATATCCTGGTCAACACCGGTGCCGATGGGTCCTATGACCTGATGAAGCCCAGCATCGAGAGCCTCGGCTTCAAAATCAGCGACATCAAGATCATCACCTCGACCCATGGTCACGGCGACCATGTCGGAGACATCGCCCGCTTCCAGAAGGAAAGCGGCGCGAGAGTGTACATGAGCGAGCGCGACACGGTCTCGATCGAGTCAGGCGGCAATATCGACTATCGCCAGCCGCAGGGCCGCGGCGTGATGAGCTACGATCCGATCAAGGTCGACGTCCGCACCAAGGACGGTGACAAGATCCGCCTCGGCAACGTCGAGATCACCGTCCTCGCCCATCCTGGACACACGCCAGGCGCCACGAGTTTCATGTTTCAGGTGCAAGACGCCGGGCGGACCTACAATGTCGGCATCATCAACATGAACGGCATCAATCAAGGCGTGAAGCTCCTGGGGTCGCCCGGCTATCCGACCATCGTCGATGACTTCCGCACGACCCTCGAAAAGCAGGCACGGCTGACGCCTGACATCTTTCTGTCGTCTCATGCAGGCCAGTTCAACCTGCATCAGGTGTACAAGCCGGGCGACCCCTACAATCCGTCCCGGTTCGGCGATCTCGCCGTGTATCGCGGCAAGGTCCAGAACGCCATGGACAACTATCAGAAGCAACTGGCGGAGGAGCGCGCCGCGCAAGCACGTTAGATTAGATAGTTTTGTTTTCAGACTGTTGTTGTGACAACCGGCCGTGGGTGGCCGTCCGCGCTGTGCCCGGGCGACCGGGGGGCGGTCGCGGGCCGGACACTCATCGACATCCGCGCCAGTCGGAGCACACCGCATCCCAAGAACCAGGTGCTCCTCATGTTGGTGGTGAGGAGGCTGACATCGCCATAGTCCATGCGAAATGGGATCGCCTGCGCCCTGCTCGGTTCGCGTTGGCGCAGCGCCCTCGTGTGCAGACCTATGGCGAGCTAATCGACGGCTACGAATACCACCCCGAGGCGAAATTCGCGGATGCACTGGGCCAACCGTGCGGTAAGCAGACCATCGGTCTCCTGCAACGTCGGCACGTGAGAATCGGCGAACTCACGAACATCGGCAAAGAATCAAACCGCCTTGAAGAGGTGCAGGCGGGCCTTGAGCATGACGACGCCAACGTCTACACCGAATACCACGACCCGCGCCGCAATCGCTGGAACACAACGGTGTGGCCCGCTGTGAAAAGGGCCTCGCTCGCAACACTTGAGCGCATGTGCAAAGGCCGGTTATCACGACGAGCGCTCATCAACATCCGCGCAGGTCGCAGCACACCGCATCGTAGGAATCAGGAATTCCTTGAGTCGGTAGTTAAAGACTCAATGCTGACTTGAGGCTCGGTCGAAGTTAGAGCATCCCACCCGGTCAGAGACGATCAATCGTTAGCGTGATATCGGCGTCTCGCCATCCCAAATCGAATTGATTCTTCACGTCTAGTGCTTCTGAGTCGCGTTTCTGTGCGGCCAGGGTCTGCCATAGACCAAAGAGAGACCATGGATTCTTCGGATTGATCCGGAGGTCAGTTCGAAATACTTGCTCTGCTTCTGTGTAGTTGCCGAATCGGTAAAGCGCGGCGCCCAGTGATTCACGGAGCGAATGAAACCACGGAAGGACCGCCTCTGCTCTCGTAAGTCGGTCCTGAGCACTGACAGCGTTTCGCCAATACTGAATGGAGGCTGCACGGTTGCCCTGTGCCCATGCCAGCCGAGCATCTATTTCGGCATAAGCCATCGGCAGGAACGTTGAGATTGGATCGGCCCACCACATCGTGCCATCGGGCAGCATGCCTGCCAGCGACGCGAATGCCTCGCGATGTTGACGTGCCTCTCGGGTGCGGCCTTTCGCGGTCAGCGCAATTACCTGCGCAATCTCCCACCCAAGCGCACCAACACGTCCGTTAGGTTTGGGATGGGCGATTACGTCGTCCCAGTGTCCAAAGCGCAAGAGTGGGAACAGACTGCTATCCGCGGAATGGGCGACCGCGAATTGGCCGGTCCACGCCGCGGCGGCCGCTAGATACTCTGTAGAATGCGCAACCAACATTCCTTCGACACCTTCGTGCGCATGGGCACCACCCTGCATATCGGCTGCAACGGCTTTCTGGTTCGCAGTGACGGCCGCCTTGTAATCGCCCGTTCGCATGTAGATATGCGAGGGCATGTGGAGTAGGTGTCCGACATCAGGAACGAGACTTTCGAGCCGACGAGCGCTGGGTAACGCGCGTTCTGGACTGGTCGTCCCCTCGATGAAATGGACGTAGTAGTGATTCGCGCCCACGTGGGACGGGTCCCGCGCAAGCACGGGTTCTATCGCGGCAATCGCTTTGGTAATGTCCGTGTTGGGCACGCCCGCGAGATTCCACCACGGACGATCTGCGGCGAGCGCTAAGCTTTCGGCGTATAGAGTGGCGACATCGTCATCGGTTGGATACTTCGCAGCCAAGAGACTCATCGCGTCCGCATAAGCGCGGTTCAACTTATTGGCGTCGAAGACTGCGGCCTGCGTATATCTGAGAGCCACGGCCGAGGACAGATCTCGCGCCAATCCCGGTTGATCTCGCGAGAGGGCTATCGCACCCTGAGCCTCCTTGAACGCGCGCTCCATTCGCATTTTCATGTCGGGATCGTTTGTGCGCGGTCCCAACGCCAAAGCAATTCCCCAACGAGGTAGCGGTTCCTTGGGATCGATAGACGCGGCTTTCTCAAATGCTGCGATGGATTGGTCAGCATAGAAACCGTAGTGCAACAGGAGGCCGCGCGCGAACGCCGTCTGCGCTTCCACATTGGCTAAGCGCAGCCGCTGTTCTTTCGGAACCGCCGAATGCTGGCATCCGAGCACCGAGATGATCGCGGCCAAAGGGATGCATTTAGGCATCTGCATCGAAACCCTCATCCATACGCATTTGGGCGCTCATTCTAATGCGCCCCGCCCCCGCAAACACTTGCGCGACAACAGGGCAGTTTCAGCGCGCGCTAGCTCCTATCCCCACTGTGTGTTGACTCGCTCAACCTTCGGCTCTTAGACTCCGGCTGCCCTGAGATCCCCGGCGCGTGTGGGTCGCTGTAGGATTGTCCGGTTGCTCGTTGCCGCCAAAGGAGTCAGCGTCATGCCCCCATCGAAGCGTTCGAGGGAGAAATTGATTCAACGCCGCGAGTTTCTCCAGAAGGGTGCACTCGCGGGCGCCGCGATCGTGGGGTCGGCCGCCGCAGCCGGGGCGCAGGTCCAATCGCCGGCGCCGACGACGCCCGTGATGACCGCGGCGGCTGAAGCGGCAGAACCCGGCGACGTCCAGGTTCTGGGTGAGAACCAGCGCTGCGGCTCCGATTACATGGTCGATGTATTCAAGTCACTCGGTTTCGAATACGTCTGCGCCAATCCCGGATCGAGTTTCCGCGGACTGCACGAATCCATCATCAACTACGGCGGCAATAAGAGTCCGGAACTGATCACGTGCTGCCACGAGGAGTCGTCCGTCGCGATGGCGCACGCCTACTATAAGGCGGAGGGAAAACCGATCGCCGTGATGGCGCACGGCACCGTCGGACTGCAGCACGCGTCGATGGCACTCTACAACGCGTGGTGCGATCGTGTCCCGGTCTACATGGTGATCGGCAACTACAACGACGCCGCGATCCGCCGGCCCGCGGAGTGGTACCACGGCGTACAGGATGCCGCGGCGATGGTGCGCGACTTCACGAAGTGGGACGACACGCC
>Ga0070698_100006260_pt1 | contig 12937 bp, 10 predicted proteins | sample KBSK1502metaG_FD_65477 | JGI IMG/M metagenome (GOLD analysis project Ga0070698, IMG submission 65477) | Corn, switchgrass and miscanthus rhizosphere microbial communities from Kellogg Biological Station, Michigan, USA - KBS K1-50-2 metaG | ecosystem: Host-associated > Plants > Roots >... | reverse complement strand
GACGATTCCGCAGCGTAAGAGGCAGTTTTCTGGGAGAGCACACGTCCGTCTTCCGCGAACGCGATTGCCTTGCAGTTCGTCGAGCCCATGTCTACAGCCAGCAAACTCACAGGTCACTTCCCTTGTACTGACGCTTTGTCGGCGAGAGCAGAACGGATGTGCAGCAAGAGCTCGGGCATGTTGTCAGACTGAAAAATGTTTCGGCCGAAGAACACTCCAGCTGCCCCCGATTGCATAATCGTGCGGACGGTATCGACTACTCCCTCGTCCGATGCAGTGCGGCTTCCCCCTAGGACCAGGATTGGAACAGGACAGGCGCTAACCACCTTGCGCATGGTGTCGATGTCCTCGGCATTCTCGGTTTTGATGACGTCGGCGCCAAGTTCCGCAGCCATCCGCGTGTGCAGCATAAGCCACTTCGACTGGCGCGGGTCCTGAACCTGGGCTCCGCGAGCCAGTGATTCGACGATCAACGGCATTCCCACTCGCTCGCATTCGCGCGCAAGACTGCCTACCCGCCGAACTTCGTTGCTCTCGAAACCGGCGTCGCCGCTGCCCACAAAAAGGAAGGTGATGACGGCATCAGCCCCAGACCGTAACGCATCTTCGGGGTGAGCCACGACACAAGTCTGGAAGCCGTTGGGGGAACCTGCCGCAGACTCGTTGAATGCGGTCGTCCAATCGAGGCGCGCGATCAGGCCGGGTGCGAGGCTGGACGAGATAGCTTCCGCGAAATGGCGGATGTTTCCCAGATTGAGAAGGACGGCATCTGCCTTCGCCTCTACTAGACGCCTGATTTGCCTTGCGGGATCGATGGTACCTGAGATCGGGCCCAGAATCATGGCATGGTCAAAGGCAACGACCAAGGTGCCACGGGCGTGGAGGAGGATTCGACTCAATCGGATGCGTTTGCCAAAGTCTCCCAAGCCTTTTCTCCGGTGAAACGTTACAATATTCGGGAATGTAGACTTTCGACAGGCCGCTGTCAACCTTCGCGGGCTTGTGGCGGTTGGCCTATGGTAAAGTCGTGCCGGTTTTTGTCGCGGCTTGAGCCATTCGTATGCGGCCGGGAAACCGCCCATTGGAGGGGGCGATGGTAACCATTCGCGATGTTTCCGGAGAGAGTGGATTCTCGGTCACGACCGTGTCCATGGTGCTGAACCAGGGGGCGGCAGCCGAGCGAATTTCCCTTAGTACACGCACCCACATCTGGAAGGTGGCGCGGCGGTTAGGATACCGGCCCAACTTTCTTGCGCGCTCCCTGCGCAGCCAACGCAGCCATACCATCGGCGTGGTGGTCTTTGATATCACCGATGCTTACTGCACGCAGATCTTACGCGGAATCGAAAATCACCTGCGGCCCTCCGGTTACTTTCCCATCGCAGCCGACCTGCAGAACGACAAGTCGCAATTTCAGCGTTGTGTGGACCTGTTGCTGGGACGGCGCGTCGAGGGATTCATCGCAGTTGCTAACCCCGTCTATTTGGATACGGCGCTGCTGGCGGAGTTCGCAAAACGTAGCATTCCCGCCGTGGCTATTGGCCGTGAATTACAGCGGGGACCGGTCAGTTCCATCGTGGTCGACAACGAGGCCGGCGCCAGACAGGCAATCCAGCACCTCTACGAACTTGGTCACAGCCGAATTGCCTTTGTTAAGGGCCCCAAGATTCTCGTGGATAGCGTGCAGCGCTGGCGCGGAATCGAGAGCTTTGCCCACGATGTCGGATTGAAGATCGATCCTAGTCTGGTGGTTGAAATCCAAGGGCGGAATTCGACGTACTACGAAGGGTGTGAGTTGACGGAAGAGCTATTGAGGCGCAGCCCAGATTTCACCGCTTTGGTTGCCTTCGACGACCTTACTGCGTGCGCGGCAATTCGCGCTCTCACCAAAGCCGGACGCCGTGTGCCGAGAGACTGTTCCGTGGTGGGCTTCGATGACATTCCGGGTTCGGAGTTCTACAATCCACCGATCACGACCGTGCAGCAGCAACTGGAGATGCAGGGCTCCCTGGGAGCCGAGATCATCGAAGAAATGATCCGGGCTTCCATCGAAAAGCGTCCCGCTCAGGCGAAGTACCGGAAGGTTTCGCCCAAACTGATCGTCCGGGAGTCGACCCGTCCAGCGCCCCATTCGTGAGTGGCCGGGCGGAGAAGGATGTTCAAGTTTGCGGGATTATGCGGTGAATCTTTTCACTCACAGTGGTCCGATTCGGAGATGCTATGGGCTGCGTCGCGAAAACCGATCTCTACCGCTGGTGCAGGATTCCTGCTGCAGAATTACTTCATCATCCTGATCTGCGAACAAAGTTCCGTATGGTTCGTGATTCTGCCGAAATGGGACAGTTGATGGTGGAAGAACTGGTAGGTCTCATCGAGGCGAACAATCGACAGGGCTTGCCGACTCGCGCCGTTATTCCTTGCGGGCCAAGTTGCTGGTACGCGCCGTACACCAAACTGGTGAATGCCCGCAAGGTATCCTTGCGAGGTTTGTCAGTGTTCCATATGGACGAATGTCTGGACTGGCAAGGCCGGCCATTGCCGGCGAACCATCCTTACAACTTCCGCACCTTCATGGAAAAACATTTCTATGGCGGGGTCAAAACCGAGCTGCAAGTACCCGAAGCCCAGAGGTTCTGGCTATTGCCCTCGACCGCAGAGCGCGTGCGAGAGGCAATCGATGCTGCGCCGATTGACATCACGGTCGGAGGCTGGGGACAAGACGGTCATATCGCCTACAACCAGGCTCGTCGCCATCCTTACAGCTCAATCACTCTGGAGGAGTTAGAGAACTCCACGATTCGAATCCAGGAGAACAACCTCGACACCATCCTGGCGCTGGCACAGCGAAGCTTCGGCAGCGCATACCAGTTTGTCCCACCTATGTCGATCACGCTCGGTGTTCGGGAGTGCATGTCTGCCAAAAAAGTTCGGGTGTACAGCGATACCGGAGCATGGAAGCAGACTGCACTGAGAGTCGCGTTATTTTCCGGACCCAATCCCGAATATCCCATGACGCTGTTGCAGCGCCACCCCGATGCGATCATCACCGCCACAGAGGAAACAGCACGGCATCCCATCAGCGAAAACCCCGAATGGGAGCTCTTATAGGCAAATCCATGCGCGTCCTACGGATCGACCAGAATTCGCCTTACCGCCAACTCATCGGTGTCGGAGGGATTGGGAGCGGTATTTTCTTTGACCTGGAAGGGAGCCAAACGCTTGGCCGCAACGAAAGCCGACCCGGCCGACTGCTCGATGTGCGTGACTACTGCAAATTACACATTGTGACCCACTACGTCGCAAAGCTGCTCGGGGCGCGGGTTTCGGACTCACCGTTCCACATACTTCCCCTCGGCAGAATAGGGGAGGATGCTCCCGGACGCCAGGTCGTCAGGGAAATGACGAAAGCGGGCATTGACACGCGGTTGGTCCGGGCCATGCCTGACCGCCCCTCTCTGTTCAGTGTCTGTTTCCAATACCCAGATGGCGCTGGCGGCAACATCACTACCAGCAACTCTGCTGCCTCAGCATTGTGTCCGAGGGATATAGATGGAGTAGCGGATTTGCTGAAATCCGGAGGAAGGCAGGTCATTGCCCTTGCGGTTCCCGAGGTCACGCTCGAAGTACGCCACCGCTTTCTGCAATTGGCCACGTGCACGGGAGCGCTACGAGTTGCCTCCTTCGTGCCTGCGGAAATTGGACCCGCGCAACGAGCGGGAATGTTCGAGATGCTCGACGTCGTGTCACTCAACGACGAGGAAGCAGGAGAACTCATCGGTTCCTCATTTGCGTCTACTGCTCCGGATGCTTTCGTCGTGAGCTGCCAGGACTTTCTGCGTAGTTCGTATCCGAATTTGCGAATGGTGGTGAGCGCGGGCAAGAGTGGCGCATACGGAGTGACGACCAAGTTGTGGAACCACTGCCCGGCGCCAGAGGTCGAGGTTGTTTCAACCGCCGGGGCAGGGGACGCGATGCTCGGGGGCATGATCGCTGCACTTGCCGCAGGGATTCCTTTCCTACGAGCGGAATCTTCAACACGGCGGTCGGCGGATCGACAGATCGAGACAGCTCTCGAACTGGGTGTCCTGCTGGGCAGTTACAAGTGCCTGTCACCGCATACCATCAATCCGTCCGCCTGCATCGAAACCCTGATTGGCTTTGGACACGATCACGGTCAAGCCGTTTCTCCGCAGATAGAAGAACTCCTGACAACCCCCGTTCTGGCATAGTCAGAGCATCGCGAGTGGATCGGGGTTTGTTGATTCAAGCTCGATGCCCCTTCAGCAGCGGGCGGAGTCTTCCAAACGCCGGCCAATCAATGGCTATTCAGACCTCAACTTCTCCTCGATGCCCCCCGGGCGTTTTTTCTTGACACCGGGCACGGCCAGGTATTAATTAATTGCGGTCAGGTAAAACGTTACACCTACACTGTTCTGGGCAGTTATCCTGCTCTCCAAGAACAGAGGTCCAGGCCATCATGTTGCGGAACCGGCCACGATTCCTCCCTACGCGCTTTGCCGTCCATCCGGTCGCACTCCCGGTCTTCACGTTCACGCTTGTCATATCGATGGCAGGCTGCAACCACTCAAAAACGCCGCCGCTCGTCCATCAGCAAGAGTCAGCCATTGTCGTTTCCACAAGCCCCGGCGCTCTCGTAGTGAACACCTCAGCTGCGGAATTTCGATTGCTGCCGTCCGGATACCTTCAGGCCAGTCTTCTGCACAATGGACAGAAGTGGACACTAGACGATCCGGCGGAAAACCCCACCGCGGATTATCCTGTCATCGCTGCCAGGGAGACTGGTGACTTCGTGCTGGATCTCGATCGTGCCAGGGTCTCCGCTGCTTCGGGTCGGCTGGGCAGCGGGGGCAAGCGGATTGAGGTGTCAAGCAAAAGTCCCTCGTTGCCATCCTTAGAGAAAGACCTCGTTGTGGAAGTCTACGATGACTTCCCCAGTGTCGCGCTTACCACTGTTTCCTACAAGAATGTCGGATCGTCCGAAATTCTGATAGACCGAGTCATCATGCAGCAGCATATCCTGAATGCTTCCCTACAAGAGCACACGGCGCTCCCGTACTCGATGTGGTCATTTCATGGCTCGAGCGAAGCCTGGGGCAAGGATGATGTGATGCAGATTGGCGCGAAGTTCACGCGAGCCAATCCCATGCAGACCATGATGCACAACGATGAGAATCAAACCGGAGGCGGTATTCCTGTTGTCGCATTCTGGACGGGATCGGTCGGAGAGGCCATCGGCCACGCGGAAACCGTGCCTTTGCGGCTGAGCCTTCCCGTACGCACCTTGCCGAACGGACGAGTCAACACCAACATCACGCTCGATGTGAACACAACGTTGCAGCCCGGCCAGGTCTACACGACTCCGCTGACATTCGTCTCCGTCTTTCACGGCGACTTCTACGAACCTCTGAGCCTGTACTCAAAGATGCTGCAGGTCCGAGGCTTGAGCCTCGCTCATCCCACCGATGCTGATTACCAGGCGAACTGGTGCGGCTGGGGATACGAAATGGATTTCACGCCCAAGCAGATGCTGAGCACGATCCCAAAGCTGAAGCAGATCGGCTTGCGCTGGGCGACGCTGGATGCCGGCTGGTTCAAGTCGCGTGGAGATTGGGAGCCGCGAACTGACACCTTTCCCGACGACTCTCTGCAGAAAGTTGTGAAGGCATACCACGATGCGGGCATCCACATCACGCTTTGGTGGATCCCGCTCGTGGTCGAAGACGGACACGGCAAGGACATCCTCAACCATCGTCCGTACCAATTGTCGAACGTCGTCAAGCGGCATCCGGACTGGCTTATCCTGGATAAGAACGGAAATCAGGCGCGTGCCACAGCGGATCTCGGAGCCTTGTGCCCCGCGGTCCCGGAGGTGAAGCAGTACTACAAGCAGTTGACCGAGCGCTTTATTCGTGACTGGGACTTCGACGGCCACAAGCTCGATTTCTCTTACACGGTTCCCCTCTGCTACAACCCCAAGCACCATCACCAGTCCCCGAACGAGTCCATCGAAGCCGTGGGTGACGTGTACAAAATCATCCTGGAAACCACGCGCGCGCTGAAATCGGATAGCGTTACCCAAGCCTGTCCCTGCGGAACTCCGCCCAGCCTGGCCTGGCTTCCGTATATCGACCAGGCGGTCACCGCTGATCCAGTCGGTTCCAGGCAAGTCCGCCTACGCACAAAGATGTACAAAGCCCTTCTCGGCCCGCAGGCCGCGGTGTACGGCGACCACGTCGAACTTACGGAAGTGCAACTCAGCAACACCTTACATGAGGTGGATAAAGGGAGGGACTTCGCGTCTGAAGTTGGTGTCGGAGCCGTGTTAGGAACAAAATTCACCTGGCCGGATTACGGCCCAAGGTTCAAGATCGTTGAGTTGACGGCGGAGAAGGAATCGCATTGGAAAAAGTGGATCGACATATACCAAGCCAAGATGCTGTCGCAGGGCGAGTTTCTCGATCTCTACACCTACGGATACGATTCGCCCGAGGCCTATGCCATTCGAAAGGATGGCCGCATGTACTACGCCTTCTATACTCCGGACAAGAAAAAACCGTGGAAAGGTGCGATTGAGCTGCGCGGTCTGACACCGGGCAATTATCAGGTTCGTGATTATGAGAACGGAAAGCAGTTGGGATCAGTCAACGCGCAGTCGCCGAAACTCGCAGTCGAATTTTCTCAACATTTGTTGATTGAAGTGAGCCGCTTAGCAGAGACCCGCCGTTAGCTTGGCGTCACTGTGTTGTTTGGAGGGCGATATGAGATTGTTCTCTCATCATTTTTGCGGTGTGTTTCTGCCGGTCGCGGTTCTTGTTCTGCTCCTGTCGGTTGCAATCCCTACCAGCTGGGCCCAGAAAGACATGGGCAGCATCGTCGGGAGCGTCAAGGATGGCACGGGCGCGGTGATAGCCGATGCCAAGGTGGTCATCACTGATGTCGACCGCGGAACGCTGGTTAACACGATAAGTAATGCCAGCGGAGAATATGTCTCCGGCCCCCTGAGAATCGGCCAATATTTAGTGACTGTCGAAAAGAGTGGCTTCAAGAAAGCCGTTGCTGGCCCGGTTGCGCTGAACGTGCAGGATCGCCTCGCGGTCGACGTAACCCTCCAGGTGGGCACTTTCAGCGAAACGATGACGGTCTCGACCACAGCGGCACAACTCGAGACCGAGACCTCCGAACTCGGCCAGGTGGTGAACGGCCGCACCGCTACCACGCTGCCCCTAAACGGCAGGAATTTTGCGCAACTTGCGCAGTTGGCCGTCGGGGTCGCACCCAGCGAGCCGGGCTCACGAACTGAGACCAGCTTCGGATTCAGTTCGAACGGGGCCCGCGCTCTGCAGAACAATTTCCTGCTCGACGGCGTCGACAACAACGCCAACCTCGGCGACGTGCTGAATGGGAGCGCATACGTCATCCAACCTTCGGTCGACGCAATAGGCGAGTTCAAGGTGGAGACCAACTCTTACAGTGCCGAGTTCGGCCGGGGAAATGGCGCCATCATGAATGCGGTCATCAAGTCCGGAACCAATGCATTCCATGGTGACCTGTACGAGTTCATTCGAAATGACAAGCTGGACGGACGAAATGCGTTCGATTTCCTGGGCCGGCAGCCGTATCAGCAAAATCAATTCGGAGCCACGCTCGGCGGCCCGATTATCAAGGATCGCACTTTCTTCTTTGTCGATTACGAGGGACTCCGCATTCGACAGGCGCTGCCGCAACTGCTCCGGATTCCTACCCCGACTATGCTAACTGGCGATTTCTCCAGTTTCCTCGATCTGAGCACGCCCATTCCAGGGGCTGTCGATTGCAGCGGCAAACCGACCTACCAAGGAGAGATCTTCAATCCCCGCCTCACACAATCCTCCGGCCTCAACCCCAGCGGTTTTTGCGGCGTGCCTATCGCCGTGGACAGCGGCGGCGTGCCCACGAACATTTTCCCTAGCTCTGGTCCGAGCGCGATCAATCCCGTGGCTGCCGGACTGGCAGCCTTATTCCCCGCTCCGAATGTAGATATCAACGGGAATAACTATCTTGTCGATCCCAAGAAGAGCCTTCAGCAAGACAATTTCGACGTCCGCGTCGACCACACTTTTTCCGACAAGGATAACTTCTTCGCCCGTTTCAGTTACGAAAACCAACCCATCTTCACCCCGGGTCCCTTCACTAATTTTCTTGATGGCGGTGGGTTCACCGCGGGCAATCAGGACAATGCCTATCGCAGCGTAGCGATCAGCGAACTGCACACGTTTTCACCGAAACTTCTGAATGAGTTCCGCTTGGGATACAACCGTATCAACTCGCATCGCGTCGAGCCCAATGCAAATACCGACGTGTCGGGACAACTTGGGTTGCTGGGCGTTCCCTTTCAGTCCGGAATCGGCGGCTTGCCCTCGATCTGTTTCGCCAATTATTCCTGCATCGGCAGTTCAGATTTTCTGCCCTCCATCGAAAAACAAAACAGTTTTGTGCTGAATGAGAACGTGATCTGGATCAAGGGTCGACACTCAATGACGTTTGGTACCGAGCTCCGCAAAGAGCAATTCACCATTTTTCAGGACTCGGCCCCGCGCGGTGACATGAGTTTCGCTCCCGACTTCACCAGCAATCCTGCGCTCCCGACCAATCCCGATGGCTCGCCTACAGGCGGAGACGACATTGCTTCGTTCCTGCTTGGCGTCCCGGATGGCGCCAGTATTGTCAATCTGCACGGCGTGGACTATCACCGAAACACATTTGCCTTCTTCGGACAGGACGATTTCCGTGTCAATGACAGGCTCACGCTGAATCTGGGGCTTCGTTACGAACTATTCATGCCTGTCACCGAAGGCAAGAACCAGCTCGGGACGTTCGATTTCCGAACCAACACTCTGATCGTACCGAAGGGAACAACGGCACGGCTCAATCCGACCATTGCCTCGTACCTGCCGCTGCAGGCCACCGCTTCGCATGGCCTGATCAGCCCTGACTACAAAGACTTTGCCCCGCGCCTCGGGCTTGCCCTCAAACTGACCAACAAGCTGGTGATGCGCGGCGGCTACGGAATCTTTTACGGTGGCGTGGAGAACGGTCCGTTCTCATTCCCCAGTCCTGGGTTCAATCCCCCGTTCTTCATCACCCAGTCCTTCAATTCGCCTTGCGGCAATCCTGTTCCAGCGGCTGCCAATCCTGCTCTGGGAGACCAGAATTGTGCGATCGGAGTAAAGCTCATACAAAAGCAACCGCCGGACACCAGCCTGATGATCAACAACTTCTGGACTCAAGGTTATCCGGCGAGTTCGCTAGTGGACCCGAACAACCCGCTGTTGTACTCGATCGATCCCCACTTGAAGACGCCCATGATGCAGCAATGGCATCTCGGCATGGAGTATCAGTTGCCAGCGGAGACGGTAGTCGAGCTTTCCTACGCGGGTTCGCACGGCCAGCGGCTCTACGGTTTCTACAATGGCAATCAAGCTACCCCGAGTATTGATCCCAATGCCCCACTGGCGGATCGCCGGCCCTTCCCTTCGGTGGACGGAACGATTGATTCTTTCCGCTCCGACACTTTCTCCAACTACAACTCCCTGCAAGCGAGAGTGGAAAAGCGCGCATCGCACGGACTGCAATTTGAAGCCTCCTACACCTATAGCCACTCCTCCGACGATGCTTCCAGCGCCAGCCTGGGATCGCTGAACAACGGCGACTTCCGCGACCAGCGGTTCCCCCAGATGGAGTATGGAAATTCTGACTTTGATATTCGTCATCATCTGGTCGTCAGCTACGTCTGGGACTTGCCATTTGGAAAGGGCAAGGCTTGGGGCGGAAATGCTTCTGGATTCCTGAACCAGGTGATCGGGAACTGGCAAGTGGCTGGAATCGTTTCGGCTTCCACGGGGAACTGGTTCACCGTCACCGACCCTCTTAACAACAGCTCGAATACTGACTGTGGCGGCACGGTAGGATTCAATTGCTCACGACCGAATGTCGTCGGCGATCCTAATGGCAGACCCTGCGTGCCAGGCACGTTCTTCAATACCTGCGCATTTGCCAGCAATCTGGTCCAGGGTACCTTTGGCAATGAAGGACGAAACATCACCCACGGTCCTGGTTATCAGGCCTGGGATTTGTCGGTGCTGAAGGCGTTTCCCGTCCGCGAACAGATGCGGGTCGAGTTCCGCGCCGATTTCTTCAACCTGTGGAACCACGTGAACCCCCTGTGGGGCCCAATCGGAGCGGCCGGCCAGGTTGAGCCGGTCGCGATCGAGAGCGGGACGGCGCAGTTCGGACAGTTGCAGGCCGCTCGTGATCCACGATTCATTCAGTTTGCGATGAAGTTCTATTTCTAGCAGTGCCCTTCTCCGGCACAAAAAGGGGGCCAGCTTCGAACTCGCCCCCATCGCTTGTGAACCACCGACAGCATGTCAGAAGCTCAAACCGTCTCCGCCGCCAATGCACCCCGCCTACGTCGGGCACTTGGTCTTTGGGACCTGATTCTCTATGGGATGATCGTCATTCAGCCCACCGCTCCCATGCCGGTTTACGGGATCATGAGCCAGCGCGCTCACGGGCATGCGGTGACCACGGTCCTCATCGCCATGGTGGCCATGTTGTTTACGGCCATCAGCTACGGGCGCATGGCGCGGGCTTACCCCAGCGCCGGTTCTGCTTTCACCTATGTTGGATCTGAACTCCATCCCGCGCTCGGCTATGTTACTGGCTGGGGCATGGCGATGGATTACATGCTCAATCCGATCGTGTGCACAATTCTGTGCAGCAAGTTCGCGCTGAACTTCCTTCCCGAGGTTCCTTACCCGGTATTGGTAGTCCTGTTTATTGCGCTGTTTACGGGGCTCAATCTGTTTGGGATTCGAACCTCGGCCCGCATCAACGACACTCTCGCAGCCGCCATGGGTATTGTAATCCTCATTTTTCTGGCCGCCGCTGCTCGCTACGTCTTCAAGATGCCCCACGACGGCATTTCCTTCCTCACCCGGCCGTTCTACGATCCGCAGACCTTCTCGGTTCCGGCCGTGCTGGGCGGAACTTCGCTGGCGGTGCTGACCTACATAGGATTTGACGGAATATCCACTCTCTCTGAGGAAGCCGAGAATCCCAAGCGCAATATTCTCCTGGCCACGGTCCTCGTCTGCTTGATTACGGGCGTCCTGGCCTCGATCGAGGTCTATGCTGCACAGCTCGTATGGCCCAGCTCCCAACCTTTTCCCGATGTGGACACCGCCTATGTTTCCGTGGCTGGTCGAGCCGCTGGCCATTGGCTGTTCAGCCTAATCAACGTGACGCTTCTTGTGGCGACGGTCGGATCGGGCATGGGATCGCAGCTGGGCGCCGCTCGGCTGCTGTATGGGATGGGACGGGGCAACGCGATTCCGAAGGCATTTTTCGGAGCGATCGAACCGACGCGTCGAATTCCGCGAAACAATGTTCTGTTCGTCGGCATCTTCGCTCTGGTCGGCACAACCTTCCTGACCTTTGAGCGTGCTGCAGAGTTACTGAACTTCGGCGCCCTGCTGGCGTTCATGGGAGTCAACGCCGCTTCGCTCACCAGGTATTTCCTGCGCGAACGTAAGCGGGACTTGAGTAACTTCCTGGTGCCGATACTCGGATTCACCGTTTGCTTGCTCTTGTGGTTGAACCTGAGCCGGCCCGCCAAGATCGCCGGCGTGGCGTGGATGACGCTCGGAATGGTCTACGGAGCAGTCCGGACCCGTGGTTTTAGGGCGGAGTTGGTCTCGTTCGACATTCCCGACGAAACCAACGGGGCAGTAGAAACTGCAAATTAGTTACACGACGTGCGAGAAAGTCCAGCCGGGCTACCGAGGATTCGCTCCCATCTTACGCAGGAGGATATCGTGACCATTATTTTACGTCTTGTTCAGCAGTACCTCCCATCCCACAAACAGCAGGTCCACGCCCTCGAGGAGCAATTCGCTGAATTGGAGCATCGCGGCATCCTCCCGCGAGGTGAGCGCCTGGCTCCAATATCCGGCCGCGAACCCGCCAACACCATCGTCTGGCAATGTCGATTTGACTCCCTCGCGGCCGTCGAGAAAGCTCTCAAACAAATCGAAAACAATCCCGAACATACGGCACTGGCGGGTAAGCAACATCCATTATTCCAGCAGAGCTGGATCGAACTTTACGAAGTGCTGGAATACTGAGTTACTCCGGGCCAGGTCGCGAGGGAACCGGGCTGGGCTGAGCCGGTAGAGAAAGCCAGTGGGTTTGCAAGCCGACAATCCTTTATCCCTCTCGGAATCGTCGCTATTGGCAGCGATCATGACATTCATGTGGAACGTCCCGAACTGGTGATCCGAGCCGTCCGAAGGGTTTACGATGCGGCGCATCACGCGCCTATCGGACGAGGGCGTCGATGTGCAACGGAAATTTGTGGAACAGCTACCGGTAAGTTATCCGCTTCTCACGTTTAGAGAGGAAGTTCCTAATCTCTATCGGGACATAGCGCGTTACCCGGCGATTTTCCTGATAGATCGCCAGGGACGACTGCAGCCTGCGCCCGGCCCGGACCCGCCTTTCGAGAAGCTTGAGGTAGCTGTCGATGCCTTCCTCAACAGCGGTTCTTAACTCCCAACATTGGTTGCCCATTGGTTTCCGCTTCTGACGACCGAAGCCGCTAGATGGTGCAACGGGGTGGCCGGTGCTTAGGGCCCTATCGACAAGTGCGCCGGCGCCGAGCGCCCGCGTGGTCCCGAGTGTTTCCCGCCGGGGCACTTGCGATAGGGGGATTTGGACGAAGCCGCTGGCGTTTGCGGCGGACGCGGAGGGCTATATGAATATTATGGTATGGGGATTCAATGGCCGTTTCGCCATCTCATCGCCCTCAGGCCACGCTAACTGCCAATTTTGTTGAAACGTGAGTTCATGCACAGACGCATATTATCACCTGCAGTCG
>Ga0070698_100006258_pt1 | contig 12943 bp, 12 predicted proteins | sample KBSK1502metaG_FD_65477 | JGI IMG/M metagenome (GOLD analysis project Ga0070698, IMG submission 65477) | Corn, switchgrass and miscanthus rhizosphere microbial communities from Kellogg Biological Station, Michigan, USA - KBS K1-50-2 metaG | ecosystem: Host-associated > Plants > Roots >... | reverse complement strand
TTAGCGCTGAGGTGGTAATAGCTTTTTAAATTTTTCCCATTCATCTTTATTGCTGTTTAATGCGCTTAAAATTTCATTGAGCTTATTTCCATTAATATGTTCTTGTTTCTCCAGTTCCGAGATATATTGCTGTGTAATGTTCAGCTTTTTGGCAATATCCTTTTGCGTTATAGTCTTGAATTTTCGGAGAAGCATTAGGGTCCTTCCGGAGTGCATGAGATTGAGTTTTCGGTAGTGGTTATTGAATTAGGCAGGCAATTTATAGCATAATGGGCAACTATCCAATACCACAAAGTGGGTACTGGTCTTAAAATTAGTTTAACAAAATATTTTCTTGTATTTCACAACTAAAATGATCTGTTGCATTCATTAATAATTCTAAATTGTCGCTCGCATTAACCAACCTATGTCAATAACCCTATCTACTACAGTTTACAACTGGTTAAAAGAATTAAAAGTTCCTGTATCAAAAGGCTATCTAAATCAACGGTTGCTTTCTCATCCTGATTATCCTTCTCTGCTCAGCATCACCGATACATTGGATGAATTGGGCATAGATAATACAGCGATTCAGATTGAAAAAGAGCTCTTGCCTGAAATACCAACTCCTTTTATGGCACATCTTGACGGTGACTTCGGAGAATTTGTAACAATCAAAAACAGGGATAACCTTGATAAACAATTCCCTGGATTTTTTGACCGCTGGAAGGGTGTAGTAGTTGTTGCTGAAAAAACTGAACGTTGGGAGCATGAGCAAAACAGCGAATGGATGAAAAAAGAGAAAGCGAAGCAAAAAGTAGGTTCGTTTACTTTCTCAATACTTGCGTTATTTATTTTTTTACCAATAGTAATTTCATTTTCATGGGTACAGGCTATTTTGATGCTAATTGCAATGGCAGGAGTATTTGTTTCCTGGTTTATCGTAAGTACAGACATCGGTATTGAAAATAAAATAGCTGATCAAATATGTGGTAAAGATGCGGATTGTAATTCTGTTATTCATTCATATACGATAAGTCTTCCCTTTGGCATTGGATGGAGTGACGCAGGCATTATTTATTTCCCTTTTCTTTTAGTTTCATTAATCATAGTTTCCTTCAATAATACAGCTGGGGACATTTATCAATTGCTTGCAATATTGGCTTCCGCAGCTATTCCTGTTACAATTATTTCGATTTATTACCAATGGAGAATAATTAAAAAATGGTGCCGGCTTTGCCTTATTACCGTTGCCCTGTTGTTAGTACAGTTTTTTGTACTGCTGCCGGAACTCTTAAAAGTATTGAAAAACGGTTTTGGTAACGCGAATATTAATGATGCAGCACTGTTGGTATTTCTTCTATTTATTACCACTGCCGCCTGGCTTTGGCTGAAACCTTTACTGCAAGAAAATAAAGATCTGGAGGCGGAAAATTTTGCAGCACTGCGGGTTAAGAATAATCCTGATGTTTTTGAGGCGCTACTGCAACAACAAAGAAAGCTTGATACAATTCCTTTTGAAGAGGATTTACAATTAGGAAACCCTGATGCGTATTTACAGATAATGGTTGCCTGCAATCCATATTGCAGACCTTGTGCTCAAACACATAAAGTATTGCATGGACTGGTTGAAAAAAGTGATGTTGGATTAACGATACGCTTTATGGTAAAAACAGGAAATAAAAAAAACATGAAGCTGCAGGCAGCCGAATATATTTTGCAATTATTAAGCTACCAAACTATTGAATACAAAAGAAAAGCTTTGAACGACTGGTATGAATTGATGAATTTGGAAAGATTCAAAGAAATGTATCCAATTAATGAAAGCAACGAAATGCAGCTGATTGATGGAATACCCGGCTCTGTGAATGGCTCTCCTTCCCCAAAGGAGAAGATGGGGTTAGAGCTTCACGAAAGATGGACAAAGGAAAACAATATTGCTTCTACGCCGACGATTTTCATTAATGGGTATGAACTGCCAAAGCAATACAGTGCGGCTGATTTGAAAATAATAGCAAAAAGAACTGAAAAAAATAATGACACATTTGATACCGAAAGAAAAAAAGTTTTTGATTTATTTTGATTTAATGCTTGTCTTTATAGCAGCCTGGTTTGACAAAAGGAGACGCGTAATTTGATAATTAATTCTTATGAATTATAATAATTTATTTTGGACAACAATATTTAGTGTTTTGATTTTGATGTCTGGTAAAACGTTTTCTCAATCGCAAAAATTTGAAATCAATGGGAAACTTACAGGTGAACACTTTGGGAAAATATATTTGTTTTTTGATAATGATTACAGACGGAAAGATAGCATAAGCTCAGTGATAACAAACGGGCATTTTCATTTTGAAGGTGTGGCTTCTTTTCCGATTTTGGCAAGAATTCATTTAGACCAAAATTCTTACATCATCGATGTTTATATGGATAGTCCAAAGTTAACAATTGATTGTAGTAATACAATTGAAATAACTAATGATAGAAAGGATACGCTCAATCAATTAACGATAATTAGGTCAAAAGGATCTTTGATGGAGCAGAATAAATGGAATTTTGAAATATGGAAATCAAAACTGAAAGCTCTTAAGATTTCAGAAGAAGAGAAGCAAGAATTATTTTTTAAAAGACTTTCTGCCTTTGTTAAGGCTAATAAGAAAAGTAAAGTAAGCCCCTATCTTATTGGTAAAGCTGATATTCTTTCATATAATCAGGTGAACGAGCTTAGTAAAATATTTGATTCATCGTTAAGAGACACCTATGAGGCTAAAATGGTTAGTAGACTGCTATCGTCGCTTGATAAATCAAAATTTTGGAAACCTGGGACGATGTTTTATGATGTTAATCTTTCAGATTCCAGCGGCAAGCTTCTATCCACAAAAGACGTTAGAAATAAATTTACACTTTACGTATTCTGGGCTTCATGGTGCAAGCCGTGCAGAATAGAACACCCGGATTTACGGGAATTTTATTATCATAATAAAAATAAGGGATTGGAAGTTGTTAGCATCTCGCTTGATAAAGAACGAAAAAAGTGGGTTGACGCAATCAGGAAAGACCGCTTGACATGGACACAGCTTTCAGACTTATCCGGTTTTCAATCTAAGATTTGCAAATATTATGGTATAGAAGCAATACCAGTCAGTTTTTTTGTTAACGGAGAAGGAAAGATAATTGGTGCTAATATGTCTATTTCCGAGATGAATTCTATAATAGCTGGGGAATTAAAATAAGACTAAAGTTAGACAGAGATTATTATTTATTAATATAACGCTTTCTTGCAAGAAATCAGGTCAAATGTTCTACCTGAAAGAAATGAGCAATTTTTAATTTTTAACATTTTAAAGATGAAAAAAACACAATTAAGTCTATCCGACTTCGCGAAATCTAAAACTCTCCTTTCAAGGGATGAGAGAAAAAAAATTATGGGTGGGTACGTGGATCCAGGTTGTAAAGTAACAGAACAGGCAACTACCAGTCACTCATGTGACGGTCCTGATCCGAATGACCCTTGTGGAATTGATAAAGATAAGGAAGGCGGAGGTGTATGTTGTATAGATTGTTAATAATAGGGAAACCTCAATTTGCCCCGATTAAGCGGCTCGATCCATGATCGGGGCATTTTTTCACAATGAACTGAACAATTTATATCATTTGAATAGCACCATATGATTCTCATTTTCTCAGATCGAAATGACTATAGTACCGTGAAAGTCATGGAATATTTGTTTTATTTGAATGAACCTGTTATCAGAGTTAATAGGGAGGATACAGTAAACGCACAATTTCATATAGATGTCTCAGATCAAAATCATTTTGAAATAGAATTTGTTATTAATGGGAAATCTGTATCAATGTCCCAGGTCAAAAGTATCTGGTTTCGAAGAGGAGGATTTTATTTCCAAGAAGTTAGCTCTGATAAAATTAAAAAATCCAGGAAAATCATAAAGAAACAAATAAATAAATATTTGACTGAAGAACAGGCTACCCTGAATGATTTTATTTATGAGTGTCTTTTATCGAACGGTAATCGGAAAATTTTGGGAAATCCAATGGTTATGAACACGCGAAAATTATCAGTATTAAGAAAGGCTTCCAATTTAGGGCTTACTATTCCGAAGACCTTGGTCACGACGAAAAGATCCGATGTTTTTGAGTTTTTAAATAAAAATAAAAACGTTATTACCAAAGGCATTCAGGATAATTTTACACCATTTACAGCTGAAAGTGCTTATACCTGCTGGACGGAAGTTGTTGATAAAGGAACTGTAGAAAAATTTCAGCCTGAATTTTTTCCTTCATTATTTCAAGACAAAATTGAAAAATTGTTTGAAATCAGGGTTTTTTATTTAGACGGACAGTTTTATAGTATCGCCATCTTTTCACAAGAAAGCTCTAAAACGGAGGTCGACTTCAGAAACTATGATTTTCAGGTCCCAAACAGGAAGGCTGCTATTGAACTTCCCAGAATATTAAAAATGAAACTAACCAGATTACTAAAAGAGCTCTGCTTAAATACTGCGTCGATAGATTTAATTTATACTAAGTCGCAAGAATTTGTTTTTTTAGAAATCAACCCGGTCGGACAATATGATATGGTTGGGAAATACATGAATTTTCAACTTGATAAAAAAATAGCATTATGGCTAGCTCAAAAAAAAATAGAAATAAATTCAGAAACGTCTATTTCTCTAATGAAATAAAACTACCTGTGCAGGTGCATTTTATAAGAGAATTAGATACAAAACATGCTAAGAATAATTTGACCAAAAAAAGTATAATTTTTCATACGTCTTCATACCTGACGGAGCCTTTTTATAAACCTATTCATTATTGCTTTGATGTTATGAAAATAAAATAACTTATGGATTATTGCTTTTACAGTCTGAGTATTCCTATCGAAGGATTTTTACGGACAGCAGTTTATGATTTGCAGACAAACGATTATTTTTTTGTAAATAATGGTATTCAGGAAATGGTCATAAATACAGAAGAGTCTGAGACGATTCAACAGTTGATAAAAGAGAGAGCTATTTTCGAAAAACCCAGGCAAGTGGCAGTTAGCCCCATTTCTATTGAAGAATATGATTATCCTTCATTAGTCTCGAACGCGATAATTGAAGTTGATGGCAGCAGTACGATCACTGAGTTATTAAATCGACTGGAAATGGTAAACTGCTATAATGTGCAATGGGTATATAAAGGGCAAAGTAAGGATCTTTATCAGTTTTTGGAGAATAGTATTAATGAAATACGACACTCTCCAATCAAATATTGTGAGATTGTTCTTAATGAAAAAGATTTCAATAATGTTCGACCGTTACTTACCAGGAAAGGGTTTCCTGAATTAGGGCTAATATTTTTACATTCTGCAAATTCTTGCAGTTATCTCACAGCTAATTCCGAACGGCCCCATGTCATTTGCTTTGATTCGGATGGTTCTTATGATACACATCAATATGATAAGAGTATTCATTTTTTTGTGGTGAACTATCTTTTATACACGGAATCGTTACGTTACAATTCTTATTATAACCGTAAAATATTCATTAACCTGCAAGGTGATGTAAGTGTAGGACCATTAAGCAATAAGTTTTTGGGTAATTTATATGAGCAAGGATTTGACTGGAACACTGTCTTAAAACAAAAAGATATCAAAGTAATTTGGGAGCTACACAAAGACAAGATCAGTGTTTGTAAAAATTGTGAGTTTAGACATATGTGTGTAGATAGTCGTATACCGAAAAAGCATTCAGATGGAACAGAATGGTATCATAACACTGAATGCAATTATAATCCTTTTATCGCTAAATGGAAGGGAGAACAGGGATATAAAACACTTTCCGAATCCGGAATCAAAGTAGAAGAAAAAGGATTATCAATAGATTATGAAATTCTTAACTCAGTACTTTCTGAATTGTACATGTAAAATGAATGTGTATGCAATTCAGATTTTGAATCGAACTTATGCCTACTTTCTTTTTTTATAGACAACCCGATTCCATGGACTGCGGTCCAACATGCCTGCGCATGATAGCAAAGTATTATGGCCGGGGTATTTCATTACAAACTTTGAGAGAAAAAACACAAATAGGTAAAGAGGGTGTAAATCTTTTGGGCATCAGTGAAGCAGCAGAAGCAGTTGGTTTCAGAACACAATCGGTAAAGCTTGCATATCAAAGTTTAACTGAAGAAGCAACGCTTCCTGCAATCATTCACTGGAAGCAAAACCATTTTGTTGTTCTTTATAAAGTAAAACGCAGATCCCTCCTTCGTCGGGATGTCAGGCTGTTTGTGGCAGACCCTGCAAGAGGATTGATAACTTTTACTCCAGAAGAATTCAAAGCAAACTGGATAAGCGATAAAGAAGATGGACAAGTAGAAGGGGTTGCCTTGTTGCTTGATCCTGCTCCGGCTTTTTATGAAAACACGGAGGAATCAGAAGAAAAACAAAAAACAGGTCTTGCTTTTAAAAATATTTTTAACTATATCTTTCCATACAAGAAATTAGTCTTCCAGCTTTTTATTGGTCTTGGTGTTGCAAGTCTTTTGCAATTATTTCTTCCTTTTCTCACACAAAGCGTTGTTGATACTGGGGTAAACACCGGCAATATCCATTTTGTATACATCATTCTATTAGCGCAGCTTGCATTATTTGCTGGCCGACTTGCAGTTGAGTTTGTACGTGGTTGGATATTGTTGCACATCAGTACAAGGATAAATATTTCCATTCTTACTGATTTTCTCATTAAGCTTATGAAACTGCCAGTTTCGTTTTTTGATAGTAAGAAAACGGGAGATATTCTGCAGCGTATGAATGATCATAGCCGAATCGAATCTTTTCTTACCGGTTCATCACTGAATGTTTTATTTTCACTCACCAATCTTATCATTTTTTCTATTGTACTTGCTGTTTTCAATGTCTACATTTTTGCCGTTTTTGCGATTGCCAGTATTTTATATTCCTTATGGGCAATAATTTTTCTCAAGAAAAGAAAAATACTTGACTACAAAAGATTCGATGTGGCTGCTAAAGAACAAAGCATCACAATTCAACTAGTACAAGGAATGCAGGAAATTAAACTAAATGGAGTCGAAAGACCTATGCGCTGGATATGGGAAAGATTGCAGGCAAAACTTTTTAAACTGAGCATGAAAGGGCTCTCCTTAAATCAATGGCAACAAGCCGGAGCATTTTTTATTAATGAAGCGAAAAATATTTTTATCACTTTTCTTTCAGCAAAAGCTGTTATTGATGGACAAATGACCTTAGGAACAATGCTGGCAATACAGTATATCATCGGTCAACTCAATAGTCCGATAGAGCAGATGATTGGTTTTTTGCAAAGCTGGCAAAATGCAAAGATCAGTATGGACAGGTTGAATGAAATTCATACAATGGAGGATGAAGAGCCGGCAGATCTGCATTTACAAAATGAATTGCCTCCTCACTTTGCAAGACAAATAGTGGGCGGAAGAGATATTGCAACTGACAATTATTTAAATGGAGTAAGAGATAATTATTCCGAGCATGAGGATACGTTGGTCACCCACCCTGTGGTAAGTTTTAATACCAATACTTCTATATTGTTTAATAATGTAAGTTTTACATACCCGGGTGCTGGTAATGAGCCGGTGCTGAAGGATATCAACCTCGTTATTCCTAAAGGGAAAACAACAGCTATTGTTGGGATCAGTGGAAGTGGTAAAACAACTCTTTTAAAACTACTGCTTAAATTTTATGAACCACAAAAAGGAGAGATAAAACTTGGTAATACTTCGCTTGGGAATATTAGTCATAAGACCTGGCGCAGCCATTGTGGTGTAGTGATGCAGGAGAGCTTTATTTTTTCTGACAGTATCGCAAAAAATATAGCAGTTGGAATAGAAAAAATCGATATGGAAAAACTTCGTCATGCAGCCGGGATAGCTAATGTGAGAGAATTTATCGAAAGCCTGCCATTGGGTTATAATACAAAGATCGGCGCTGAAGGAAATGGTATCAGCATGGGGCAAAAGCAACGGATACTTATTGCAAGAGCTGTATATCGTGATCCCGAACTGATATTTTTTGATGAAGCTACTAACAGCCTCGATGCAAATAACGAATCAACTATACTCCACAATCTTGAATCTTTTTTTAAGGGAAGAACGGTTGTCGTCGTTGCACATAGATTAAGTACAGTTAAAAATGCTGACCAGATCGTTGTATTAAATAATGGGGTGATCTCTGAAAAAGGAACACACCAACAATTGGTAAGTCTGAAAGGCGAATATTTTACATTAGTCAAAAACCAATTAGAACTGGGCGAATAAAAAAATTTGTTATGACTAAAATAGTATACGAAGAAGTAGTCAATAAAACCCAACAGTTATTAAGTGAAGACGTACAGGAAATAATTAATTATCGTCCGCATTGGTTCATCAGAAGAGGAAATATTATTTTTTTAGTGATCATTCTATTTTTATTCTTGCTTACATTTTCTATAAAGTATCCTGATGTTATAAGAGCTTCGGCACGGCTTACTGCACTAAATGCTCCGAAAATGCTTGAAGCAAAAACAGAAGGGAAGCTGGAGAAACTACTGGTAAAAAATGGAGACAATGTCAGTACAGGCCAATTGCTCGCTTATATTCAAAGTACTGGCCATCACGACGAAGTTATTACATTACGAAATTGGATTGCTAAAATAGAACCTGTTATTGATACAGGAGAGTTTGGAATTATAAGCTCACATTCATTGCCGCTGTTAACAAACCTGGGAGGACTTCAACCAGCTTACCAGGAATTTCAAAATACATTCAAAGAGACACTGCAAATACTTGGTGGAGGATATTACCAGAAAAAAAGAAACGCGCTGCAAAAAGATTTACAATACCTGGCCTCTTTAAAGAATAGTGCAACAAATCAAAAACAAATATTACAACAAGATCAGCTGCTTCAGCAAAAAGAATACGACGCTTATGAAAAATTGGCTAAGGATAAAGTAATTGCTCCGCTTGAACTGAACCAATATAAAAGCAAACTGCTGGCAAAAGACCAGGGATTGCAGCAAACAGAATCTCAAATAACAAACAGCGAAATTAGCAGTCATAATAAAAGAAAAGAAATCCTGGACCTTGAAAAGACCGTGCAGGATCAGCAACAAAAATTCGAGTCTTCCCTGTTTACATTAAAAAGCCAGATTGAAGAATGGGTGCAGCATTATGTTATTATTTCTCCCGAAAATGGCCGGGTTGAGTTTATTTCTTTCTTGCAGCAGAATCAATTATTAAGTTCTGGCCAGCAGCTTTTTTTTATTCAGCCTCCAAAAACGGATTATTACGCTGAAATGAAAGCGGGGCAGGCAGGATTTGGTAAAATTAAAAATGGCCAAAAAGTGATCTTAAGATTATTTGGCTATCCAAGCGCTGAGTTTGGCTATATAGAAGGAAAAATTTCTTATATATCTAACCTGCCAAATGAAAGGGATAGTTTCATAGCAAAAATTGATTTGCCTGTTGGTTTGACAACGAGCTATAAAAAATCAATTTATTTCCGTAATAATTTATCAGCATCAGCAGAGGTTATTACGGACGACCGAAGGCTGATTGATCGTTTGTTTGGGCAACTCGAACAGATACTGCATCGGTAAAATAAACTAACGCCTTGGGTGAACCGCCTATGATCCCCTCTTAAGGAAAATTTAATTTCCACCCGTTTGTCATAATCCGGTCATTGGACAACTCAATTCTCTTATTTTTGCGCCATGTTTAAAAGAAGTCTTTTTTTTCTGGCCATTATTGTAATGGCCGTTTCATCACGGGCACAGGAAAAATGGGATCTGCGCAAATGCGTGGAATACGCTTTAGAAAGCAATATTACCATAAAGCAAAGGGATATACAGGCACAGATTGCTCAACTGACTTATAAGCAAAGCGATCTTTCAAAATATCCGAATCTAAATTTCAGCTCAAATCTTGGTTTAAATACAGGACGTTCTATTGATAGAAAAACTAACCAATTTACAACGGAATCTATTTTCTATAACACTTTTAATTTGCAAAGTAACGTAGATGTGTTTAACTGGTTTAGTAAAAAAAATACCACAGCGGGAAATAAGTTTGAAGCATTGGCGGCAACCGCAAGTGTTGATAAATTGAAGGATGATATCGCCTTGAATATAGCTGCAGCATACCTCCAGGCCCTTCTTGCAAAAGAACAAGTGAATGCTTCAAATGTTCTCGTAAGCCAAACAATTGCTCAATTAGAAACCACAAGAAAATTGGTGAAGGCCGGTAGTCTTCCGGAATTAAATCAGTTGCAATTAGAATCACAACTGGCTACTGATAGTCTTACATTGATTTCAGCGATTGGAACAGAAACGCAATCGTTATTATTAATAAAATCATTGTTGAATGTTGATGCAGGCTCAACTTTTGATATTGCCACTCCGCCAATTGATCGTGTGCCTATCGACCCGATTGCCGAATTACAACCTGAAGTTGTTTACCAGCTTGCCATTAAAAACTTACCACAGCAACGTTTAAATGATTTTCGCCTTCGGGCAGCCGAAAAATTTGCTGATGCGGCTAAAGGAGCCATGTATCCTTCAATAGGTGCAGGAGTTAGTGTTGGTACAAACTATTCAAATTCGAAAAATGTTCCAAGAGTTGTAAGTATAACTCCGAAAATTGACACGATTGGTTTTGTTACCGGCTCTAACACACCAGTATATGCTCCGGGTTTTAAGACCACTAGCGATTTTTTTGCAGCTTCTTATGGAAAACAAATATCAGATAATTTCAACAACGGTGTTGGGATAAGTATTTCGGTACCTATTTTCAATGGAAATTCTGCAAGGATAAACTGGCAAAAACAAAAACTGAATGTAAAAAGTTTAGCGCTGCAGCAAGATCTGGATAATATGACGCTGAAGCAGGATATTTATAAAGCTTATACAGAGGCAATGACAGCTTTGCAAAAATTTAATGCAAGCACAAAGGCTGTAGCGACGGCGGAAAGAGCCTATGATTTTTCTCAAAAAAGATACAATGCGGAATTGCTGAATACGATTGATCTTATTATTAGCCAGAATAATTTATTCAGGGCAAGAATCGAAAGACTTTCTGCTCAATATGATTATGTGTTTAAGATGAAAGTATTGGAGTTTTATAAAGGACAGGGGATAAAATTATAGTTCATTTATATGCCAATTTGCCCCGATTTGATCGGGGCACATTTTCAAATTTGCTAATTAAAAATTTATATGAGTAAAACTGTTAAATGGATATTGTTTGGTTTGCTGGGTGTGGTCGTTCTGCTGGTAGTATTTAAAATGCTCGCAGGAAACAAGGACACCGGTGTAAAAGTTTCCACTGAAAAGGTAAGCCGCCGGACAATTATTGAAACCGTAAACGCAAGCGGAAAAGTGTATCCTGAAATTGAGGTAAAGATCAGCCCCGATATTTCGGGAGAAGTTGTAGAGCTGAATGTAGAAGAGGGCGACAGCGTAAAAAAAGGACAGATCCTTGCAAGGATTTTTGCTGATATCTATGCATTGCAAAGAGACGAAGCAGCTTCCCGTGTAAACCAGTCTGCGGCCGTAGTGGAGAATAGCAAAGCAGCCCTTGAGGCTTTGCAGGCATCTCTTGACCAGGCAAAACAAGCGTATGATCGCAATAAAAAATTGTTTGATGATAAAGTGATCTCACGGGCAGAGTTTGAAGGTTATGAGACAACCTATAAATCAGCACAGGCTAATTACAATGCAGCAAAACAGAATATAAAAGGGTTGCAGGCCGGCGTGCAGGGAGCACAAACAGGATTAAGCTCAGCGAATAAAAATCTAGGAAGAACAACGTTGGTTGCCCCGATGAACGGAGTGATCTCTTCTTTGCTAATTAAAAAAGGAGAGAGGGTGGCAGGTAATAGTTTCAGCATTGGTACAGAAATGATGCGTGTTGCTGACATGAGTGTGCTGGAAGTAAGAGTGGATGTGGGAGAAAATGATGTAGTAAAGGTTCATCTTGGCGATAGCGCCGACGTGGAAGTGGATGCCTACAATAACAGGAAGTTCAAAGGTGTGGTAACGCAGATCGCCAGCAGTACAAAAAGCGGGACCGGTGCAAGCGCATTGAGCAGTACAGATGTAACACAATATGAAGTAAGGATAAGGCTTGATAAAGAGTCATACAGTGATCTTCTTAATCCGGCTAAACCAAAAAGCTTTCCTTTTCGCCCGGGTATGAATGCAAGCGCTGATATAAAAACCAAACGCAGGGAAAATGTAATGGCTGTTCCGATTAATTCAGTTACTACAAGAGTGATCGGAAGCGACAAAACAATTGCCGATAAAAAGAAGGAAGAGCAGAAAAAGCAAAAAGCAGAAGGAAGTACTGACGAAAATGTAGCGGTAAACAGTGATGAACTGGAGGAACTGGTTTTTGTGGTACAAAAAGATGGCAAAGTGAAAAAAGTAAAAGTAAAAACCGATATACAGGACATTAACTACATTGAAATAAAAGAAGGTCTTGTTGAAGGTGATGAAGTGGTGACCGGTCCGTTTAATGCCATCAGTAAAACGTTGAAAGATGGTACAATCGTTAAAGTGGTGCCGAAGGATAAGTTGTTCGAGGGTAATTAAGAGTAACCTGGGAGTTGTAAATAATTGGTTAAAATTAGAAGAGCCGCTTACTGCAGGCTCTTTTTTTATGGCAAAAATGTTTTTCAATTATTGAAAGATGTATGTACGTACTTTATGGGTAGGGGTATATTGTCTAAGTATTTTCTTGCTGATTCCGGAGTATATCCCAATATTTTTACAATTTGTATTGTTCTTTCAACCGGCCGCTTATCATTGTTCTCCAGTTGAGAATACCTTTGTTTTTTTATATTCATTTTTCCCGCTACCTCTGCTTGTTTCATCTGCCGTGAGTGGCGAAGCAGGCGCAGTTCATTACTTGTAAACATAGTAGAGGCTTA